>Ga0081539_10002632_pt1 | contig 24541 bp, 21 predicted proteins | sample TabmetS4T2R2_FD_71023 | JGI IMG/M metagenome (GOLD analysis project Ga0081539, IMG submission 71023) | Tabebuia heterophylla rhizosphere microbial communities from the University of Puerto Rico - S4T2R2 | ecosystem: Host-associated > Plants > Roots > Rhizosphere ...
CGTGGGGCTTGCCGTACTTCGAGCGGCTCGTCCCCGACGCGTGGCGACGCCACGCCCCTCACGACCGGCGTGCCGACCGGCCGGTGCTTCTGCCCGGCCGGCGCTTCCCGAGCGATCCGCTCGCGACGATGCTCGAGCGCAACGACGTCGCGATCCTGCTGCGCAGCGACACGCTCGCGCACGTCGCGGACGGCTCGAAGCGGCTCCACGATCTCGACGTTTTCGCGTGGACGAGCGTCCGGCGCGGCTTCGCCGGCGGCGGCTTCGACGGCACGCGCTCACTTCCGAAGCGGATGGCGATCGCCGCCGGAGTCGCGGGCGCCGACCTGATCCCCGATACGGCCGAGCTCTTCCTCGGCTTCACGTCGACGCTGCGGCAGAACCTGGGACCGCGGCGGATCGTCAACTTCGAGACGCTCGGGCTGGTCGACCTCCGGCGCGACGCGTACTTCCGCGAGGGGACGCACATGCACCTCTCGCACATCAGCGAGGACTTGGAGAACTGGTACCTCAACTTCGACTTTCAGCAGCGCGTCGACACCGTCTTTCGTCCGCGGCTGGCCGTGCAGAGCGGACGTCAAACGGTCCCGACGGCCGTCGCCGACCTGCCCGACTCGGCCACGGTGGCGCGCGACTTCCACGACCGGAACACGATCGGCCACAGCTCGTCGATCCAGACGACGTCGCGACTGCTCGCGGACCACGTGGCCGAGGACGGGACGGTCTACCGCCGCGGCACGGCGATACCGCAGCGCGCGGACTTCAACACGCTCGACAACCCGTTCTTCTGGAGCGCCGATCCGGAGCGCGACGCGATGAGCGCGCAACCGGCCGCCGGTGTGCACTTCGCCGTCTTCAACCCGACGGGCGACGACTTCGAGCGCAATCGATTGGCGATGGACGGCGTCCTACCTGACGGGACGAAGCTGCCGTTCTTCCCGCGGCAGCGCGGCCAGGGCTTCAACGACGTGTTGACGACGACGCACCGCCAGAACTTCCTCGTGCCGCCCCGGCGGCACCGGTCGTTCCCGCTCGCCGAGCTCGGCGCGTGATCGCGCGGCGTACGGTCGCGTCCACCGCGGTCGCGTTCGTCGCGGGCGGCGTCCTGCTCTCGCTGGAGATCGCGGCCAGCCGCGTGCTCGCGCCGTACTTCGGCAACTCGCTCTTCGTCTGGGGCGCGTTGATCGGCGTCGTCCTGACCGGACTCTCCGTCGGCTACTGGCTCGGCGGAGCGCTCGCCGACCGCTCCCCGCGGCCGGCCCTGGTTGTCCTCGTGCTGCTGCTCGGGGGTGCGAGCGTGCTCGGCGTCCCGCTCCTGGACGGGCCGGTCCTCGACTTCGTCGTGCGCTGGGATCCGGGCCCGCGCGCCGATCCCCTCGTCGCGGCCGTCATCCTCTTCGGGCCCCCCAGCGTGATCCTCGCCGGCGTCACGCCGATCGTCGTCCGCCTGCTCGCGCGGTCGGTGACGACCGTCGGCCGGACCGCGGGGCGGCTGTTCTCGATCTCGACCGCCGGCTCGATCGCCGGGACGTTCCTGACGGCGTTCTGGCTGATTCCCGAGCTCGGGCTCGACCAGCTGCTCGCGCTGCTGGCGACGGCGTTGTTCGTCGCCGCCACGGGCTACGCGCTCGTCGAGCGGCTCGCGGTCGCCGCGTTGCCCGCGGCGGTCGCGCTCGGGCTCTCGGTCGTCGCGGTCGTCTCGCTCGCGCCGGAGAGCGGCGGGGCCGTCTCCGGGTCGCAGGCGCGGAACTACTCGCCCCTGTACCGGCTGCAGCGCGAACGCGGGCGCGCGGAGGAGGTGGAGCTCGGGCCGGGCGCGCGCTTCGTCTTCCGCAAGGAGACGCGCTACCACCGGCTGTCGGTCGTCGACGACGAGTCGTCGCGCTACCTGCGCTTCGACTCCTCTTTTCAGAGCGGGATGTTCCTCCGGCAACCGTTCCGCACGCGGTTCGCGTACACGGACTACCTCGACCTCGCGCTCGCGTACCACCCGACCGCGAAGCGCTTCCTCTTCATCGGCCTCGGCGGCGCGTCGGCGCCGAAGCGCGTCTGGCGCGACTTCCCCGGCGCGCGGATCGACGTCGCCGAGCTCGACCCGGTCGTCGTCGACGTCGCCCGCCGCTACTTCGCGCTGCCGCGAAGCGCGCGGCTGAACGTCGACGTGGCCGACGGCCGGATCTTCCTCACGAAGCATCGCCGGAGCTGGGACGTGATCACGATCGACGCGTTCTTCTCGGACTCGATTCCATTCCACCTGACGACGACGGAGTTCCTCCAGCTCGCGCACGAGCGCCTGGCGCCCGGCGGCGTGATCGTCACGAACGTGATCGGCGCGCTCGAAGGGCCGAGCTCGCGCCTGCTGCGCGCGCTCTATCGCACGTACCGCTCGGTGTTCCCGACGGTGCTCGTGCACCCGGTCTACGAGGGCGACCGCAGCACGAGCTCGGTGCGCAACGTGATCCTCGTCGCGACCGACGCGCCCGCACAGTCGACCGCGTTTCTGCTTCGCCGCTGGAACGACGTCCGCCGCGCGCACCCGAGCGCGCCCGACCTACGGGCCGCGATCCTCGACCGCCGCCGCGCGACGGTGCGCACCGACGACGTGCCGCTGCTCACCGACGACTACGCGCCGACGGACGCGCTGCTGTACGTCGGCTAGATCGTCAGCGTCCAGAGACGACGGCCCGAGCGCGCGTCGAGCACGTCCGTGTCGGCGACGAGGTGGCGTCCCGATGCGAGCAGCCCGAACTCGTCGCGCAGGCCGATTTCTTTCGTGCTCATCACCTCGCCCTCGGGCGTCCAACGGACAAGCGCGTTCGGCCGCTCGTGATTCATGTGGAACGTGACGCCGACCCAAGCTCCGGCATCGTCGTCCCACGCGAGCGTTCTGCAGTACGTCCACGGTGTGGCACGCCACCGCCAACGTACGGCGCCGTCGAGGTCGAGGCAGACGAGCTCCGCCGTCGTTTCGGCCTCGGCGCCGACGTCGGAGACGAGCACGGCATCGCGGTTGAATGCGGCGGCAAGCGTCGTGAAGCCGGAGAGCGGGTGCTGCCAGCCCAGCCGTTGCCAGCTGCCGGTCTCGATCAGCGCGACCGAATCGGTGGTCTCGATCAGCGCGTGCGGCGACCACGGGCTCCAGTAGACGTGTATCGCGCCGCGAAGCTTCGTGACGGTCTCGCCCGTCGCGGCCTCGAGCACGTGCGTCGCCTTGCGTTCGAACGTCGCGGAGAGGAGCTCGCCGGACCCATTGCGGACGAGCACGTGCGACTGTCTCAGGTCCTTGCGCTGCCAGATGCGACCGTCCGCGGCGTATCCGCAGATCCCGTCGCGTGCCCAGGCGCTCGCGACGACGATCCGCCGCCGGCCGTCGCGGCAGAGTGCGGCGCGACGACCGCCGAAATCGACGATCGTGTCCAGCTCGCGCAAGAGACCCCGTTTCGCCAGCGACCACACGTGCACGGTGCGCGAGATCGTCGCGGTGAGAAACTCGTCGTCGCGCGGACCACCGCTGACGATCAGGCGGACGTCCGGGCTAGCCGAAGAACGCCTTGGCAACGTCGTACCACTCCGGCGGCACGGTCTTCAGCTCCGCCGTTGCCTGCGCGAGCTCGACGTCGACGATCGCGTCGCCGCGGAGCGCCGCCATCCGTCCCCAGCGCTCCGCGAGGACGAGCTCTGCCGCCTTCAGCCCGTACCGGGTCGCGAGCACGCGGTCGTGCGGAGTCGGGGAGCCGCCGCGCTGCACGTGTCCCAGCACCGTGACGCGCGTCTCGTAGCCGGTCTGCTCCTCGATCCGGCGCGCGAGCTGCGCCCCGACGCCGCGCTCGGACAGGCGCACGTGTCCGAACTGGTCGACGTCGCCGGCCTCCCCGATCCCTTCCAGCTCGTATCCCTCGGAGACGACGACGATCGAGAAGTCCTTGCCCTTCTCGTGCCGCCGCCGCAGCTCGGCGCAGCATTCGTCGACCGACATCGGCTGCTCGGGGATCAGGATCACGTCCGCGCCGCCCGCGATGCCGCTCATGACGGCGATCCAGCCGGTGTGCCGGCCCATGACCTCGACGACCATCACCCGGTTGTGCGACTCGGCCGTCGTGTGCAGCCGGTCGATCGCCTCGGTGGCGATGAACACGGCCGTGTCGAAGCCGAACGTGTAGTCGGTGCCGGACAGGTCGTTGTCGATCGTCTTCGGGACGCCGACGACGCGCACGTCGTGCTCGGCGTGCAGCCTCGTCGCGACACCGAGCGTGTCCTCGCCGCCGATGGCTACCAGAGCGTCGAGCCGCTCGCGCTCGATCGTCGTGAGCACCTTCTCGACGCCACCGTCGAGCTTGTACGGGTTCGTCCGCGAGGTGCCGATGATCGTGCCGCCCCGCGGGAGGATCCCCGAGATCTCGCGCGGCCCCAGCGGCTCGGTCAGTCCGTCGACGAGGCCCTTCCAGCCCTCCCGCACGCCGGTGACCTCCCAGCCCGCCTCGAGCAGCCGCCGCGTCGCGGCGCGAATGACCGCGTTCAGGCCGGGACAGTCGCCGCCGCCGGTGAGCACGCCCGCGCGCACCGGGGCATCCTAGAAACGGCTCTACAGGCTGTGCGCCGAAGTGGCGGAGCTCAGCTTGGTGGAACCCATGGTTCCCCCACGAACTCCCTTCTTCGGCACGTTGTAAGTCGGTGCGTAGCTCGGCGAGAGCGGGTCTCGCCGAGCTTCCCGGACGAACTGCTCGTACCATGTTCCCGAAGCGCCGAAGTGGCGGAACTGGCAGACGCGCCGGACTCAAAATCCGGTTCCCCTCGGGGAGTGTGGGTTCGATTCCCACCTTCGGCATCGACGCGGCGCGGCCGTTCGCCCTACAGGACGAACGGGTGGCGCATCGACCCGTTTTGCCGGCGAGCACCGGGGCATTCGCGCGCAATCCTCGTTGAGTTCGAATCTCCGAGGAGGGGCCGTGATCGTCGTCGTCGCATTCGCCTTAATCGCAGTCGTCTGGGTCTGGCCGATCTGGGTTGGCCACCGCATCGGCGCACGGAAGGGCCGCGCAGGCTGGGCCTGGGGGTTCCTGCTCGGTTGGCTCGGCGTCCTGATCGTGGCGCTGCTCCCGAGCACGGACTTCGGGTTCACGACCGACGCGCAACTCCGCGCCGAGCGCGAGTACGACGCTCTTGTGGACGAGCTCCGTCGACGCCGCGCAGCCCAACTTCAGCGCTGAGGCTCGATTCCTGCGAGACCTGCGTCGCTCATGCAGGTTTCGCGTTGTCTGCGCGCCGCTCTCGCTTGCAAACGGCCCGCTGGAAGTCGGATACTTCCCCCTCTGAAACGGTGGTCGGCTCAACCAACCGGTGACGGAGGAGGCAGAGTGAAAAGAGGCGTCAAGACGATCGCCCTTGTCGGGCTCGTCGCCTCCCTCGCGATCGTGGCTGCAGGCTGCGGTGGCGGAGGGGACGAATCCGGCGGCGGCGGAAACAACGGCGGAGGGAACGTCCAGGCGCTACCGGCGTCGTCGTGCTCCGACATCTACTTCGAGGGAGATGGATCGCCCGACGTGATCGTCGCGTCCGACCTGCCGCTCCAGGGCTCCGGTCGCACGCAGACGGTGCAGATGACGGCGGCGATCAAGTTCATCCTCAAGCAGCACAACTTCGAGGCCGGCGGGAAGAAGATCGGCTACCAGTCGTGCGACGACGCGACGGCGCAGGCGGGCAAGTGGGAGTCGAGCAAGTGCTCGGCGAACGCGAACGCCTACGCGAACAACAAGAACGTCATCGCCGTGATCGGGACGTTCAACTCGGGCTGCGCCGAGATCATCATTCCGGTGCTGAACCGCGCTCCCGAAGGCCCCGTCGGCATGGTCAGCCCGGCGAACACGTACGTCGGAATCACGCACAAGGGTCCGGGCACCGCGGCCGGCGAGCCTGAGAAGTACTACCCGACGGGCAAGCGGAACTACATCCGGATCGTCGCCGCCGACGACTTCCAGGGTGCGGCCGACGCGCTGCTCGCGAAGCAGCTCGGTGCGAAGAAGGTCTTCATCCTCAATGACAAGGAGGCCTACGGTCAGGGCGTCGCCGGCGACTTCAAGAACGTGCTGCCGGAAGTCGGCCTGTCGTCGGCCGGGTTCACGGCCTGGGACGGCAAGGCGTCGTCGTACGAAGCGCTCGCGAACAGGATCAAGCAGTCGGGGGCCGATGCGGTGTTCCTCGGCGGCCTGATCTGCGAGAACGGCGGCAAGTTGATCAAGGACCTGCGCTCGGTGCTCGGCGCGGACTTCACGATCATCGCCCCGGACGGATTCACGCCGATCTCGGCCGTCGTCGACGGCGCGGGCGCGAAGGCCGCCGAGGGGATGACCGTGAGCGTCGCCGGGCTGCCGAACGAGCAGCTGGGATCGACTGGCAAGAAGTTCGTCAGCGACTTCGGCGCGACGCAGGCGGGCGGCAACGTCGACCCGTACTCGGCGTACGCGGCGCAGGCGATGGAGGTCGTCCTCGGTGCGATCGACCGCTCGGACGGCAGCCGCGCGTCGGTGGCGTCGGAGCTGTTCAACACCGACATCAAGGACGGGATCCTCGGCAGCTTCAAGATCAACGAGAACGGCGACACGAACGCGAACCCGGTCTCGATCTACAAGATCGTCGGAGGCAAGCAGACCACGCTCAAGGTGATCACGCCCCCGACGAACCTGGTGAAGATCGCATAGCGGGAACGAGAAACGACGATCGCGCAGCGGGGTGGGCTTCTGTCCGCCCCGCAGCGCACTGAGGGCAGCCAGATGACCACCGAGGCGAGCGCGCAAGTCCCACTGGTCGGGAAATTCCGGGGGATGGGCGTCGTGCCGATGTTCGGACTCTTGCTGGTCGCGCTCGTCCTGGCCTGGATCGTGATCAACTTCGTGAAGGAGCTCGAGGCCTCGACGAACGTGTTGTTCATCGGGATCACTCAGGGCGCGATCTATGCACTCGTCGCGCTCGGCTACACGCTCGTCTACGGAATCCTCGAGCTGATCAACTTCGCGCACGGCGACGTCTTCATGCTCGGCGGGATGATCTCCGCGACGTTCGCGACAAGCGTGTTCGGTCTCGAATCGGGCGCGAGCGGCGCGGATTGGCTGCTCGTCGTCTTGACGCTGCTGATCACGATGCTCCTCTGCGGGACGATCAACGCGTCGATCGAGCTGATCGCCTATCGGCCGTTACGCGGCGCGCCGCGACTAGCGCCGTTGATCACCGCGATCGGGATGTCGTTCATCCTGCAGGACATCGCCCTCGCCTGGAAGGGCCCGAACTTCATCTCGGTGCCCGACATCCTTCCGAAGGGGCGGATCTTCCACATCGGCGGCGTCGTCTACCAGTGGAACAAGCTGATCGTCGTCCTGATCACCGTCCCCGTGCTGATCGGCCTGGTCTACCTCGTGCAGAACACGCGCCAGGGAAAGGCGATGCGCGCGACGGCCCAGGACATGGACGCGGCAGCGATGATGGGGATCAACGTCAACCGCACGATCTCGTTCACGTTCCTGATCGCCGGCTCGCTCGCCGGCGCCGCGGGATTGCTCTATGCGCTGTACGTGACGAACGTGCGCTACGACCAGGGCTTCCAACTCGGCCTGATCGCGTTCACGGCGGCCGTCCTCGGCGGCATCGGCAACCTACCCGGCGCCGTTCTCGGCGCGTTGCTGATCGGGCTGATCCAGGCGTTCAACGAAGGCTTCAAGTGGCATGCGCCCGGAAGCGACTGGACGCAGTCGATCGTGTTCTCGATCCTGATCCTGATCCTCGTCTTCAGGCCCGAGGGCCTGCTCGGGGAGCGGACGCCCGAGGGCGCCTGATGGCCTGGGCGAAGACCGCAGAGCGGACCGACGCGGTCCGCACGTCGATCCGCGACCAGCGCAACCGTTTTCGTGCACTGCCGCAACGCACGCGGTGGGCCATCTGGCTCGCAGTCGAGCTCGTCGCGGTGATCGTCATCTCGGTGATAGACACCTCGCTCGGCGTCGCGGCGGTGGCGATCCTGACTGTCCTTTGGGTGCCAAAGATCGCGGATCTTCGTCTGCGCGCCGCGGTCGAGGTGGCCCTGGTCGTCTTCCTCTACATCGCGGCGCAGAGCTGGACCGACCTCATCGTCGATCCGCAGCACACGGCCTGGATGGTTGCGGCGATCGGGCTCGGGCTCACGTGGGTGCCGCCCGCCTGGCGGCGAATTGCCGTGCCCGCGGTCGTGGGGGCGCTCGCGATCGGGTACCCGTACTACGTCGACGACCTGTTCACGATTCCGCTGCTCGGTCCGTTCCCGGACGTGCGCACCGGCGTCGTGATGCTCGTCTACATCATGATGGCGATCGGGCTCAACATCGTCGTCGGCTACGCCGGGCTGCTCGACCTTGGCTACGTCGCGTTCTACGCGATGGGCGCCTATACCGTCGCCTGGTTCGCCTCGCTGCAGTTCGCGGGGGAGACGGCCAGCGGTGCGGCGAAGCGGACCGTGCACTTCGGCGCGGTCGGGATCGACCCGAAGCTCGGAGGCTTCCACATCTCGATCTGGCTGCTGCTCGTTCTCGCGGGGATCGTGACCGCTCTCGCCGGCGTCATCATCGGCCTGCCCACGCTGCGCCTGCGCGGCGACTACCTCGCGATCGTGACGCTCGGCTTCGGCGAGATCTTGCCGCAGGTGGCGCGCAACGGCGACAACTTCCTCGGCACCGGCCGAAACCTCACGAACGGGCCGAACGGGATCACGCCGATCGACGCGCCGGGATTCGGCACGCACCTGCACGACTGGACCGGCGGGGTCCTGCCCGCGAACTACCTGACCGTCACGCACGCGGACCGAATCTTCTTCTGGACCGCGCTCCTCCTCGTCGGCATCACGATCTTCTGCTCGTGGCGGCTGCGCGACTCGCGTCTGGGTCGCGCGTGGATCGCGATCCGCGAAGACGAGACCGCCGCCGCGGCGATGGGCGTCCCGCTGATGCGGACGAAGACGTGGGCCTACGCAACCGGCGCCTTCTTCGGCGGCGTCGCCGGCGCGTACTACGCGAGCTTCAAGAGCGCGACCTTTCCGGGCGACTTCTTCTTCAACATCTCCGTCTTCATCCTCTGCATGGTCATCCTCGGCGGGATGGGGAACATCTGGGGCGTCATCCTCGGCGCCTCGTTCCTCGCCTACCTCGATCAGGCGGGACTCGCGAACACCGGCAGCTGGCTCAACAACAACCTGAACGTCAACATCGACGTGCCGCTGTACGAGTTCGGGATCTTCGGCGTCATCCTGCTCGTCGTGATGCTCTTCAGGCCCGAGGGCTTGATCCCGAGCGCGCGGCGCGCAGCCGAGTTCCACGAGGGCGTCTCCGACGAGCCGCTCTACGACCAGACGCACTGATGGCGGACGAGCTGCTCACTGCAACCGGTGTGACGAAGGTCTTCGGCGGACTGATCGCCGTGAACGAGGTGGACTTCACCATCCCGCGCGGGACGATCGTGTCGCTCATCGGCCCGAACGGCGCCGGTAAGACGACGTTCTTCAACATGCTCACGGGCGTCTACAAGCCGAGCGCCGGCAAGATCGTTTTCGACGCAACCGACGTCACCGGCAAGCCGCCGCACGCGATCACCGAGCGCGGGATCGGGCGCACGTTCCAGAACATCCGCCTCTTCGGGAACATGACCGCGATCGAGAACGTGCTCGTCGGCATGCACGCACGGCTGCGCGGCGGGATCATGGGCTCGATCCTGCGGACGCCGCGCGTGCGACACGAGGAGGACGGGGCACGCGCACGTGCGCGCGAGCTTTTGGCGTTCAGCGGGCTCCGCCGGAAGGACAGCGAGATCGCCCGGAACCTCTCCTACGGCGACCAGCGCCGGCTCGAGGTGGCGCGAGCTCTCGCGACCCAGCCGAAGCTGCTGTTGCTCGACGAGCCGACGGCCGGGATGAACCCGCAGGAGACGGCGGACTTCACCGGCTTCGTCGAGAAACTGCGGACCGAGGAAGCCCTGACGGTGCTCCTGATCGAGCACGACATGAAGGTCGTCATGGGCGTCTCCGACCGCGTGACCGTCCTCGACTACGGCGAGAAGATCGCGGAGGGTGCGCCCGCGGACGTCCGGCGCGACCCGCGGGTCATCGAGGCATACCTCGGCGCGCAGGCCGGTGCTGCGTGACGTCCGCCGCCGAAGACGGCCGTCCGAAGATCCTCGAGCTCGAGAACGTCCACACGTACTACGGCTCGATCCACGCGCTGAAAGGGATCTCGATCGTCGTCTTCGAGGGCGAGATCGTGACGCTGATCGGCGCGAACGGAGCCGGAAAGTCGACGACGTTGCGGTCGATCAACGGGTTGAACCGTCCGCGCGAGGGCAAGATCGCGTTCCAGGGCCGGGAGATCAGCTCCACGCCGGCACACGAGATCGTGAAGCGCGGAATCGCCCAGTCGCCGGAGGGACGAAGGCTCTTCCCGCGGATGTCCGTCGTCGAGAACCTGGAGATGGGCGCCTTCCAGCGCGCCGATCGCGGCGGGCTGCGCGAGGACATGGACCGCGTCTTCTCGCTGTTCCCGCGTCTCGCCGAGCGGAAGAGCCAGAAGGCGGGGACGATGTCCGGAGGCGAGCAGCAAATGCTCGCGATCGGACGCGCCCTGATGGCACGGCCGAAGCTGTTGCTGCTCGACGAGCCGTCGATGGGTCTCGCGCCGATCTTCGTCGAGCGGATCTTCGAGACGATCGTCGAGGTCAACAAGCAGGGCACGTCGATCCTGCTCGTCGAGCAGAACGCCCTGATGGCTTTGGACACGGCCGATCGCGGCTATGTGCTCGAGACCGGCACGATCGCCCTCGCGGACGACGCGAAAGTACTCCGCGAAGACGAACAGGTCCGAAAGACCTATCTCGGCGAGGACTAGGCCCGAAAGGCGTTGGTCTAGTCAAGTTGCTCAGGCTGGTCTGACTAGAGCAACCAGCTGGTGACGCCCGAAGATTGGCTCGGCCGAGCCAGCCAAGCCGGGCACGCCAAGCCAACCGTCACGAAAGCGAAACAAGTCGCCACCGAATCGGTGACTCTTCTTTCACATCGCCGCACGAGACACGTCGGGGTGGAAGCTGCTCGCCGCGGACATCGACTCGGACGACACCGCCGGGCGTCGCGAATCGCGCACCGTCGACGTGGACGACGTCCCCCAGGCCGCGGAAGCCGCGCCCGCGCCGCAGGAGGATCTCGGCGGCCTGCTGCTCCGGCGGCAGCGCGCAACGCCCGCGGAAGTGTTCGAGCGGCAGCTCGCCCGCGTCCAGCGCCTGGGCGAGCGCGACCGCGCTCGCCGCGTCGAGCCGCCCGAACAGGAGGTTGTCCGGCAGCACGAGCACGTTCGCAGCGAAGCGATGTCCGCCGAGGTGCGTGCACGCGACGGCGCGCGCGCCGAGCGCGCGCAGGACGGGCGCGCCGTTCCGCGAACAGCATTCGTCCCGCCGGCCGTTCGTGCAGACGAGGAACACGCGTCCGTCGGGCGGCGCCTGTCGCACGAGCAACGGCTTCGCACCGTTCGCGGGAACAACCGCCGCGTCCTCGACGGCGCGGCGTCCCCACGGGCCGCGATCCACGAACAGCTGCCAGCGCTCGACGTGCGGTGCCGTGGCGACGAGCTCCTCGCCGAGCTCGAGCGAAAGCTCGGAGCACCTCATCCGGCGCCGACCACGAGCGGAAAGTACGGCGGCGCGAGCAGGAAGCCGACCCGCGGCGCGCCGCCGGCGCGGCCCTGTGCCATCTGCAGCGCTGCGCCGAGGCCGACGGTCGGCACGAACCCGAGGGCGCGCGCCGCGTCGTGGTCGCGGCACCCGGCGACGACGACGGCGCCGAGCCTCCCGAGTGCCGGCCCGCAGCTGCTCCAGTCCGCGTACGGCAGCAGCGGATGGTGCGCGCGCCCTTGCCTGTAGGCGTCGAGCCCGCGCGCGTCGACCCCAGCGTGGAGCTCGGCTTCGCGGAGCATTGCGAGGTCGCGTGCGGTGAGCCCGCGGATGACGCGGAAGAACTCGCGGTACGGCGTCTGCGACGGGTGCGCGAAGCTGCGGTCGAAGGGGTGCAGCAGGATTGCCGTCCCACCCTCCACGATGGGAAAGGCGTCGCGCCACAGCCGCAGCGCGAGCCCGAGCGCGAGGTAGGCCACGAGCAGCGGATTCGGCCGTTCTCGCGGCAGGTACGGCGTGAGGTACGGGACGCCGATGCAGAGCGCGTCGAGCGGCTCGTCGAGCGTGCGCGCGCGCTCCTCCGTCCCGCGCAGGAGGGCTTCCGCGTGCGAGACGGACGGCGGTCCTGCGAACGCGGCAGAGATTCCGCGGGAGGCGGGGATCGACCGAAGCGCGCGACGCCGTAGCGGCGCGGGCAGCAGGCCGAAGAGGGTGCGGAGTGGCGAGCGCACGACGCGCGTGACCGACTCCGGCTCGTACGGGAAGCCCTGCAGCAATCCGGAGAAACGCGGCAGCGTGAGGACGAGCGACGCTCCGATCACCGGCGCGCGCCGCGCGAGCGCGCGCTCGACGCCGACGCCGACCTCCCATCCCTGCGACGCCGTCGTCTCGAGCAGCGAGTACGCGCCCGCGGCGCGGCACGTCGCCGCGTCCGTGGCCGCCACCAGCGTTCCCGGCCCGCCGTGCACGACGGTCTCGGCTGCGGTGACGAGGACGACGGCGTCGGTGTCGACGAGCGCGCGGTTGACGCGCACGTCGCGCCCCGCGCCCGTTTCCAGCCCGACGAGCTCCTCGGATTCGACGTCGTGGACGACGACACCTCCGCGGAAGCGGCGGGCGAACTCCGGGGAGACGAGCGACTCGAGCTCGCGCCGTCCGGGCTTGCGGGCGAGGCCTCCGGCGACGAGGATCGTCTGCCGTCCCGTCGGGACGCCGAAGCGCTCGAGCTCGTCGACGGTTGCGGCAATCGCAGCGCGCCGCGGATCGAAGGTCGCCGCGGGGAGCGGCAGCGCTGGCGGCTCGACGACGATCGTCGCGCGCCCCTGTCGCGAGACGAGCGCCTCCAGGGGCTCGCCCGACAGGGGAAACCGCAGCGCGTCACGCACCGCCGCGCCGACGTCGGCGATCGGCGCGCGCGGCGCCGGCGGCGTGAGGACGACCGCGTCGTCGGGCGCCTGCGCGATCGCAAGCCGCGAACCGGCGAGCATGGGCACACGTGACATGCGCAGTAGTCAAGCGATTGGAGAGCCGGCGATGCGCGAGTCAGTCGTCCCCGAGGTGTGGAATGGATCGTTCCCGCGCTCTGTAGCCCATTCGGGGCAACCACGACGAGGACTTCGCCCGGGCCACCGTTTCGCCCGACCGCCTGCTCTAGGAGAGGTTCCGGTGCAGGCGGAGAAACGTCGGCCGGAACCCGCGCCGCGGCCAGAACCGCGACGCGAACAGGTTCGTCATCCGCCAGTCGGTCGTCATCGTGCGGATTCCCTGGTCGTGCGCCCAAGTGATCGCGTGCTGTGTCAGCGCGCGGCCGATTCCCGATCCGCGCACGTCCGGGAGCGTCGACGCAGCGGCGAGGTCGATCGAGCCGGCCGGAACACGAAGATCGGGTGGGCGTCTGTACAGCAGAAGGTGGCCGACGAGTCGCCCGTCGCGCTCAGCCACGAAGTGCGTGAATTGCGGGTCGTCCCATGTGCCGCGCCAGTCGTCGACGTACTCCTCGTCGGCGTACCGGACATGGGAGAAGCTCGGTGGCGGCTCCATCGAACGGTCCATCGCGGCCGCGAGAGCAGCCGCCCCCGAGAGGTCGTCGGCGGTGCCGGGACGAATCACGACTCCGCCGTCGAACTCGGCCTCCGCCGAGGTTTGGCGCATTCCGAGGACGGCACTCGCGCCGAAATCGAGCCGAAACCATGCGTCGATGAGGTCGGTGTCGCTCGCAGGGACGAACGCGTCGTGGTGCGGGTAGCCGGCTTCGCGCCAAGAGCCCGCGACCGCGCCGTAGAGATCGCGAACGACCTCGGCATCGCCGCGCACGGCACTCCCGCCGATGCCGACGCGGAAGCCGAGCTTCGGGTTCGGCTTCCCGACGACGTAGCCCACCGGCTCGCCGTCGCTCCAGGCGAACGCGCCGGCCGTCTCGGGATCCCAGTCAGCGACGATCTGCGCCCGGAAGTCGACGTCGGCCGGGAGAAGCGGCTCCGCCTCACGGTGCCGCGCGTGCCGCGCGGCAAGCAGTTCGGCGGCGGCATCGAGGTGCTCGTCGGCGAACGGCTCGATCCCCAGCATCCCGCGGCGACGATAGCCTGACCGGGTGCCGAAGACCCTCACAGGCGCCGAGCTTCAGCTCGACGACGGGCCGGCGCGCGAGAGCGAGCTCTTCCTGGTCGACGGCAACAACCTGGCCTACCGCGCGTACTTCGCGTTGCCCGAAGAGCTCGCGACGAGCGACGGCTTTCCGACGAACGCGCTGCTCGGCTTCACGAACATGCTCTTCAAGCTGCTCACGGACTACAAGCCGAAGGCGGTTGCCGTCGCCTGGGATACGCGTCCGGTCGAGCGCCACGAGCTGCACGAGGGCTACAAGGCGGATCGCCGGCCGACGCCGGACCTGCTCGGCGAGCAGTTCCCGCACTTCCGGCCGATCGTCGAGGCGTTCGGCTACCGGAATCTCGAGTTCGAGGGCTGGGAGGCGGACGACGTGATCGCGACGCTGGCGACGCGGGCCGACGACGCCGGGATCAAGACGACCGTCGTCTCGACCGACCGCGACGCCTTCCAGCTGGTGACCGAGAACGTCAACCTGATGATGACGCCGCGCGGCGTGCAGGATCCGCAGGTCTACACACCGGAGCGCGTCGAGGCGCGCTACGGGATCACGCCGGAGCAGATCCCCGACTTCATCGGCCTCAAGGGCGACACCTCCGACAACATCCCCGGCGTCCCCGGGATCGGCGACAAGACCGCGGGGCAGCTGATCGCGCAGTACGGGTCGCTCGACGAGGTCATCGCCCACGCGGACGACCTCTCGCCGGCGCGGCGCAAGAACATCGTCCAGCACGCGGAGATCGCGCGCGACTCGAAGCAGCTCGCGACGATGCGGCGCGATCTCGACATCGACTGCGACGTCTCCCAGCTCGTGCTGCAGCCGCCGGACCGGAGCGAGTTGCGAGAGATGTTCCGGCGGTTCGAGTTCCGCAACCTGCTCAATCGGATCGACCTTCTCGACGAAGCCGTGCCCGCCGCGGCCGCGCCGGAGATCGTCGGCACCGAGGTCGCGTGGCAGGAAGGCGTGCTCGACCTCGCCGACGGCGTCGGGTACGCGGCGCTGAGCGACCGCGCGGCCGTCGCGACCGACGCCGGCGTCGTGATCGGCAAGCGGCCCCAGCGCGTTGACGTCCCGGTCGTCGCGCACGACGCGAAGACCCTGCGCGTGACCCCGGCCGACGACACGATGCTCGCCGCGTACCTGATCGAGCCGGGACGGGCGACGTACGACATCGACGACCTGGCGGCGGAGTACGGCGTCGAGGTGATCCCGACACCGGCCGCGGACGAGGAGACCGCAGCGCTGGTGAAGGCGGCCGAGGTGCCACATCGCCTCGCGCCCGCGATGGTCGCGCGACTCCGCGAGCGGGAGGTCGAAGGCCTGTATCGCAACGTCGAGCTGCCGCTGACGCACGTCCTGTCGGCGATGGAGGACGCCGGGGTCAGGATCGACGCGTACCGCATGGGCGAGATCACCGCCCGGCTGCGCGACCGGCTCGAGGAGCTGGAGCTGCGCGCGTACGAGCTGGCGGGCGAGGAGTTCATGCTCGGCTCGACGCAGCAGGTCGCGCGAATCCTCTTCGAGAAGCTGCAGCTGACTCCCGGACGCAAGGGCAAGACCGGTTACTCGACGGACACGCGCGTCCTGCGCACGATCCGCGGCGAGCACGAGATCGTCGAGGTGCTCGAGGAGTGGCGCGAGTACTCGAAGCTCCTCAACACGTACCTCGAGCCGCTGCCGTCGCTGATCGCGGAGGACGGTCGTCTGCACACGACCTTCAACCAGCACGTCGCGTCGACCGGCCGCCTCTCGACGACGAACCCGAACCTGCAGTCGATCCCGATCAGGACCGACCTCGGCCGCGAGATCCGGAGCGCGTTCGTGGCGGAGCAGAGCCATCGCCTGATGAGCGCCGACTACTCGCAGATCGAGCTGCGGATCCTCGCGCACGTGTCCGGCGAGCCGAAGCTGCGCGAGGCGTTCGAGCGCGGGGACGACATCCACGTCGCGACCGCCGTCGAGATGCTCGGCGTCGAGCCGGGCAAGCTCACCCCGGGGCAGCGCAGCGTCGCGAAGATGATCAACTTCGGGATCGTCTACGGGATCAGCGCGTTCGGGCTGAGCGAGAACCTGGAGATCCCGCGCGAAGAGGCGCAGGAGTACATCGACACCTACCTCGCGCGCTTCCCACTGGTGCAGGACTTCATCGAGCGAACGATCGAGCAGTCCAGGCGCGACGGGTACGCGACGTCGCTCCTCGGTCGACGCCGGCCGGTCCCCGAGCTCCGCGCCTCGAACCGGCAGACGCGCTCGCTGGGCGAGCGGCTCGCCGTCAACTTCGTCATGCAGGGGTCGAACGCCGACATCATCAAGGTCGCGATGCTGCGGATCCACGAGCGCCTGCGTGCGGAGGGCCGCGGCGCGCGGCTCGTGCTCCAGGTGCACGACGAGCTCCTGCTCGAGGTGCCGGAGACGGAGGTCAGCGGCGTGCGCGAGGTCGTGCGGCAGGAGATGTGCGGCGCGTACCCGCTCGATCCGCCGCTCGCGGTCGAGATCGGCGTCGGCGACAACTGGGCCGAAGCGAAGTCGTAGCCGCTACCCTCCGCGCCTGTTCGAGCAACAGGCACGAGGGGGTCAATCGAAATGAGACGAAGTGGTGTTTTTGTCGCCGCGGTGGTGGCGTTCGCGCTCGCGGTCCCGGCGACGTCCAGCGGCGGCACGAACGGGCAGGGGCCGACGCTGCGCTGTAAGTCCGGCCAGAAGCGCGTCGTCGTCAAGGGGAAGGCGAAGTGCGTCGCGGCCAAGCCCGCGAAGAAGACGAAGAAGAAGACCACGCCGAAGGCCGAGCCGCCTGTGCAGGTGCAGATCCTGGGCGTGAACGACTTCCACGGCAACTTGCAGCCGCCGACCGGATCGAACGGCCGCGTCGTGACGTCGATCTCGAACGGCACGCCCGTCACGGTCGACGCGGGCGGCGCCGAGTACCTGGCGACCTGGTTCAAGCAGCTGCGGACTCAGAACCCGTCGAACACACTGCTCACGTCGTCCGGCGACCTGATCGGGGCGAGCCCGCTGCTGTCGGGTCTCTTCCACGACGAGCCGACGATCGAGGCGTTCAACGCGATGGGCCTCGCGTACAACGGCGTGGGCAACCACGAGTTCGACGAGGGCGTGCCGGAATTGCTGCGCATCCAGTTCGGCGGTTGCCATCCCGTCGACGGTTGCCAGGACGGTACGCCGTTCGCCGGCGCGCTGTTCCACTTCCTGGCGGCGGGCGTGTACGTCGACCAGGAGCAGACGCGCACGGTGTTCCCGCCGTACGAGATCCGCACGGTGGGTCAGGCGCGCGTGAAGGTCGGGATCATCGGCGTTCCGACGGACACGACGCCGACGATCGTCACGCCGTCGGGCGTCGCGGGGCTCAAGTTCGCCGACGAGGCCGACACGATCAACAAGTACGCCAAGGAGCTCGAGAGCAAGGGCGTGAAGACGATCGTCGTCCTGCTCCACGAGGGCGGCGCCCAGAACAGCCCGACCGCGACGATCAACACGTGCGAGAACCTGACCGGCGACGTCGTGGGGATCGTGCAGAAGCTCGATCCGGAGGTCGACGCCGTCCTCAGCGCGCATACGCACCAGGCGTACAACTGCAAGCTCAACAACATGCTCGTGACGAGCGCCGCTTCTTTCGGACGGGTGATCACGCAAGTCAAGCTGACGATCAACCCGGGGACGGACGAGGTCACGGCGATGTCGGCCACGAACGTGCCGGTGACGCGCGACGTCGCCAAGGACACGGCGATCACTGCCCTGATCGATCGCTACAACCAGATCGCCGGCCCGATCGCCAACCGGATCGTCGGCTCGATCACCGCCGACATCACGCGCGCCACCAACGCCGCGGGCGAGTCCGCGCTCGGCGACGTGATCGCGGACGCGCAACTCGCGGACACCTCGTCGAGCGACCTCGGCGCAGCCGTCGTCGCATTCATGAACCCGGGCGGGATCCGCGCCGACCTCATCTACAACAACAGCACAGGCGGCGAGGCGCCCGGACAGATCACGTACAGCGAGCTGTTCAGCGTGCAACCGTTCAACAACGTGATGACCGTCGCCACCTGCACGGGAGCCCAGATCAAGACGATCCTCGAGCAGCAGTTCGACAACCCGGCGGCGGGCCAGTCGCGGATCCTGCAGGTCTCGAAGGGCTTCACGTACAGCTACAACGCGAGCGCGGCCGCAGGTTCCCGCGTCGACGCGTCGTCCATCAAGCTGAACGGAACGACGCTCGACCCGGCGGCCGGCTACCGCGTGGCGATGAACAACTTCCTCTACGGAGGCGGCGACAACTTCGCCGGTTTCAAGGCGTGCACGAACCCGCTCGGGGGCGACATCGACCTCGACGCGCTCGTGAAGTACTTCCAGAAGAACTCGCCGGTGCCGCCCGGCCCGCAGAACAGGATCACGAAAACGGGCTGAACCGGTTGCCGCGGAAATCCGTATCCAGCCACGGGGCGGTCTTCCGCCCCGTGGCTATACTGACCCGCTTTTTCCGATGGCAACGAACGACACGACAACCTTGAGCGCGCCGCGCAACGACGACGGGGTCTGGATCACCGACCCCGAGACCGGCGAGCAGGTCCCGAACTACGAGGCGACCTTCCCCGAGATCAACGAGGGGCAGGTGGTGCACGGGACCGTCGTGCGCGTCGACAAGGACGAGGTACTCGTCGACATCGGCTACAAGTCCGAGGGCGTGATCCCGACCTCCGAGCTGTCGATCCGGCGCTCGGTGAATCCCGCCGACGAGGTTGCGCTCGGCGAGGAGATCGACGCGCTCGTGCTCACGAAGGAGGACGCCGAAGGCCGGCTGATCCTGTCGAAGAAGCGCGCGCGCTTCGAGCTGGCGTGGAAGCGGATCGAGGCTGCGTCCGAGTCGGGCGAGCCGGTGGAGGGCAAGGTGATCGAGGTCGTGAAAGGCGGCCTGATCCTCGACCTCGGCGTCCGTGGCTTCCTGCCCGCGTCGCTCGTCGACATCCGCCGCGTGCAGGACCTCGACGAGTTCCTCGGCCAGACGCTTCGCTGCAAGGTGATCGAGCTCAACCGCTCGCGCAACAACGTCGTCCTCTCGCGGCGGGCCGTGCTCGAGGAGGAGCGCAAGGACCAGCGCCAGCGCATCCTCGACCGCCTCAACCCGGGCGACGTCGTCGAGGGGCAGATCTCGAACATCGTCGACTTCGGCGCGTTCGTCGACCTCGACGGCATGGACGGGCTGATCCACATCTCGGAGCTCTCGTGGTCGCACGTCAACCATCCGTCCGAGGTGCTCGAGATCGGCCAGACGGTGCAGGTGAAGGTGCTGGACATCGACCGCGAGCGCCAGCGGATCTCGCTCGGCCTCAAGCAGACGCAGGCCGACCCGTGGCAGCAGGTCCTCGAGAGCTACGGCGAGGGCGACGTCGTCGACGGCAAGGTGACGAAGGTCGTCACGTTCGGCGCCTTCGTGGAGATCCTCCCCGGCGTGGAGGGGCTCGTGCACATCTCGGAGCTCGCGCAGCATCACGTCGAGAACCCGCGCGAGGTCGTCTCGCAGGGCCAGGACGTGAAGGTGCTGATCCTCGAGGTCGACGCCGAGCGCCGCCGCCTCTCGCTCTCGATGAAGCGCGTCGAAGGGGGCCAGCCGGCGACGGATACGGACACCGACGAGGGCTCGCAGCTCACGCCGAACCTCGGACTCTCCGAGGAGGTCTTCGCCGAGGGGGCGAGCGCACCGCTCGCCGAGGAGACGCCGGTCGAGCCCGAGGCAGCGGCCGAGCCCGAGGCAGCGGCCGAGCCCGAAGCGGCGGCAGCGGCCGCGCCCGAAGCAGCGGCCGAGGCCGAGGCGGCCGCTCCCGAAGCCGAATCTGAATAAGCCGGTCACCGTCGCCATCACCGGCGGCATCGGCGCCGGCAAGAGCGAGACGTTGCGCGCGTTCGCGCGCCACGGCGCGGCGACGATCTCGAGCGACGAGATCGTCCACGAGCTGATCGCGACCGACCCGGAGGTACGCGCGGCGCTCGATGAGCGGTTCGGCACCACCGACCGCGCGGAGATCGGTCGGATCGTCTTCGCCGACCGCGCGGAGCTCGAGTGGCTCGAGGCGCTCCTCCACCCGCGCGTCGTCGCGCGCTACCTCGCCTGGCGCGAGCAGCAGGACGCCCCACTCACGGTCACCGAGGTGCCGCTTCTCTACGAGACGGGCGGCGACGAGCGCTTCGACAAGGTGGTCGTGATCACCGCGCCGAAGGGGCTCCGCGAGGCGCGCCGCACGCCGTTCCCGGGCGACCGCGAGCTGCGGCTGCTGCCCGACGACGAGAAGATCGAGCGAGCAGACTTCGTCTACGAGAACACCGGCTCGCTGGAGGAGCTCGACGGATTCGTGGCCGACGTGGTTGCGAGGATCATCGGATCGTGACGCGACGCTTCGCCTCGCTGCTCGTGATGGCCGTCGGCGTGCTGACGGCGCTCGTCTACCTCCAGAACCCGGGCACGCCGGACTTCCTGCAGCGGATCCGCTACCCGCTGCACTACCAGCAGTACGTCCGCGCGCACGCGCGGAACTACGGCATCGACCCGGCGCTGCTCGCGGCCGTGATCTACCAGGAGTCGAAGTTCGACGCGCACGCGCGCTCCGAGTCGGGTGCGGTCGGGCTGATGCAGCTGCGGCCGTCCACTGCGCACGGGATCGCCATTCGCACGGGCGGCTCCAGGTTCCGCACGGCCGATCTCGAGAACCCCGAGATCAACATCCGCTACGGCTCCTGGTACCTGCAGCATCTGTTCCGGAAGTACGGGGACGAGCGCCTCGTCCTCGCCGCCTACAACGCCGGCCAGGGCAACGTCGACCGCTGGCGGGCGCGGGGCGAGGGGATCCAGTTCGCCGAGACGCGTGCCTATGTGCACAAGGTCGAGGACCTGAAACGCATCTACCGCGACGCCTGGGCCTCCGAGCTCGGGTACTGATCCGGCTCCAGGGCCCAAAAACCCGCATAGTCAAGCCAATGTCTCCGTAGAACCACGGTGAAATCACTATGGCGCTTGACAGGCACCATTCGTGATGTCATAGTGACGCCATGCAGATGTCGCAGTTCATCGAAGGGCTCCAGGAGGACCTCCAGGAGCTCGCCGCGATCGGCGGGGAGGACCTGATGCGCTCGGCCCAGCAACTGGCGGGCGCGGTCAAGCAATCCGCCCGTCTGCGGCTGATCGACGCGCTCACCCAGGCGGCGCTCGAGCTCTCCGAGCAGCTTCCGAACGGGCACGTGGACGTGCGGGTCGCCGGACAGGATCCGCAGTTCGTGTTCGTGCAGGAGCAGCAGGAGGAGCCTCCCGCGCCGCCGGTCGCCGAGGGCGACCACGCGCGAATCACGCTCCGCCTGCCCGAGTCGCTCAAGGCCTCGATCGAGGCCGCGGCCGCTCAGGAGGGCGTGTCGGTCAACACCTGGCTCGTGCGTGCGCTCACGCGGGCCGTCCACATCCAGAGCGGCAGTCAGTGGGGCGGCTTCACGCGCACGGGGAAGCGCATCACCGGCTACTCCCAGGCCTAGAAAGGAGCACGTCATGGGGACGTTGGTCACCGTCACACCGTTCGGACACATCGAGTACAAGGTCGACACGAGGCGGCCGCGCCGTCCGCGCAGGCCGATCAGGGGTCAGCGGTGAGGTTCGAGGCGTTCGACACTCCCGGCCCGCTGCGCCTCGACCTGCGGCTTCCGTCCGGCTCGATCTCGCTCGAGGCGATCGACGAGCCCCGCGCTGAGGTCGAGCTGGACGCGACGCACGACTCGGAGGAGCTGCGCGAGATCATCGAGAGCGCGCGGATCGAGCTGCGCCCGCACGCCGACGGACACGAGCTGATCGTGGACGTGCACCAGAAGCGCTTCCGCTTCTTCGACTTCATGCGCGGCGACTTCATCCTCCGCGTCCGCGCGCCGCGCGAGTCCGACATCGAGGTCTCGACCGCGTCCGCGGACACGAACATCCGCGGGACGTGGGGTGAGCTGAAGGCGCAGACCGCGTCCGGAGACATCTACGTCGACGAGCTGACCCGCAACGCGAACGTGAAGAGCGCATCCGCCGACGTCCAGCTGCGCAGCGTCGCAGGCAGCGCGAGCGTCAACTCCGCTTCCGGCGACGTCGAGATCCGTCGCGTCGGCGGCGAGCTCGTGGTGCGTTCGGCTTCCGGCGACGTCGAGATCGACGAGGCGCTCGGCTCCGTGACCGTTCAGACCGCCTCGGGCGACCAGCGGATCGGCGCCGTGACCGCCGGCCGCGTCACGATGCAGTCGGCGTCCGGCGACCAGACGGTCGGCATCCGCCGCGGCACGCGCGTCTTCATCGACGCGAAGACGCTGAGCGGGGACACGACCTCCGAGCTCGATGTCGGCGACGAGCCGGTCGAAGGTGAAGGCCCCGAGGTCGAGCTGCGCGCGACCGCGATGAGCGGCGATATCCGGATCGTGCGCGCGTGAGCGCGGCCGCCGCGACTGCAGAGCCCGCGGCGGCCGCGCCGACGCTCGTCCCGCTGCACCGGGAGCCGCTCTTCCGGCGCTTCTGGCTGGGGCAGTCGATCTCGGTCTTCGGCGACCAGGTGAGCGCGCTCGCGATCCCGCTGACCGCCGTCCTCGCGCTGCACGCGACGACGTTGCAGGTCGGCATCCTCACGTCGCTGGCCTGGCTGCCGCACCTCCTGTTCTCGCTGCCGGCCGGCGTCTGGATCGACCGGCGCTCGCATCGGCGGCGCAACATGATCGTCGCGGACGTCGGGCGTGCGCTCGCGCTCGCAACCGTCCCGCTCGCCTGGTGGCTCGACGCGCTGACGATCTGGCACCTGCTCGGCGTCGCTTTCGCCCTCGGCGCGCTGACGGTCTTCTTCGACCTCTCGTATTCCTCGTTCTTCGTCGCGCTCGTCCGTCGCGAGCAGTACGTGGAGGCGAGCTCACGGCTGAGCACGAGCCGCTCCGTCTCGTACATCGGCGGCCCGAGCACGGCCGGAGTCCTCGTGCAGATCCTCGGCGCGCCGGTCGCGCTGCTCGCGGACGCGCTTTCGTTCGTCGTCTCCGCATTTGCGCTTCGCGGCATCCGCGTCCCGGAGCTCGAAGTGGGGCCGAGAGAGCGCGTGCGCCGCGAGTTGGCGCACGGCTTCCGCTTCCTCTGGCAGCAGCCGTTGCTGCGCGCCGGCGTGCTCTGTACCAGCACGGTCAACCTCTTCAACTTCCTGCTCCACGCGATCTTCATCGTCTACGCGAGCCGGACGCTCGGCCTGAGCGCCGCGACAATCGGCATCGTCCTGGGTGCGGCCTCTGTCGGAGCGCTCCTCGGCGCGCTGGTCGCGCCGCGAGTCGGCCGCCGCATCGGCATGGGCCGGGCCGTGGTGATCGGGTCGGTGCTGTTCCCGGCTCCGATGGTGCTGTTCCCGCTCGCCCAAGGCCCACATTGGGTCAGCGCGCTGATGCTGCTCGTCGGCGAGTTCTTCGCGGGGGTCGGCGTGATGATCTTCGACGTCAACCAGAACGCGCTGATCGCGATCGTGATCCCGAACGAGATCCGCAGCCGCGTCGGCGGCGTGCAACGCTTCTTCAACTACGGCGTGCGGCCGATCGGCGCCTTCCTCGGCGGCGTGCTCGGCGCCGCGATCGGGCTGCGCACGACGCTCTGGATCAGCGTGCTCGGCTGCCTGCTCGGCGTGTTCTTCCTGCTCGCCTCGCCGATGCCGCACACGCGCGAGGAGGATCTGGCGTGAGCCGCGCCGAGATCCTCCGCAACGGCCCGCTGCGCGCGCTGCTTGCGGCCGAGGTGATCTCGACGACGGGCAGCCAGATGACGTGGCTCGCACTCCCGTGGTTCGTGCTCAGGACGACCGGCTCACCGGCACGGATGACGCTCGTGATGGCGGCCGAGTTGATCGGTCTCGCCGTCGCGGGGCTCCCTTCGGGGCAGCTCCTCCAGCGGATCGGCGCGCGGCGGACGATGCTTCTTGCGGACGCCGCGCGCTTCCCGCTGATGCTGCTCGTGCCGCTGCTCCACTGGAGCGGTCACCTGTCGTACGCGCCGCTCGTCGTGCTCGCGTTCCTCCTCGGCGCCCTCGCCGCGCCGTACTTCACCGCACAGCGCGTGATCGTCCCCGAGCTGCTCGGCGAGGACGAGCGCACCGTCACTCAGGCGACCGCCCTCACGCAAGGCGCGACGCGGGTGACGATGCTTCTCGGACCGCCCGTTGCCGGCGTGCTGATCGGTGTGCTCGACGCCGCGAGCGTGCTCGTGATCGACGCTGCGACGTACGTCGTCTCGTT
>Ga0081539_10002633_pt1 | contig 24532 bp, 15 predicted proteins | sample TabmetS4T2R2_FD_71023 | JGI IMG/M metagenome (GOLD analysis project Ga0081539, IMG submission 71023) | Tabebuia heterophylla rhizosphere microbial communities from the University of Puerto Rico - S4T2R2 | ecosystem: Host-associated > Plants > Roots > Rhizosphere ...
GCGATCCCCTCCACGTCTTCGGCTTTCGCGGTGAGCTGATAGTCGCCCGGCCAGAGGCCGTCTTCTTTTTCCTTCTGGTCGTAGAGGTTCCCATAGAGGATCAGCTCCGGCGGCTGCACGGTGCATTCGCAGCCCGCGGGATACTCGCCCCTAGCGCCGGGCCGAAACAACGAATCTTGCCGCCCGGGAGGTCGATGGCTGGCCACGGACGGCGATCTGCTTGGAGATCTTGTAATGGCCGGCCTTCTGATCGTCTGGCAGCTTCACCTTCGTGCACACGCCGACGCCGCCGGACCTCAGCTGCGCTCCTACCAATGGCCACTTCCGCTCTGGAGTAACGGGGTCCCTGATCCACCCACTCGCAGTTCGGCGCCACACGATAAACGCGAAGGGGCTATAGGTCACATAATCGGAGCTCGGGTTAACGAGTCTCGCAAACACGGTCTGCCCCGGAACATAGACTTTGTGGTTAGCCAGCAGTACGACCGCCTCGTTTTCCAGCAACTGGCGATCAGCGGGCTTACTCTCATCGAGAACGTCCTCGGCGGTGCTGCCGACACAGAACTTCGGACCATGGATAGGCTTCGCAGGCGTTGCGATCGGCACCCACATGGCCAGAAGAGCTGCGCAAATGGCGACGCGGAGGACGATTGTGGGCTTGCTAGGCATCACGGTTGAAAGGTCAGTTCGAGCTGCGGCGCCATGCCTGGGTTTTTCAGTGCCCCAGGTATCGAGGAATACCTGGGGCTGGGATCGGTTTCGAGGGGACTGAAGCACGTTTCTCCGCTGCCGTCTCCACCGCTCGAAACGATACCAACGGCCGTGTTCGTTCCTTGGATCCATACAGGCGATCCGCTGTCGCCGGGCTTGCCGCCCCTCGACAGGCAGTACTCCAGCATAGTGTTGTTACCGAAGCCTTGGCCGTACACCTGAGACCGACCGCTGTACTGGCCGCACTTCTGACCAAACCCTTCGAAGGCGCTGGTCACACCCGAAAAGCAAAGCCTCGTTCCAGGGCCTACCGGCGGCGACGCTACCGCTCTGATTGGGACGAAGTGTTTTGGGCCTATGAAGACCTGGCGTGGTACAAGGCCCGGCGAATCCAATTTGACCGCCTCTACGTCCTGGTCCCACGTCCCCGGGACGTTGTCAAACCCGGTGCGGCGAACGAAGCCGACGCGACTCTGAGCTTTCTTGGGCTGGCCTTCAAAATCTCGGCGGCGAAATTCATCGCCAACATCGTTACAGTGAGCCGCGGTCAGGACGAAGAAGCGTTCGACATCTTTCCCGGCGTCGTTCTTGCCGCGTTCCCAGGCGCCGAATCCTGCCGTGCATAGCGCCTCATAGTGAATTGGAATCCCACTTTCGTTGTTTACCGCATCTAGGATGAGGGCGTCTCCACCGCGGATCGGACCCGAGGTCCTTTCCCTATCGGAGAGGGGTTTCCATGGCTCGCCGTAGACGACGGCAATTGGCGCTTGGGGTCCGAATTGAGAGTGCAGGACCGTTTGGGCATTGGCGACGCTCGGAGCCCTGACGAGCACGGTGTTTGACTTCACGTCAACAATGGTGCTGGAGATGGTTCCGAGCGGATAGGCGGTGCTCATTATCGTGTCGCCGAGCTGCTCAAGCGCCTGCAGCGAGTGACTGGGGGCTGGGGTCATCTCGCCAACACGATCTGGAGGGGCAACCAGACCCGCCCCAGCCTTCAGCGATTCGACCTGAGCGGTCTGAGCTCCGGTGAACCCCACCCGTATTTTCCCTCCCGCCGGTTCGTCGATGTAGAAGCCCGCGAAAGAGCCAGATGCATTGGCTGCGGCCCAAGCCGGGATCGCGCTCATTGCCTGTTGCCAGTAGTGGAGCCGATATTCCAGCTCCGCCACGTCCTCCGGCCGTAGCGGCACGCCCCAGCGTTCCCAGGAGCTGCGGGCGACCTGTCCAAGTGGAGTGTTCGGTTCGTGCCAGGCGTTGATCAGGTTGAAGATCCGTTCGTTGAGCTCGGTCGCGCTGGCCACGGGGAAGACGACCTCCAGCCCGTAGTCTTCGCGGAACTGCTTGATCTGGCTGAATCTCGGCGCGACCGGCGTCCCGGGAGCGGGCGGGGGCGGCGGCTCGGGGACGTCGACCCAGAAGCGCTCGGACGTGCTTTCGCCGTCGCTGTCGGTGGCGATCACTTCGACCTGCAGGTGACCGGGGGCGAATGCCTCAGTTTCCATCACCCAGGGGAGCGGTTCCGGTTCGGTGCACTCAGCGGGCGGCCCGCCGACCTGCTCGCAGCTGAACTCTTCGACCAGCGCATCGCCGTCGACGATGAACTGGATCGAGGCGATCCCCTCCACGTCTTCGGCTTTCGCGGTGAGCTGATAGTCGCCCGGCCAGAGGCCGTCTTCTTTTTCCTTCTGGTCGTAGAGGTTCCCATAGAGGATCAGCTCCGGCGGCTGCACGGTGTTCCACCACTTCAGCAGCGAGCCATCGTCGCCGATCTCGTAGGTGACGTCCGGCTCCCCGGGTATTTCGACCTCGGTCTTGCGCTGTCCGGTGTCGGTGTAGGCGAAGCGGGTGGTCTTGGGGTTGGCTCCCCCGGGGGCGATGGTGACCGATTCGACCCGGCCGTCGGGGAAGTAGGAGATCGCGCCGTAGGTGTCGTTGGGCAGCGTCACTTTGGTCATGCGGCCGTCTTTGTATTCGTAGGCGGTCTCGCCGTCGGGGCCGTCGACCGCGGTGAGGAGTTCGCCCTGGTGCTCGTAGTCGATCGCTCCGGCCTCCTCCCCGCTGACGCTCGCCACCAGGCCGCCGTCGGTCTCGACCTCCACGCGGGGGTCGTCGTCCTCGGGCACCGTCCCTTCGCCCGCTTCGTAGGGCGGGTCCCAGCGCTGCACGCGGTGGTTGTTGCGATCGGCGATCCAGACCCGCCGGTCTTCCCCGACCGCGAACCCGAACGGGTAGCCGAAGCTGAACTGCCCTTCTCCGGAGCCTTTCGAGCCGAACTGATCTACGTATTCCCCTTCCTGGTCGAAGCGCTGAATCCGGCCGTTGTTCTGGTCGCCGACCCAGACGTTCCCGTTCTCGTCGGCCTCGATCGCGTCCGGGCGGTTGAACTGACCCGGTCCGGTGCCTTCCGTGCCGAAGGAGAGCTCGAAGTCGCCGTCTTCGCTCAGCGCGACGACCCGGTTGTTGGTCCAGTCGGTGACCCAGACCTTGCCGTCGGGGCCCGCGTCGATCCCGGTCGGTTCGATTGACCCGAGACCTGAAGGCGCGACGACTTCGATGAAGTCTCCCTGCGGCGAGAGCTTCTGGACCCGGTAGTTGTAGGTGTCCGAGACCCATATGTTGCCGGCGGCGTCGATCGCGATGCCTTCCGGGCGGTTGAACTGGCCGTTGCCCGAGCCCAGGGAGCCGGACTGGTCCAGGAGCGCCCCTTCTTGGCTGAACTTCTGTATCCGGCTGTTGCCTTTGTCAGCCACCCAGAGGTTGCCCTCGCCGTCGATCGCGATCGAGGCCGGGTTGTTCAGTTTGCCAGCGGCGGATCCCAGGCTGCCGAACTGCCCGACGTATTCGCCCGCGGGGTTGAAGTGCTGGATGCGGTGGTTTCCGTAGTCGGCCACCCAGAGGTCGCCCTCGGGCCCGATCGCCACGTCGGTGGGGGTATTGAACTGCGCGGCGCCGGACCCGGAAGAGCCGAAGATGGACTTAAAGCCAGGGGTGCCTTCGGTCGCTTCCGGGTCGGTCAGCTCGATCTCGGACGGATCGACCCGGAGAGTCCCCGGGTCCTTGACGGCGATCTCTGCCAGCTCGCCGCCTTCGTAGCTGTAGTCGACCCTTGCTTCGCCCTCGGTGACAAGGGCCTCGGTCTGCCCGGTGCCGTCGAAGGCGACCGCGGTCGCCGATTCGCCGGTCTCGTCGGTCATCAGGTAGCCGCCGCCGGCCGTCTTCTTCAGCGTCGCCTGCAGCGCCGGGTCGAATTTGGCCTGACCTTCCGCGCTCGGCAGCTGGACTTCTGACTCCAGCGCGCCGCTTGACTCAAGCAGTTCGGCTTGCTGGGGGACTCCGCCTGAGCTGACGAGGTTTTTGTTGTAGAAGGCGCCGTTGGCGGCGGTCGCGAAGGCGTCGACCGGACGCCAGCCGGCGGTGGTGGTTCCGCCTTTCGGCGTACCTCCGCCAGCCCACCCCAGCGCCGACCATTCGTTCGCGAAGCGCGTGTTGGACGCGGCGCTGCCGTCGAAGACCTCGCTAACGGGCATCGCCGCGAGGGCGGCGGCTACGCCCGGCGCCACGTTCAGCACGCCCGCCTTGAATTTCGAGATCCGGGTGATGTTCCCGGCGCCGAAGAGCCCGGTCTTGCCTTGGTCGAACGTCGAGTCAGCAGCACTGAGGCGCTGGACGAAGCCCGAGCCCGTGTCCGTCCAGCCCGAGACGATTCCGCCCTCGTCGACCAGGGCCAACGAGTTCCCGGCGGCGAAGGTGAGCCCGGTTTTGGCGGCCAGCTGGGTTTTGGCGCCCGCCTGCCACTTGGAGAGCGTGACGTCGTAGGTGTTGGCCGAGACGTACTTGAAGCTCAGCTCGTATCCGCTGCGAGCGCCCCCCGGGGTCGGCATGTCGAGCCACAGGGAGAAGTAGCGTTCGGCGTTCGCCGGATCGACCGCCATCGTCGCCGCGGTGGCGAGGGCCGGGGCGCCGCCGATCGGTTTCAGGTCCGGCGTCTCGGCCAGGGTCCAGCCATCGCCCCATTCGGTGTTCTCCGAATCGGGGAGCATCGAGTTGTAGTAGCGCTCGAGCTCCAGATCGACGGCGGCGCTGCTCTCGACGTCGACGTCGACCTGGCGGTAGACGAGGTTGCCGTTGATCACGTTGACCGCGAGTTCGGGGCGCCGCGGATGCTCTTCTTCGGCTTCGTTGCCCTGCCCGTCGGGGAGCGGGAAGTAGTGCATCAGGTACTCGTCTTTCATCCCGGTCGCGGGGTAGTACTCGAATTCGATGTCGCGGACTTTCTCGTTGCCGACGAAGTCGGTGACCTTGACTTCCAGCCGGTAGAGGCCGGCCGTCGTCAGTTCGCTCAGCTTCAGCTGGTAGGTGCCTTCCTTCGGGCAGCTCGCAACGCAGGACGGCGTCGCGCTCCAGGGGACCGGCATTTTTTTGTTCGCTTTGCCCGGCTCTTTCAGCCAGACCTCGATGTTCTTGACCCCGGAGCGTTTGCGGTGCTCGGTGTTGGTCTCCGTGCCTTCGTCGGTGGCTTTGATCGTGAGGTTGTAGACGGGAAGCCGCAGGGTCTCGACTTTTTCGTCGGCTTTGACCTCACCTTTGTCTGCCTCGGTCGCCTCCGCGAGCTTTCCCTCGAGCGTGACGACGGGCGGGGTGAGGTCGACCTTCAGCGGGATCGATGCGGATTCGGCGAACTTGCCGGTCGGATCGGAGACGTAGATCTTGGCGCTCCGAACACCCTGCCCGAAGCTGCCTCCGGTTTGCGTGAACGGGGCGTAGAAGCTGGGCGGGCAGCGGGAGCTGTATAGGCCGGTGCAACTGTCGGGGTGTTTTTCGCCGACGATCGGCTGGCCCGACTGGTCGGCCGAGAGCAGCTTGACGCGGTTGACGCCCAGGCCCGCGTCGCTGGCGGTGGTCGCAATCGTGAACTGGGTTTTGCCGTCGATCCAGCCACTGGGCACGCCGCTCGGGGCGGTGAAGGTCGGGTTCTGCCAGTCATTGAGCCAGATCCCGATCCCGCCGGCCATGATGTGGCGCCAGCAGGGGATGTAGCCGCCGCCGGTGCCGAGCCCGAAGGAGAGCTGCGTTCCCCAGGTTCCCGGCCCTGACATGGTGAACGATCCAACGTTCTGCGCGGTTTCGTACTGCAGGTACCAGCTGGTCCCGTTCCACAGCCCCGCGTAGTCGTAGGGGTGCGGATATTTGCTCACGGGGCAGTTCCCGCTCCCGTTGTCGTTCCCGTTGAACCGGTAGAAGGGATTGATCGTGGCCCCGGCGATGTAGCTGCCCGCGTTCGGCGCCTGTATGTAATAGCCGCCGGTGCCGGCTTCGTGGGTTCCGCTGACGGTCGCGATCGCGAGCCCATCCCAAGTGGGCCAGTTGCCGTTTTTGGTCCCGATCTGGGTCCACCAGTTGCCGGCGGAGAGCTGTGGTGTGAAGTAGGGGATGCCGTCCAGGTGCTGCTGGACGAACCACCATCCCCAGTCCTGGTAGATCGGTTCTATCGTCGGGTCAACCAGGATCGGGTAGGCGAAATCGCCGTCCTGGTGGTCGACGGCAAGGATCAGCTGGCTCCCTTCGACCGTCATCTCGACGGGCACAGTCGAACCCTGAGCGTCCTTTGCCCACGGGGCTGGGATGAACACCGAAAGCTCCTCCTCCGCGTCGACGACTTCGGCGCCGCCGCCTGCGAGCGGGCGAAGCTCGGATCCCTCCGGAAGATCGAACGCGAAGCGCAGGGTCTCCGGGCTGTCGATCGACCGGAGCACGTCGAACAGCTCGACGCCGCGGGAGGTAGGGGAGACCAGCAGGTCGACGTGGCCCCCGTCGGAGACGTCGCGGAACAGCAAGTTCTTGTCGCCCAAGCGAACCGCCCCCACGTCTTCGGTGTCGACCTGGGTGACGCCGATGTCTTCCTCGCCGATCTCGAGCCCCTCGTCGGCCGAGGAGCCGACCTCGAGGTCGACCAGCGGGTTCTCGGGCACCCAATTCCCTTCGGACTGCACCAGGCTGACGTCGACCTTGCGCAGTTCGCCCTCCTCGTTCTCTACCTGCACCGGCACGCCGGCGTCGAACAACGACGAGTCGCCATCGCTACGAACGGTCGCGGCGTCCGGCTCGACTACGTCAAGGATCGTGGCGTCGCTGAGGAACCGCGCCGGGTCGCCATCGAGGTTCTCGAAAACGTCCCCGAACGTCGCCTGGATCAGCTCCTGCAGCTCGGCCGACGTCAGATTCTCGTAGGCGTGCCGCGACTGTTCGCGCAACTCCACGTTGGCGGGGGATTCGAGCTCGGCCTGGCGCGCTTGCTCTGCCTCAACGTAGTCCTCGTAGCCCTCCTGGATCCCGCTGACCATCGGCTCGGGCATGACGGCAGGCGCCCCGACGGCTTCCTCCCCCTGATCCGCTCGCGAGGCCTCGACGCCAGAGGCAGTGGCGATCGCCACCGACGCGACCAAAAGCGCCAGAAAGAAAACGCAGGCGACAGCCCTACTCGTCCTGAGACACCTCAACAACCATCGCCCCCCGCCGCTAGATTTCCAAAACCGGCGCGACTTCTATTTGAAAGTCAGAGTTTCCTCAATACCTAAAACAGGGGCTTTCATTAGGCACATCGCCCTTGGCGCTCGATCAGAGCGGGCGCGATCGACACCGAGCGTGAAGGAACAATCACGGCGGTAAAGGAGGTGGCGAGAGAAGGCATTTCGGTTGCGCAAGGCCAAGTACGGATTCTGAATTCCAGCCGAACAGGCTCAAGTCGATTTTCCGCGACCCTGAGCGCCATCGCACCCAGGGGGTCGGCGGTTCGAATCCGCCAAGCTCCACTCCCTTCGCCCTGCGCGGGGCACATTTGGCTTGACGGCATCGCCGGCGGGCGGGAAGCTCGATCGCGTGGTCAACCGCATGTCAACCTTCGGCATCGGGAGCGCGCGACGGGAAGGCCATGTGCCCCATACCAGCCACCGGCGGATCGCCGCGCTCGGGTCGAAGAAGTCGCTGAGCTCGGCGCCGGCGGGCGCTCGACAGGAACGTGACCGCCACTGCGCGCTGGCGACCTTGCAGAGAACCCCGCGCTCAGCCCGCCGTCGCGGCCCGGATCCACCCCCGACCCGGTCGACCTGCTCGAATCGAGCGCCTCAGGTCGCTAGATGATTCGCCGCTGAGCCGCCCAACGGGTCAGCTCGTTGCGGTTCGTCAGTTGGAGCTTTCGCAGCACGTTCGAGACGTGGGTCTCGATCGTCTTCACGGAAAGGTGGAGGCGGGCGGCAATCTCCTTGTAGGTGTAGCCGCGGGCGATCAGCAGCAGAACCTCGTGCTCCCGCGCGGTGAGCGAATCGAACTCGGGATCGATCTGGGTGGTCGCCTCGGCATCGGCGGACCTTCCGCTGAACGCGTCGAGCACGAAGCCGGCAAGCCAGGGCGAGAAGACAGCGTCCCCGTCGGCCACGCGATGGATCGCATCGACGAGATCCTCCGGGGTGATCGACTTCGTCACATACCCACGCGCGCCGGAGCGGATCGTGGCGAGGACATCCTCGGGTGCGTCGGAGACCGAGAGCGCGAGGAAGCGCACGCCCGGGCGCTCGGCGTGGACCGGGGCGATCACCGCATCGCCGCCGCCGTCGGGGAGATGGACGTCGAGCAGGACGACATCCGGGTCGGAGGCGCGGATCAACGGGACCGCCTCCTCGACGGTCCCGGCCTCGCCCACCACCTGCACGGTGGGGCCAAGACCGGCGCGCAGGCCCGCCCGGAAGATCGTGTGGTCGTCGACGATGAAGACCTTTCGTAACGGATACGCCATCTGCCTCAGCTTCGCACTCGCGGCAGCACCAGTTCCACCTCGGTTCCCTCGCCGGGCGTACTGACGATCGTGGCCCGCCCACCGCTGCGCTCGATGCGGCCAACGATCGACTCGCGAACCCCGCGGCGGTCCTCGGCCACGCGGGCGGGGTCGAAGCCGCGGCCGGAATCGCGCACGAAGATCGAGGCCTCGTCGTCTGCCACCCGGGCGAGGACCGTAATCTTCTCCGCCCTGGCGTGGCGCCCCGCGTTGGTCATCGCCTCACGCGCGGCGGCGGCCAGCGCGGCCAGGCCCTCGTCCAGCGCGCCGTCGGAGGGCTGGACGAGGTCCACCTCGATGCCGTAGTTCTCTTCGACCTCGGCGCTCGCCGCCTGCAGCGCTCCGGCCAGCGTGGATCCGTCGCCCGGTGCCTCGCCCCTGTAGAGCCAGCCGCGCAGCTCGCGCTCCTGGTGGCGCGCGAGCGCCTGGGCTCGGTGGGGGTCATCCTCGCGCACGATCAGGGCCAGCGTCTGCAGGACCGAGTCGTGCAGGCGCGCGGCGACGTCCGCTCGCTCGTCAGCGAGGATGCGCAACCGGCGCTCCTTCTCGGCCTCCGCCCGGGCCTGCGCGAGGCGCGGGCCGACGATCAGTCCCAGTCCCGCGGCGACAACCGCGGCGGCGATCAGCGCGCTCGACAACCCGGACAGCTTGTCGCCGTCGGTCAGGAAGGAGACGGCGCCGCCGACCAGGAGCGCCAGGCCCGCGCCGACCCGCAGGAGATCGACCCACCCCGGGCGCCCGTCGTCGTCCTGCATGGTCAGCACCTCGTGCCAGACCAACGCGACTCCAGCCGCAAGCAGCGCCGCCGGGATCAGGACGCCGGGCGGCGGGGTCACGACTTGGAGCCCGAACGCGTACATCACCGCGCCGACCGCGAGCAGCAGGACAAGCGTGCCGAGCGAGCGCTCCGACCACGGCTGGACGGGCCCCGGCTCCGCGGGCATCAGCAGGAGGAGCGCTCCGTAGACGATCACCCCGACCCCGCCGCTGATTACCAGGAACGCGGCGAAGATCACGCGGACCAGGAGCACGTTCGCGCCCAGACCGCGGGCGATCCCGGCGCAGACACCGAAGGCGAGACGGTCGTCCGCGGCCCGTCGAGGGAACGGGAGCCTCACCCGCACGCCTCGACCGGCCGCTCTCCTTTGTCGGTCCCGCGCACGTGCCGAATGTAACCGTCTCGAGGCCCGAACCGTCGCCCTGCGCGGTGCGGGAGCGGGGCGGCCGGCCGCTCTTGGGGTGCACCATCGACCCGAGCGGCGCGGACCGGGGCGGGCATCAGTGCCGCGGCGGCGACGACGAGGACGAAGCCGGCTGCCTGCATGACGATGCCGAGGGTGTCGCTGGGCAGCGGGTCGCCGAACACGACGATGCCGGCGGCAATCCCGATGACGTTGGCAGCGGTGCCCGTGGTGGCGATGACCGGCACGGCCTCGCCGTCCTGCAAAGCGCGCGCCGAGGTGTAGAACGCGGTCACCGAGACGAGCGCCGCGAAGGGCAGCCAGGGCGAGGCGAGGCCGAGCAGGGCATGCTCCGCGAGGAGGCCGGTAAGGGCCTTCACGGCGACGCCGGAGGCGCCGAACATCAGGCCCGCGGCGGCGGCGAGCGCCAGTCCCCGTCCCTTGACGCGAACGCCGAGGAGGCGCGGCAGGACGATGATCAGCGCGATCAGGCCCAACAGCACGCCCTCGAAGGCGATTGCCGCGGTCAGCGAGTAGGAGGAGTGCGCCCCGTTCACCGCTGGCAGCGAGATGGCAACCAAACCCATCCCGACCGCGGCCGCGGTCAGACCGGCCCACTGGCGCCTGCCGACCCTGAAGCCGAACAGCCGATCAGCCATTACCGCCAGCAACACGAGGCCGCCGGCTAGCACTGTCTGGACTACGGATAGCGGCGCAAGCGACAGCGCCAGGACATGGAAGACCCAGGCGCCTGCCGCAACGAGCCATCCGATCAAGAACCACTTGGACCGGAAAAGCCCGGCGGCGGATGCGAGCGGGCGGCGAATATCCACCGGCGGAGCGGCGACGGCTCCTCGGTGCTTGAAGAGGAACGCGAGATTGGTGATGAACGCGCAAACCAGCGCGAAGAGGATGCCGAGATAGAGAGGATTGTTCATGGGACGAGTCTGCGCCCGGGCCGCTTGGCCGACCATCGGTGAGACCCCTGATTGACCCCTGAGTTGTGAAGGTCCCGGGCGGACGACCTTTACCCTGCAAATCAGCCACTTCTGGCGCGGGCCGCGGGCGAAGCGCCGATTCGCGCCCCGGACGGCGATATCGGGCCGGTCGCCTAACGCGACTGCGGCAGCTTCGTCCCGCCGCCCCTGGCCGGCGCCGAGGGCGGCGGGACGACCGGGCCGATGTCTCCGTCCGGGGCCTCGTCGAGGTCGACGATCACCGGGGCGTGGTCGCTGGGGCCTTTGCCTTTGCGCGCCTTGCGGTCGACCCAGGCGGCGCGGACGCGGGCCGATAGCGGGGCGCCGGCGAGGATCAGGTCGATCCGCATCCCGAGGTCTTGGTGGAACATGCCGGCGCGGTAGTCCCAGTAGGTGAAGACGCGCTCGTGCGGCCAGCGGTCGCGGACGACGTCGGCGAGGCCGACCGACTGCAGCTCGGCCAGGGCGGCGCGCTCGGGAGCGGTCACGTGGGTCTCGCCCTCATAGGCCGCCGGGTCGAAGACGTCCTCGTCGGCCGGGGCGATGTTGACGTCGCCGCAGACCAGCGCCCGCTCGGCGTCCGGCGCCACGGCCGCGCGCAGCGCCGCTAGCCACCGCAGCTTGTACTCGTAGTGCTCGGAGCCCGGCTCGCGGCCGTTGGGGACGTAGACCGAGTAGACCCGTAACCCGTCGCAGGTGGCGGCCAGGGCGCGCGCCTCCTGGTGGGGGAAGCCGGGACCCTCGGCGAGCCCCGGAACCACCTCCTCGAGCCCGACCCGGGAGAGGATCGCGACGCCGTTCCAGCTCGCCTCGCCGTGCGTCGCGACCTCGTAGCCGCGGCTGCTCAGCTCCTCGCCGAGCAGCTCGGCGAAGGCCTCGTCGCCGAGCTTCGTCTCCTGCAGGCAGACGACGTCCGGCTGCCGTTCGTCCAGCCAGGGTAGGAGCCGCGGCAGCCGCTGTTTGACCGAGTTGACGTTCCAGGTGGCGACCCGCACCCGGCGGACGCTACTCCTCCGCCAGCCCTAGAGGCGCAGGCGGCGACGGTCGAGCTCGCCGCCGCCGCCGTCGACTGCGACCAGGACTACGCGGGAGCGGCTGGCGGGGATCCGCAGGCTGGCGCGGCCCGCACGGACAGGGGCGGAGGAGATCCGCTGGCCGCCGGCGATCACGTTGACCCGGGCGGCGCCTTTGGCGACGGCGTCGCAGCGGACGCCGACGGCCTTGCCTTTCTTGCGGACGAGTTTGCAGTTGACCTTGCCGATCGTGCCGTCCTCGCCCTTCGGGCCCTGCGGACCGGTCGGGCCGGTCGGGCCCTGCGGACCGGCTGGTCCCTGCGGACCGGCGGGACCGCTGTCGAAGTCGGCCACCGGGCCGGTCGCGGCGGAGCTGACCGCGTCGGCCGGAGCGCGGACCGGGCCGAGGACCCGGGTCGCTGCGACCGTGCAGGCGATCGTCTGGCCGACGTCCTCGGCGGAGAGCGTGTACCGGGCGGTGTCGGCGCCGGGCACCGTCGTCGCCCCCCGTTTCCAGGAGTAGGCGACGTCAAGCGTGCCGGCGCCGCTGAAGGCGCCGGGGTCGCAGGTCAGCGTGCGGCCCGCCTTGGCGGTCCCGCTGAGCGTCGGTCCGGCGCCGGTCGGGGCCGGCTTGGAGGCGATCAGCCGCAGCTGCACCGACGGTTCGGCGGCGACGGAGATCGAGTTGTCGCTGGCCTGCGAGAAGCCGAAGTCGTTGTCGTTCAGCAGGGCGACGCCGGGGATCCCCTCAAGCAGCGCGATGCCCTCGAGTTTGTCGAAGCCGAAGCCGATGCCGCCGTTGTCGCCGGTGTTGAGGAAGAGCGACTTGGCGACCGGGGCGACCGGGGTCGAGAGCGCCGCCAGCTCGGCCGCCGAGCCGTTGTCGAGGAAGCAGCCGAGCGGCTGGGTCTTGGCCGCGATCGTGGTCGAGGCTTTGCGGTCGTCCAGCGTCGGGTAGGCGGTCAGCAGGTTGGTCGCCGCGCTCAGGTCCACCTCGTAGAGGGCGCGGGCGTTTTTCGGCGAGTTGGCGTCGTCGTGCTCGTCAACCAGCAGTTTGCGCGGGCCCTGCCAGGCGATGTCGGAGATCCGCGGCAGCCCCTGGACGGCGGCGTCGGTGGTCGAGATCTGCTCCAGCCGGTAGAGCCACTCGCCGGTCTGCACCGGGTTGGCCGGGTCGGAGACGTCGAACTCGGCGATCCGCACGTTGCGCCACCAGTTGAGGCTGGTCGGGCTGGCCGCGCCGGCGTCGGAGGAGCCGAGGCAGGCGCTCCCGTAGCTGAGCGCCGGGAAGCCTTTGGTGTCGAGCGAGTTCTGCATCATCGCGTAGAGCGTGGTCCCGTCGGGGGAGAGCGTCAGCCCCTCGAGGCCGCGGTTGAGGCGCCGCGCGTTGTACTCGGCCGGCAGCACTTCCTGCAGCTCCGGCTCGCCGGCGCCGTCGTAGAAATCGTCGAGCGTGCCGGGGGTGCCGTTGTTGAGGGTGGGGAGGTTGCCGGCGCCGGCGGGGACGATCCGCGCCTGCATCACGCCGTTGCGGTCAAAGCGCGCGATCGAGGGCCGGTACTCGTCGCTGACCCAGTAGGAGCCGTCGCGGGGATCGCGGACGATCCCCTCGGTGTCAAGGCCATAGGGGTCGGTCGGGAGGTACTCGGAGATCGTCGTGTTGCCGGTCTGCAACCAGGTGCGGTCGTCGAGCAGCGAGGTGGTGACGTTGCGGATCCCGGTGATCGTCGAGGGGTCGCCGGGGAAGCTCTCCGGCGACTCTTCGCGGACCGGGTCGACGAGGCCGGCCGGGAGCCGCAACTGGGTGCGCGAGAGCACCGCCAGGGTGCCGTCGTCCTGCGCTTCCAGCTGGTAGATCGTCGGCGCGAACCCGGGCGCCGGGAAGGTGCGGCCGCCGGTCGCGCCGGTCGGCTGGCCGTTGGGGCCGCGGTCGGAGATCGAGAGGAAGCGGCGGTTGCCGCTGCCCGCCTCGACCTGGAGGGCCGAGAGCCCGCCCTCGCGCAGACCGCCGGCGGCGATGATCGGGCTCGGCAGGCTCAGGCCCGGGGTCTGCATGACCCAGGATCGCTGCATCGTGAAGCGGCCGGACTCGACCGGGCTGGGCAGCGGCGCGGCCTGGGCGGCGGTAGCGGCGGCCAGCGCGGTGGCAGCGGCGATCGACACGAGCATCTTGATCCTGCGGGGGGTTCTCATGGCCGGCGAAGCTATTTCCGCCGGCCTAGCGGCCCTGTGAACGTCCCGTGGCTGCGCTGTGAATTCGTGGTGAATCGATTACGCGGACGTACCGAGGTCGGCAATCCGGGCGATCGCCGGGTCGGCGTCGACCCGCCGCTCCGGCAATCCGAAGCCAGTGAACAGCTGCGGCAGGAAGGGCTGGAGGAAGTTGTGGACGCCGCCGACCACCGGGGAGTCCGCGTCGCCTGTCTCCATCTCGAGCACGGTCAGCGACCAGGGCAGCCAGGCGCCCGACTCGGGGTCGGGCTTGTAGGAGGCGAAGGCGGGACAGCCGTTGGCCTCCAGCGCGATCAGCTTCGAGCCGGCGCAGCCGGCGCCGGAGCCGAGCATGAAGCGGCCGACGTTCTCGGGGCCGCGCATCCAGAGCGGCAGCGGCGGCATGTCGAAGACGACGTCGTAGCGCAGCAGGGCGACGATCCGGTCGACGTCGTACTCGGCGAAGGCGTCGAGGTACTGCTCGAGCAGGCGGCGCTCGTCCTCGTCGCTGGGCCGGGCCGGCGCCTCGGCGTCCTCGAGCGCGAGCTCGTCGAGGGTCGCGCGGGCGCGCTGCAGGGCGCTGTTGACCGAGGCGACCGAGCTCTCCAGCAGGTCGGCGACCTCCTGGGCGCTCCAGCGCAGGACCTCGCGCAGGACGAGGACGACGCGCTGGCGCGCCGGCAGGTGCTGCAGGGCGGCGACGAAGGCGAGTCGCAGCGACTCGCGTTCGGCCGCCTGGTCGGCCGGGTCGGCTTCGGGATCGAGCACCTGGCTGTCGGCGACCGGAAGGATCCAGCTCGACTCCGGCAGCGGTTCGCCGAGCGGCGAGTCGCCCTCGCCCTGGCCGCTGAGGTCGACCGGCCGCGCCCGGCGCTCGCGGCTCTCGATCTGGTCGAGGCAGACGTTGGTCGCGATCCGAAACAGCCAGGACTTCAGCGCCGCCGGCTCGGCCAGGGTGTCCGAGCGCCGCCAGGCGCGGACCAGGGTCTCCTGGGTCGCGTCCTCGGCCTCGAACCCGGAGCCGAGCATCCGGTAGCAGTAACCGGTCAGCGCCGGGCGCATCCGCTCGAGGTCGCGCTCGATCGTCTCGCTGCCTGCCACCGGGGCCATCACGGGCATGCTAACCCTCCCCTAGTCCGCGGCCCGCTCGTAGATCAGCAGGGCGACGCCGGAGTCGTAGGTGATGTTGTCCTTCAGCCTCAGCTTCTGCATCGCCGCCGGGTCGGGGAACATGCGCAGGCCGTCGGCGATCAGGACCGGGTGGACCATCGCCCGGTACTCGTCGACCAGGCCGGCCTCGGTCAGCGCGTGGGCGAGCCGGGCGCTGCCGTTGAGCAGGATCGGCCCCTCGGCGCTCTCCTTCAGCGCCCCGACCGACTCCACCGGGTCGCCGGCCAGCACCGTCGAGTTGTTCCACTCGGGGTCGGTCAGGGTCGAGGAGACGACGTACTTCGGCATCGCGTTGAACTTGTCGGCGAACGGACCGTCGCGCTCGGGCCAGGCTTCGGCGAAGCCTTCGTAGGTGGTGCGGCCGAGCAGCAGCGAGTGCGCCTCCTGCAGCTCCTCCCACTTGTAGTCGTAGTGGTCCTCGCCGTAGTGCGAGGCGAAGGTCCAGCCGGTGTGCGGGTGGGTGTGCTCGCCACCCGGCGCCTCCATGACGCCGTTGAGGCTGACGAACTCACTGACGATCAACCTGGCCATCTCACTCCTCCTTCGTTCGGGTTTCGAGAGCTAGGACGGCGGCGGCGGCCGGAACTAATCGGTCCCGCGGCGATGAGTTTCGCCCTCGCGCCCAGTCTTAGCGGGTGACAGTCCCAACCCAAGGAGGACCCGATGTCCCGTCTGCTCTTTCTCAACCTGCCCGTCGCCGACCTGGCGGCCAGCCGCGACTTCTTCGCCAAGCTCGGCTTCGAGTTCAACGAGAAATTCTGCGACGAAGGCGCCGCCTGCATGATCGTCAGCGACAAGGCCTACGTGATGCTGCTGACCCGCTACCGCTTCGCCGATTTCGTCACCAAGCCGGTCGCCGACGCCCGCGAGGCGACGGCCCTGACCGTGGCGATCAGCGCCGAGGACCGCGCGGCGGTCGACGCCTTCGTCGAGGCCGCCCTCGCCGCCGGCGCCGGCGCCGCCAAGGAGCCCCAGGACTACGGCTTCATGTATCAGCGCAGCTTCCACGACCTCGACGGCCATCACTGGGAGGTCGCCTGGATGGACCCGGTCGCCGTCGCCGAGGGCCCGGCCGAGTTCGCGGAGAGCAGCTGAGGCGCCAGAGGGTGGGGCGATTTTGCGTCCTCACAGGACGGGAAATCGCCCCAGGGCCGCCCGGCTAACGCGCGGCTTCGGCCCGGGCCGCTTCCAGCTCCGAGAGGACCGCGTTTTCCTGGTTGGGGATTTCGAGGCGGCGTTCGAGGATCGGGATCGCCTCTTCCGGGCGGCCGCTGAGGCGCAGGGCGTTGCCGAGGTTGTAGAGCGCGTAGGCGTAGTTGAGGTCGCCGGTTCCTTCCGGGAAGGCGGCGACCGCTGCTTCGAGGATCGGCACCGCGGCCTCGGGTTCGCCGGCCACGATCAGGGCGAAGCCTTCGTCGTTGAGCTCGACCGCGCGGACCGGGTCCGGTGAGGAGTCGGGTTCCGGGACGGATTCCGCGGCCGGTGAGGCGGTCGCTTCGGGCTCGCTCTCGGCTGGCTCTTCGACGGGCGGCGGCGGCTCCTCCGCCGCATTTGCCGCTTTGTCTTTCTCCCCGCTTCCTTTCTCGGCTTTCGCCGGCGCCGCTTGGCCGCTGCCGGAATCGGAGTCCCCTCCCCCGCTCAGCGCCAGCGCCGCGACGAGCGCCAGCACCGCGAGCGCGCCGAGCCCCGCCGCGATGAGCTTGCGGCGTCCGCCCCCGCCACCGCGCTGGACCGGCAGTTGCCGGGTCGCTTCCGCGTCCCCGTCCGGCGCGGTGAAGGCCGGCTCGAAGACCTCGGTCGGCGGCTCGGCGACTTCCTCCGCGGCGGCCAACTCCAGCTCTTCCAGCGCCTGGGCGGCGGAGAGCGGGCGCTCGCGGGGGTCCCTGGCGGTCAGCGCCGCGACCAGCTCGTCGAGGGCCGCGGAGCGCTTGCCTGCGCAGGCCCGCAGCACCACCCCGCACGAGTAGAGGTCCGAGCGCTCGGTCGCCGGCCGGCCCTCCAGCACCTCGGGGGCCGAGTAGCGCTCGGTGCCGAGAACCAGGCCGGTGTGGGTCAGCGCGGTCGCGTCGCGCGGCAGGGCGATCCCGAAGTCGATCAGCTGCGCGGTCCCGTCCGGTTCGACGATCACGTTCGCCGGCTTGACGTCGCGGTGGAGGATCCCGACCGCGTGGATGTGCGCGAGCGCGTCGAGCAGTTCCGCCGCGAGCTGGTCGCAGTCGAACAGCTCTTCCCGCTCCAGGCGCGCCGCCAGATCCTCGCCGGGCACGAACCGCATCACCAGATAGGGCCGCTCGTCCTCGGAGAAGTCGTAGATCTCGACCAGGTTGGGATGCGAGAGCCCCGCGGCCGTCCGCGCCTCACGGCGGAAGCGGGCGAGAAAGCCCGGGTCGGAGGCGATCGTGTCGGCCAGCACCTTGACCGCCACCGGCCGGTCAAGCACCTCGTCGTGCCCGAGCCAGACCGCGGCCATGCCGCCGTGCCCGAGCGTGCGCTCGAGCCGGTAGCGGTTCTTCAGCAGCTCTCCGCTGGCGATCGTCACGCCCACCGTTTACCCCTTACCCACTTGGCGAGATTCATGCGGGCGGCAGCGGGCTCCGCAAAGCTCAGGGACCGCCCGGCCGCTGCCGATAGGCGCCCTGAATGCGCCGTCTCGGCCTCCTCACCACTTTCCTGCTGCTCGGGCTCGCCTGCATCGCGCCAGGCGCCGGCGCAGCGCGGCCCGGGGTAGCGACGCTCGGCGCGGCGGCGGCGCTGCCGGCGGACGCCGAGATCGACGGCGCCACCGCCGACAGCCGCCGGCTGCGCCTCTACGTCGCCCTGCGCCCGCGTGATCCGGGGGCCCTGGCCCGCTTCGCGAGCGCGGTCTCGACCCCGGGCTCACCGCACTTCCGCGACTACCTGACCGTGCCGGAGTTCGCGCGGCGCTTCGGCGCGACCGCGACCCAGATCGCGACGGTCCGCGCGGCGCTCGAGGAGCGTGGGCTCGAGGTCGGCCGGACGGGCCGCAACCAGCTCTCGCTGCCCGTGAACACGACGGTCGGCGAGGCCGAGGACGCCTTCGGGGTCTCGGTCCAGCGGGTCGAGCTCGACTTCGGCCGGACCGCCTACCGCAACGACCGCGCCCCGGTGGTTCCCGCCGCCGCGGCCCCGTTCGTCGCGGGCATCGTCGGGCTCGAAAACGTCAGCACCTCCCACCACCAGGGCGACAACGCGGTTGGGACCGCGGACTTCCCCTCCTACCCGCATCCCCAGACCGGCGGGCCGCAGCCCTGCGCCGCGGCGCTCGCCTTCCAGGGAGAAGAAGGCGGCTACACCGCCGACCAGATCGCCGCCGCCTACGGGCTCCCCGGCTTCTACGCCGGCGGCAACTTCGGCGCCGGGCAGAAGATCGCCCTGCTCGAGCTCGAACCGTACCTCCCGGCCGACATCGCGACCTACCAGTCCTGCTACGGGACCGAGGTGGAGATCACCAACGTCGACGTGGCCGGCGGGCCCGGCCCCTACGAAGGCGAAGACGGCGAGTCCTCGCTCGACATCGAGCAGCTGATCGGGCTGGCGCCGGCGGCCGAGATCGTCGTCTACCAGGGGCCGAACTCGGCCGAAGTCGAAGTCTTCGCCGCCTACGTCGAAGACAACGTCGCGAAGGTGATGTCGAGCTCCTGGGGCGCCTGCGAGCACTTCACCGAGAAAGCCGAAATGGCGGCCTTCGACACCCTGCTGCAGGAGGCGGCGGCGCAGGGCCAGTCGTTCTTCGTCGCCGCCGGCGACGACGGCTCCGAGGACTGCTACGACGACGACGAAAAAGACACCTCCGCCTCGGTCGACACGCCCGGCAGCCAGCCCTTCGCCACCGACGTCGGCGGCACCCGGCTGCAGGAACCGACGGCGCCGCGGGTGGAGTACCTCTGGAACGACGGCCCCAAAGGCGGGGCCGGCGGGGGCGGCGTCTCCCAGCAGTTCCCGATGCCCGCCTACCAGTCCGAAGCGGCGCCCGGGCTGAACGTCGTCAGCGCGCTCTCGACCGGCTCGACCTGCGGCTTCTCCGGCCTCTGCCGCCAGGTCCCCGACGTCTCCGCCAACGCCTCCCCGGACACCGGCTACGTCGTCCACAGCGAAGGCGAGTGGCAGCTGGTCGGCGGGACCAGCGCCGCCGCCCCGCTCTGGGCCGCGCTGGCGACCCTGACCAACGCCAGCCCGAGCTGCCAGGGGTACCCGATCGGCTTCGCCAACCCCGCCCTCTACCGGATCGCCAGCAGCCCCGACTACCCGGCCGCTTTCCAGGACATCGTCGCCGGCCGCCCCGGACACCCGCAGACCAACGACATGCTGTTCGACGGGACCAAGCCGTTCCCGGCCGGCCCCGGCTACGACATGGCGACCGGTCTCGGCTCGCCGAACGGCCCGGCGCTGGCCACGGCGCTCTGCGCGATCGCCAGCTCGCACGAGGTCGCGGTCACCAACCCGGGAACGCAGCGCGGGGTCGTCGGCAAGCCGGTGCGCCTGCAGATCTTCGCCACCGACGCCGCGCGCGACCCGCTGACGTTCGCCACCGCCGGGCTGCCCGCCGGGCTGCGAATCGATCCCGCGACGGGCCTGATCACCGGTAGGCCGAAGAAGGTCGTGGACGCCTCGGTCTCGCTCGTGGCCCGGGACAAGCTCGGCAATGGCGACGTGGTCGAATTCGGGTGGAAGGTCGCGCCGGCGCCGGCGCGGCTCCGGCGCGCCAAGCTGGGCGGACTCGCCCAGGGTCGCCCGCGGCTGGCCTTCGCGCTCGCCCCGCGAACGCGGGACTCACTGCGCTGGGTTGCCGTGAAGCTCCCCGCCGGCATCCCCCCGAACCGCTCGCGGACGGCGCTCCTGGCCGGCATCGCCGCGCTCGGCCCGGGCAAGCGCCGCCTCGCGATCGAGCCGCGTGCGCGCGGCCGGACGCTGACGATGCGCCTGCCCAAGGGGGCCGCCGGCGCCAGCTTCCGCGTCTTCGGACCGGCGCTGAGCGTGCGGCCTGGCCGCGAGGGGCGCCGCGCGAAGGTGCGCCTGCAGATCGCGACCGGGGAAACGGGCCCGGAAGGCAGGCACGGCGCTCGCTTCCGCATCAGCCTGAAGCCCTAGCGCCCTCCCGGCCCAGCCGTTCGAGTTGGCGTTTGCCGACCGCGGTCGTGAGCTCGAGGAACTCGGTGATCCGCTCCAGCTCGGCCGCGGTGAAGCGGTCCGCCAGCGCCCGCTGCCAGTCCTCGCGCAGGGGGCCCCAGATCGCGCCGGCGCGCTCGTAGAACGCGGGCGTCACCTCGACCTTGACCCGGCGGCGGTCGGCGGGGTCGGGGACGCGGCGGGCGAAGCCGGCCCGCTCGAGCCGGTCGATCACCCCGGTCACCGCGCCGCTGGTCAGCCCCGCCGCGGTGGCGAGCTGGCCGGCGCTGAGGCCGCCGGCGTTCTCGATCGCGTTCAGGCAGTGGAGGTCGGTGCGGCTGACCCCGAGCCGCTCGGCGGCGAGGTTTTCGAAGGCGCTGTCCTGGTTGCCGCTGTCGCGGAAGGCGCGGGCCAGGCCGTCGATCAATTGGCTCTTCGGGGTTGCGGGCATCTCTCTTAGTTGCTAAGATACTTACAGATTGAGGAACTTACCGAGTGAGAGGAACAGAATGACCGATTCGAAGATCAATTGGAAGCTCGAGCTGGTGCAGGTGCCGGTCTCCGACCTCGACCGGGCCAAGGCCTTCTATGCCGACCAGGTCGGCTTCATCGCCGAACACGACCACCAGGTCAGCGACGAGCTGCGCTTCATCCAGCTCACCCCGCCCGGCTCCGCCTGCTCGATCGCGCTGACCAGCGCCAGCGCTCACGGGATGGCGCCCGGCAGCGTCGAGGGCCTGCAGCTGGTCGTCGAGGACGCGACGGCCGCGCGGGCCGAGCTGCTGGAGCGCGGCGTCGAGGCCAGCGAGGTCCAGGAATTCCCCTGGGGCCGCTTCGTCTTCTTCGCCGACCCCGACGGCAACCGCTGGGCGGTGCAGGAGCTGGTCCCGCAGAACTAAGCGAATTGGTGTGGCGGCCCGGGCTCCCCAGAGGGGACGGGGGAGCCCGGACTCACCTCACCTCAAGCCGTCAGATCCAGGGAGGGATCTTCTCGGCGAACCGGTCGGATGGTGCTCCGCGCCTCGGCGACAGGGAATTGACCGAGACACTGGGGGCACCGCACCCAGGGGGGTGGGCATGGCCGACGCGGCAGTTGTTGAAGAGCGCCATCCCGCTACTTCTTTCTCCCCTTCTTGCCGCAGCTCGTCTGGATCAGCGGCTGCGCGGCGGTCCGCCTCCCGTTCTGCCCCGCCATCTGGACCTTCGCTCGCTGCGGCGCTGCGCAGAGGTTGGCGGAGTTCTCGATCAGCCCCTTCTTGCCGCCTTTCAGCTTCAGCGTGAAGCTGCTGACCGGGGCGTCGGGAACGCTGAGGAACCGCGTCCTCACCCGCCTATCTCCATTGAGTTCGACCGAGTCGATGAACCCGGTCAGCTCGACGTCGATCGTCCCCTGCAGGTCGGCGACGAGGTCCGGGAGTTCCCGCGCGCCGCCGTTCGACTTGAAGTAGACCGGCCCGGTCAGCGGCTGGTCGAGCAGCGGCGTGTGCGCGGTCACGGTGCCGAGGACGGAGCCCGGCGGGCACTGGTCGGCATCGAACTGCGCCCGGGTGCAGGGATTGTTGACGTGGGCGTTGTCGATGAACGCCGACTTCGGCAGGATCACCGTCGTCGCCGCGATGTTCGCCTGGCCGGCGGGCGCTTTCAGGGTCGCGCTCAGCGCCGGGTTGCCCGAGCGCTTCATGCTCCCCTTCATCGCCAGCTTCAGATGCGGGCCGAAGCCGAGCGAAGCGCAGTCGCCGACCTGGTAAGGCACCGAGGGATGCGCCTCGGCGCCGCCGACCGAGGTCAGCGTGCTTTCGATCGACATCCGTTCGCAGTTGGTCGGGTTGACCGCGAAGCCCGGCCGGTTCAGTTCGATCCGCACCTCGCGGTACTGCAGCGGCACCCCTTCGACGAACTGCGGCAGCGGATCGGACACCGCCGTCACCTGCGCCGTCGCCGGGTCGACCTGCAGCGCGGTGCGGACGACCACGTTGCCGAGGTCGAACGGACCGGCCTGCGCCGGCACCAGCGCGATCAGCGAGAGCGGCGCTCCCTTATATGGACCGCCGAGGAAGAGCGCGGTCGGCGCCTTGCCCGGCTGCGGCACCTGCAGCGGCGAGCTGCCGACCCCGACCGCGGCCCCGGCGACGCCGATCTGGCTCGCCGCCGGGCAAGCGCCCGTCGGCGCCGCCGCCTCCGGGCACTGCGCGACGCCCTTCAGGCTCGCCAGCTGCCCCTCCGGCAGGGTGACGTCGATTCGCGAGATGTTCTGTTCGCCGTCCTGGCGGCTGATCCGCACGACGAAAGGCGAGCGCTTGCCGGCGGTCGGGTTCAGCGTCCCGCCCTTCAGGCCGGGGCTGAAGCCGGCGGCGGCGCAGTCTTCGTCGAACCGCACCGGGGTGGTCGCCACGACCGGCTCGTCGGGCCGCGCCCACGGCGTCACCTCGGTGTCGACCGAGTAGGCGCCGCAGGCCTGCGGCGTGGTCAGCGGCGCAGCTGGCCCGCCACGCAGCTGCAGCCGCAGCGATTCCACCGGCAGCGGCGGCAGCTCGTCAAAGACCGACCGCAGCTGACCGGTGCGCGGATCGGCGATCAGCTCACCCGGCAGCTTCAGGTAGAAGCCCGGGCCCGCGACCAGCATGTAGATCGCGAAGTTGGAGCCGAAGGGGTTGTCCTTCTGGGCGGCGAGGACCACCCGGCCCCGCAGCGGGTAGTCCAACAGCGGGGTTTCGATCTCCACCGTCCCAAGCTCCGAGCTCGGCGGGCAGCTCGGCGCCCGGTTGTCGCCCAGCCCCACCTGGGCGAGGCCGCACCCGCCCTGACCGGCCGCGGCGGCGGGCGAGATCGTCATCCCCTCCGGGAACGTGATCGCGGTTCGCTTCACCGTCGAGGTCGCGATGCCGGTAGGACTGTCGTTGTAGGGCAGCTCGAAGGTCACGTCGAGCCCGGTCGGAGAGTGGGCCCGGCGGGACGTCGGATCCAGCTTCAGCTCCGGGTCGAACGGCACGCTTTCGCAGCCTTCGAACACGAAGGGGGTGCCGTTGGCGTCGGTGGTCAGGACGCGCTCGTCCACGGCGCCGGTGTGCTCCCAGGAGTCGCCTCGTACTCGAAACTCCGCCGTACCGGCGCACGACGTGGGGTTGGTTAGAAAGGGAACGAGGGGTGCGCCGGATGGGAGCGGTTCGCCTTTCAGATAGCCACCGGTGGCTTCGAAGTTGTTCTTACCGTGCCGCTCCGGGTCGTGCAGCGGATCGGCGGGAACGCCCCAGAGGCGCACTCGGCTGTATTCGACCGGCTCGGTCTGGGTGATGTCGAAGCTTCCCGAGGAGATCCCGTAATCGCCAGGACGAACGCGAGGAACGATCGTCGAGACCGTGGTGATGAATTTGAACCCGAATAGAGCCGGAACGTCGGGGCCGTGGTCGATGCTGAACAGGCCGACCTTCACCAGCGGACGCGTATTCGTCTTGAATTCCACGACTCCGACCTGGGCCTCGACGGGACAGGCGTTGATATTGAGTTCGTAGAGACTGCAGGTCGCGAACGGAACCGGGTTGCCGTAAAGGCCGGGCGGAAAGTCGAGGTCGATGTTCCGCGCCGACTCTGGAGGGCCGGCGGGAAATTTGAATTCAAAGGTCAGGTCGGGGTGCGCGCCCGCCTGCCGCGAGAACGATCCGCCCTCGCTCAGCGAGAGCGAGGTGTCGCTGAATTCGAGATCCGCGCTCGCCAGGGGCGCGGCCACCGCCAGAGCCGCGCAGCAACACGCGACGGCAACCACGAACCTCGGCCAGAGTTCTTTAGCCCTCGACGCGTTCATCGGCTGCCCCTCCGGTTGGACTTGCTTCGGTTGACTTTCTTCTTGACCGCCTTCTTCACGCAGCGGACCTTGCCGTCGGTCTTGACGGCGCGCTTGCCTTTGGCGCAGCGCTTCGGCTTCGCCGGCTTCACGTTCCCGGTGCCGGCGAACGTTTCCGATCCACCCAGGGCACCCGGCGGCGCGGCGGCGCTCGGTGGCCTGCAGTCGGCGCCGCCGCAGCTCCGCGGCGCCGGCGGACTCTGCGCCGCGAAACCGCCGCCGGCCCGCGCCGCGTAGATGTCGGTCGCGCCGTCGTCGTCGCGGCCGACCAGCTTCTGGTTCGTGGTGAAGAACACGGTGCTGCCGTCGGGCGTGGCGTCGGCGAATTCGGCGCTGAACGGTCCCTCGCCGGGGCTGATCAGCCGCAGCTGGCCGTCTTGGTATTCGTAGACGTCCCTGGCGCTGTTGACGTCGGCCGCGACCAGCCGCGCCTTGGTGGTCACGAACACCTGGCCGTTGTTGCTCACGGGCTG
>Ga0081539_10002634_pt1 | contig 24532 bp, 21 predicted proteins | sample TabmetS4T2R2_FD_71023 | JGI IMG/M metagenome (GOLD analysis project Ga0081539, IMG submission 71023) | Tabebuia heterophylla rhizosphere microbial communities from the University of Puerto Rico - S4T2R2 | ecosystem: Host-associated > Plants > Roots > Rhizosphere ...
GTGTCGGCGGTCCTGCGCGACCGCACAAACAGACCGGACATACGACCCGCAACCGCCCCAGTCACTCCTACTCAAAATTGCTCTTGCAGACCGGGGGCCGTCCACATACGCGGTCCGGCAAGACGACTCAGGACTTGATCCCGAGCAGCTTCGCCGCCGTGCCACCGAGAATGGCGATGCGCTGCTCGTCGCTGAGGCCGGGCGTGCTCAGCACCAGGTCGACCTCGGTGCTGGTCCACGGGAACGGATAATCCGTGCCGATCATGATCTGGCCGGCGCCGGTCTCGGCGATCAGGTGGCGCAGCGCTTCGGGCGTGAACACGATGGTGTCGAAGAAGAGCTGGCCGTCCTTGAGATAGGCGGTCGGATTCTTCTTGGGCAGCGGGCCGACGCGGTTGGGGAAGCAGCGGATCACCGCATCCGACCGGTTGGCGTAGGACGGCAGGAAGCCGCCGCCGTGCGCCGCGCAGATCTTCAGGCCGGGAAAGCGATCGAGCGTGCCCTCGAAGATCAGGTGCGACAGCGCGATCGTGGTCTCCAGCGGATTGCCGATGGTGTTGGTGAGCAGGCCACTGCCGCCCAGGCGACCGCTCGGCTCGAGTTCACGCGTGCCCAACGGATGCATGAACACCAGGACGCCCAGCTCCTCGCACTTGGCCCAGAACGGATGGAACCGGGGATTGGCCAGCTCCTCGCCGGCGACGCTGCCGCCCACGCCGACGCCACGGAAGCCCAGTCTCTTGACCGCATGCTCGACCTGCTCCGCGGCAAGCTCGGGATGCTGAAGGGCAGCGGTCGCGAAGGCCACGAAACGGTCGGGATTGGCGGCGCAGAACTCGACCAGCGTCTCGTTCTGCATCTTGATCAGCTCGGCCGCGACGTCGCGCTCGGCCCGGTACCAGTAGGGATTGATGCTGAGTGCCTCGACGTCGATGCCTTGTGAATCCATGGCGGCGATACGCGTGCTGGTGTCGTCCATCAGGAGACCTGGCGCTTCCAGGGGATGCTTGATCAGCGCCATCGCCTTGGGGACGCAGCAATGGGCGTGGACGTCGATGGTCTTGACCCGCTTGCCGTTGACCACGACCTCGCGGCGCCGCGCATGGGCATGCCCTTGTCCGTGATCGTGCGGCTGCGCCGGCGGGCTGAGGCCCGCGGCCGCGCTCAGCATCTCGCACCCGCAGAAGGCGATCGGCGCCGGAAAAGGCGCGCTCGGAACCACATTGCCGGTCAACGACATCGCCATCTCCCCTAGTTTCCTTGCGGTCGCGCCCGAGCCTACAACGCCTTGATCCCGGAGTCGCCTCGGCTACGATGACAGCTCCCGTGTACCCCAAGAGGCCCCGTCCCATGGCCGACCACGACCACGATCATCCCCACGACCACTCGGAACTGAGCGAGACCCAGCTGCGCGTGCGGGCGCTGGAAACCATCCTGACCGAGAAAGGCTACATCGACCCGGCGGCGCTCGACGCCATCGTGGAAACCTACGAGACGAAGGTCGGCCCGCACAACGGGGCCCGTGTCGTTGCCAAGGCGTGGACCGATCCCGCCTTCAAGCAGGCGCTGCTCAAGGACGCCACTGCCGCGGTCGGCACGCTGGGCCATGTCAGCCCGGTCGGCGATCACCTGGTCGCCGTCGAGAACACGCCGCAGCGCCACAACATGATCGTGTGCACGCTGTGCTCCTGCTATCCGTGGGAAATGCTCGGCCTGCCGCCGGTCTGGTATAAGTCGGCGCCTTACCGCTCGCGCGCGGTCAAGGATCCGCGCGGCGTGCTCGACGACTTCGGCGTCAAGCTCGCCAAGGACACCGAGATCCGCGTCTGGGATTCGACGGCCGAGACGCGCTTCCTGGTGCTGCCGATGCGGCCCGCCGGCACCGAGGACTGGAGCGAGGAGCGGCTGGCCGATCTCGTCACCCGCGATTCGATGATCGGCACGGGCCTCGCCCTCACACCGGCGGAGCTCGCCAAATGAACGGCGTCCACGACATGGGCGGCATGGACGGCTTCGGCAAGGTCGAGGCCGAGAAGAACGAGCCGCCGTTCCACGAACAGTGGGAAGGCCGCGTGATGGGCATGCAGCGGTCGATGGGCTACGCCGGCGCCTGGCACATCGACGATGGCCGCTACGCCCAGGAGACCTTGCCGCCGCGAACCTACCTTGCGGCGTCCTACTACTGGCGCTGGGCGCTCGGCATGGAGAAGAATCTGGTCGAGCGCGGGCTGGTGGGCGAGGACGAGCTCAAGGCCGGCCATTCGCTGCGGCCGGGCAAGAAGCTGGCGCGCAGGCTCACCAAGGAAGTGGTCGATGCCGGCATGACCCGCATGTCGTTCTTCCGCCAGCAGCAGGGCCCGGCCCGCTTCAAGCCGGGCGACCGCGTGCGCACCGTGAACATCAATCCGCTGACGCACACCCGCTTGCCGCGCTACGCGCGTGACAAGGTGGGCACGGTCGAGCTTGTGCACGGCTGCCACGCCTACCCGGATTCGGTCGCGAGCGGCCGCGGCGACGATCCGCAGTGGCTCTATACGGTCGTGTTCGACGGCCGCGCGATCTGGGGGCCGGACACCGATCCGACCTTGACGATCTCGATCGATGCCTTCGAGCCCTACCTCGAACCGGCATGACGGATCGCGCGCCCATCCCCATCGCCGGCATCCCCAGCGACGCCGAAGGGCCGGTGTTCCGCGAGCCGTGGGAGGCGCAGGCCTTCGCCATGGCCGTGGCGCTGCACAAGCGCGGCCTGTTCACCTGGCCGGAATGGGCGGCGACGCTCGCCGACGAGATCAGGCGCGCCCAGGCCGCGGGCGATCCCGACACCGGCGCGACCTACTACTTTCATTGGCTCAACGCCCTCGAACGACTGGTCACCGAGAAGGGCATCGCCGACGCTGGCCTCTTAGCCCGCTACCATGACGCCTGGGATCACGCCGCCGACCGCACGCGCCACGGCGATCCGATCGAGCTCCGGCCGGAAGACTTCAAGTCGTAGAGACGATTACAGGTACTTCGCCGGCCGGATCATTGCCCGCCACATGTGCGCGACCGGGCTGTTGTCGAAGCCCAGGCCCTGCTCGGGCTGGCGGAAGTTGCGGCCGATGATGTCGGTGAACTCTTCCAGCTCGACATGCACATTGGGATCGAACGAGTAGATGTCGTGCACCGTGATCATGCGGCCCGACATGTACCACTTGTGGTTCCGCATGCGCTTGTAGTCTTCCTCGATGTACGGGTCGGGGCGGTAGTCGGCGCCGAACAGCGTGACGTAGGACTCGGGATATTCGTAGCCCACCGCTTCGTCGGCATAGAAGCGCAGCACCTGATGGGCGCGGATCGCCCAGGTCACTTCCTCGTCGACATAGGGCTCGACCAGCTGGGCGCCCCAGTAGCCGTGATCGCCGCGGATGAAACCGGCGCCGGCGATGTCGTGCAGCAGGCAGGCCAGCACCATCTTCTCCGGCAGACCGCCCTTCACCGCATGGCGGGCGCTCTGCAGGAGATGCATCGACGGGCCAAAGCGCAGCTTGAAGAAATCGATCAGCGTCGGCTTCTCCGGCATCGCCGGCAGCCGGGGATCGTCGCCCATCAGCACGCGCAGCTTGGGATTGGCCCTGATCATGGCGCCGGCGTTGGGCGGCGGGCTCATGTCGCCTTCGGCCATGGCGTGCAGGCGCGACTTGACGACGATGTAATCGAGCTCCTCCGCCATCTTGGCTTCGAGGGCATCGGCGCGTTGCGCCACACTCATGCTTGCGTTCACGGCACGTCTCCTCCGACGTTTTGACAAGCCTAGCACGTGCTACGCTCGCGCGTCCCCTTGGCAGACCGTGGAAGACCGCATGCCCGCCTCGTACGAAACGCACCGCCGCCAGCTGGAACTGATCCTCAACGCGTGGGGCATGGCCCCGCCGACCGCGGCCAGCACAGCCGAGATCATGAGCTGGGCCGACCTGCACGGCATCGACACCCACGGCATTTCCATGGTGCCGGTCTATGACCAGCGCCGGCGCGACGGAAAGATCGACATGAAGGCCGAGCCGGTCGTTTCACGGGAAACACCGGTCTCGGCCCTGGTCGACGGCCAGGGCGGCCTTGGCCATTCCAACGCCCGGCGCGCCATGGATCTCGCCATCGCCAAGGCCAAGACCTCGGGCATCGGCGTCGCGGTGGTGCGCAACTCCGCGCATTTCGGCGCCTGCGGTTTCTATGCGCTGATGGCGGTCGAAGCCGGCCTTCTGGGCATGGTCGCCACCTCGGCGAGCGGCATCCAGGTGGCGCCGACCTTCGGCGCGCAGGCACGGCTCGGCACCGATCCGATCGCCTTCGGCGCACCCGGGAAACCGGGCGAGCCGTTCCTGCTCGACATGGCGACCACCACCGTTGCCGCAGGAAAGATCCGCAACAAGGCCAACGAGAACCTGCCGACGCCGCTCGGCTGGCTGGTCACCGCCGAGGGCAAGCCCAGCACCGATCCACGCGAGGTGAGCAAGGGCGGCTTCATGACGCCGCTCGGCGGCACGCCCGAGGGCAGCAGCCACAAGGGCTACGGCCTGTCGTCGATGGTGAACATCCTGTCCTCGGCGCTGTCGGGCGCCACCATGATCACCGACCCGCAGCACACCAAGAAGCCAGGCACGCAGGACATCGGCCATTTCATGCTGGCGATCGACCCCGGCATCTTCCGCGATCCCAAGGAATTCCGCGACGACGTCGCCGCCCTCTGCGACACGCTGCGCGCCACCAAGCCCGCCGATCCCGGTCGGCCGGTGATGGTGGCGGGCGAGCCCGAGCGACGCATCGCCGCCGAGCGCCGCAAAACCGGCATTCCCGTCGGACCCGGCCTGCTCGCCAAGGTGCGCGAGGTCGCGCTCGCCTCGGGTGCGCCGTGGATCATCACGAACTGAGTTGAAGCCGGGTGTCAGTGGAGCGAAAGGCTCCCGAAGCTTCCGCGGAGGTCATAGCGGTGCGCCGGCCCGGCTGCGGCCGGGCGCGATGGGTATCGGATGAACGATGCATAGAGCGGAGCCGCCGCGAGGCGACGCATGGTCAATATATAACCCGGGTGCTCGTCAAAGTCAACTTTAGTTCTATTTTTGCGTACATAGGAGCGCAGAATTCGTCGGTGCCAGCAGTGCTGGCACCCTCTTCGGTACGCTAGAGTTCGACCGCCTGCGGGCCGCGCGCCTTGCGCGGCACCGTCCGCATCAGCGAAAAGGCGCCGGCGAGCACGCCGAGGACGCCGAGCATCAGGATGACGAGGCGGCTTGCGAAGATCAGCGCTTCCGCCGGGGCGTTCACGGTGATGCCGTGCGCGCCGGGCGCGTCGGCGATGCCGAGCGCCAGCAGGGTCGAGGCGCCGGCAATGCCGGTGCTGATGCCGAGGTAGCGCACCACGTTCAAGAGGCTGCCGGCCTCGCCGGTCAGCTCCTCCGGCGCGGTCGCCATGATGGCGCTGCTGTTGGGTGAGATGAACAGCCCCTGCCCTGCGCCGAAGATCGCCAGCGCCAGCATGACCAGCGGCATGTGCGCGGCCTTGCCATCGAGATAGGCATAGAGCACGGCCAGGCCCACGACGCAGAGCGTCATGCCCGCCGCCGTCACCGTCCGCGCGCCGAAGCGGTCGTAGAGCACGCCGCCGACCGGCGCGAGCAGGCCCAGCATCACCGGCACGATCGAGAGGCGCAGACCTGCTATGAGCTCGGAATCCTGGTAGACGCGGACCAGGGCGAAGGGGATCAGGAAGAACACGCCGAACAGCGTGGCGTAGGACAGGAAGTTCGCGAGGTTGCCGGTCAGGAAGGCGCGCTGGCGCAGCAGGGCGAAATCGATCAGCGGCGTGGCAGCCTGCCGCTCGGCCAGCACGAACAGCACCAGAAGGACCACCGCGGCCGCGGCGCAGGCGATGAAGGCCGGCGATGTCGGGCCCCAGGCATTGCCCTCGTTCAGCAGAGCGATGATGGCCGTGAGCGCCGGCGCAATCAGCAGCGCGCCATGCCAGTCGAAGCGGCCGCCGCTCTGCAGATGCCGGGTCTGCGGCAGCACGAACCAGCCCATGATCAGGCCCAGCAGGCCGAATGGCACGTTGATCCAGAACGCCCAATGCCAGCCCAAGGTATCGAGCACGAAGCCGCCCACCGCCGGCCCCACGCCGAGCCCGATCGCCTGCGCCGCCGACTGCAGCCCGAGCGCGCGGCCGCGATGCTCCGGCCCCGCGGCAAGGACGACGATGGCGATGCTGTTGGCGGTGAGCAGCGCGGCGCCGATGCCCTGGATGACCCGGAAGGCGATCAAGGTCGGCAGATCCGGTGCGAAGCCGCACAGGCCCGAACCGATGACGAAGATCAGGAAGGCGCCGGTGTAGAGCAGCTTGCGGCCGACCATGTCGGCCAGCCGGCCGAAAGTCGGCATGAACGACGCCATGGTGAGGATGTAGCCCACCGCCACCCAGCTCACCGTGCTGAGCGGCGCATGGAAATCGCGCTCGAGCCTGGGCAGCAGCATCTGCGTCAGGCTGGCATCGACCTGGCCCATGAACGCCCCCACGCACACCGTGCCGACGACGACCCAGGGATACCAGCTGAGCCGGGCGACGGCCTGCAGCGGCGGTGGCTCGTGACCTGAGACGACGGCGTTGCGCAGCGCCGCAAACGAGGCCGGGCCGGGCTCCGTCACGCGGCATCCTCCAGCACCATCGCCGCCGCCTTCTCGCCGATCATGATCGAGGGCGCGTTGGTGTTGCCCGAGGTGAGCGTCGGCATGATCGAGGCGTCGGCGACACGCAAGCCGGCGATACCGTGCACGCGCAAGCGGGAGTCGACCACGGCCTGGGCGTCCGACCCCATCTTGCAGGTGCCGACGGGATGATAGGTGGTCTCCGCGGCCTTCTTTACCCAGTCGATGATCTCGTCATCGGTCCTGCGCTCCGGCCCGGGCGCGATCTCGGTGATCTGCAGAGGGGCGAGGGCCGGCGCACGCATGATCGAGCAGGCGATGCGGATGGCGCGCACCGTGAGCTCGGCATCGACGGAGGACGACAGGAAATTGAAGTTGATGGCGGGCGGCTTCTTCGGATCGGGCGAAACGATGTGGATGTGTCCCCTGCTCTCGGGCCGCATCGGATGGGCGTAGCACGTCAGGCCGGACTGGCGTGAGATGCGCGGCCCTTTCGGCCCGGGCTCGGTCAGCATGGGCACCCAGCCCAGCAGCAGGTCCGGCGAGGCGAGGCCTTCGCGCGACCGGACGAAGGCGCGGATCGGCGCGGCGACCATCGACAGGAGACCGTCGCCGAACAAGGCGTAGCGCATGGCCTGATACACCATGCCGAGCCCACGTCCGCGATGATTGAAGGTGAAACCCTTGGCGCCGATCGACCAGCGGGTGCGCGGCGCATAATGGTCGCGCAGGTTCTCGCCCACGCCCGGCAGCGCATGGTGCACGGCGATGCCGAGCGCCTGCAGGCGGTCCGGCTGGCCGATGCCCGACAGCTCCAGGAGCTGCGGCGAGTTGATCGAGCCAGCGCTGACCACAACTTCGCGCGCTGCTCGGGCCTTCCGCGCGGCGCCCGCGACGGAATAACGGACACCGACGCAACGTTTGCCGTCGAGCACCAGCCCCTCGGTCAAGGCATCGGTCACGATGCGCAGATTGGGCCGGCCGCGGGCGGGATCGAGATAGCAGCGTGCCGTGCTCATGCGCTGACGCGAGGCGATCGTCGCCTGGCTCATGGCGATGCCGTCCTGCTGTGCACCATTGTAGTCGGGATTGTGCCGAATCCCGACCTGGCCTGCCGCTTCGATCAGCGCCGAGAACAGCGGGTCGCGCCAGTCGGGATCGGTGACGCGCAACGGGCCGTCGCGACCGCGGAAGGCGTCATCGCCGCCGCCCTCGTAGCGCTCCATCTTCTTGAAGAAGGGCAGCACGTCGCTGTAGCTCCAGCCGCGGTTGCCCATCTGCGCCCAGGAATCGAAGTCCTGCGCCTGGCCGCGCACGAAGGCCTGGCCATTGATGGCGCTCGAGCCGCCGAGCAGCTTTCCGCGCGGGACCGGCAAGCGACGGCCGTTGGTGTGGGGCTCGGGCTCGGCGCTGTAGAGCCAGTTCGCTGCCGGGTTGTTTATGAGCTTGGCGTAGCCGATCGGGATGCGCGACCACGGATTGCCAGCCGGCCCCGCCTCGAGCAGCAACACGCGGTTGCGCGCATCCGCCGACAGCCGGTTGGCGACCACGGCACCGGCGGAACCCGCGCCGACGACGATGTAATCGTAGGTTTCCGGATCGCTCATTTGAAACGGTAGCGGAAATCGCAGTAGGCGGCGCCCTGCATGATGGTTTGCGTGCGCTTGAACTCGACATTGGCGCCGCCGATCTCGGCGATATGGAAGTCCGAATCGCAGAGCAGGATGCCGCCCAGCTCCGGTTCGCCCAGCGCGCGGAAGAACTCGGCATACTGGCAGCGCGTGACATTGTATTCGCGCACCGTGCCGTCGTCCTTCAGCATGTCGCGGTCGACGGCATCGCCGATGCGCGGACGCATGTCTTCGGCCCATACCGCGTCCCATTTCTGGCGAGGCGTCCCGGGCTTGCTGTCACCGATGCGGTGGTAGAGGTCGCGCGCCCACGTGCGCAGTGAATCGCCGACGATCCGGTCGGCCTTGTCCTTGCCGATCTCGGCGCGCAGCGCCCGCAGGATGGGCAGGATCACCGCGGCCTGCAGCTTTACCTCGTCGAGCAGGGACAGTTGGTTGGCGGGCAAGGCAGGGCCTCCGGCTTTGGGTGACGGACACGGATTTCATCCTACCGGAGAATCGACCCTGGGCATGGTTGTCGTTTCACGGCGCGAACACCGCCTCGGACGAGGCGCGTTCACCTGTCGTCAAATGCTTCTCTTTTGCCGCCCGGACCGTCGCCCGCCAGAGTGACGTTGAGGAGTTTTCGGACATGACAGCGGCGCGAAGCAAGCAGACAACGACGGTCATCGTCGCGGCGGCCCTCATCCTGAGCGCGGCGATGGGGATCCGCCAGACGTTCGGGTTGTTCGTCGATCCGTTGTCCGTCGATCGCGGCATATCGCTCAGCATGATCGCCCTGGCGATCGCCCTGCATAACCTCGTCTGGGGCTTCGCCCAGCCTTTTGCCGGCGCTGCCGCCGACCGTTACGGAGCGGCGCCGGTCGTGGGCTTCGGCGCCCTGGCCTTCGCGGCCGGCCTCGCCTTGTCGGCCGTTGCGTCTTCGGGCCTCCTCCTCGTGATCGGCATCGGCCTGCTGGTCGGTATCGGCGTGAGCTGCACGACCTTCGCCGTGGTGCTGGCCTCGGTCGGCCGCGTGGCGTCGCCGGAGCGCCGCAGCATGGCGATGGGTATCGCGAGTGCAGGCGGATCGTTCGGCCAGTTCATCCTCGTGCCGGCCACGCAATTTGCGAACGAAGGCGTCGGCATCTCCCCCGCGCTGATCGGGCTTGCCATCCTGGTCGCCGTCGTCTCCCCGCTGGGGATCGTCCTCGACCGTCGCGACGCAGGTCCTGCCGCACAACCGCATTTCAGCTACTCGCTGAGCGATGTTCTCTCCCTGGCCTCGCGTCATCGCGGCTACATTCTCCTGACGCTCGGTTTCTTCACCTGCGGCTTCCAGCTCGCCTTCATCGCCACCTACCTGCCGGGCTATCTGGTCGTCTGCAACATGCCGGCCGGGCTCGGCGCAGCGGCGTTGGCGACGATCGGCCTCTTCAACATGGCTGGCACCTGGGCCTGCGGCTGGCTGGGCGGCAAGGTCCGCCAGCAGTACGTCCTGGGTTGGCTCTATCTGATCCGGGGCGCCGCCATCGCCGTGTTCTTCCTGCTGCCGAAAACCGATCTCTCCGTGATGATCTTCGCGGCCGTCATGGGGCTGACCTGGCTCGGCACAGTGCCGCTGACCAGCGGCCTGGTGGCCAAGATCTTCGGCACCCAGCATCTCGGCACGTTGTTCGGCGTCTGCTTCCTCAGTCACCAGGTCGGATCGTTCCTGGGCGCCGGCATCGGCGGCGTCATCTTCGACCTGACCGGTTCCTACAGCCCGCTCTGGATCGCGACGGCGGTTGCCGGTCTCGTGGCCGCGCTGTTGCACTTCCCGATCAACGACGCCAGCGTTGAAACTGGGCGCGCACCGGCCAACGCGCCACTAGCCTGAGAATTGCTCATCCGGCCATTCGGCTTCGTCGTTTGCCGGCGCAGGCGGCATGCTCGACCCTCGTCGCCATGCCCTATCGGCTGCCGCCGCTCAATACGATGCGCCTGTTCGAGGCGGCGGGCCGCCATTCGAGCTTCAAGGCGGCGGCGGAAGAACTCAACCTGACGCCCAGCGCCATCAGCCACGGCGTCCTGACGCTCGAGCAGTGGCTGGGCGTCGACCTCTTCTTGCGCGGCAACAGGACTTTGACGCTGACCGCCGCCGGCGAGGCCTACCTGCCGCAGGTCCGCGCCGCGCTGGAGGCGATCGTCAGAGCGAGTGACGCCGTGCCCGGACGAAAGCCGACGGGCAAACTCGCGGTCAGCGTGTCGCCGACCTTCGGAGTCCGCTGGCTGCTGCCGCGCCTGGTCCGCTTCAACGACCGTCATCCGGAGATAGAGGTCTCGGTCGACACCAATCACCGCCTCGTCGAATTCCCGCGCGATGGTATCGATGTCGCGATCCGCATGGGCCGCGGCGACTGGGCCGATGTCGACAGCACCTGCCTCGTGCGCGAGCAGCTCGTCCCGGTCTGTGCGCCGCGCATCGCCGCCGCTTTTCGGTCGGCCGATGACCTCGCCGACACCACCCTGCTGCATGTCGTCGATGCGCGGGAAGACTGGATGGCCTGGAGCGGGCTCGCCGGCGTCGCGTTGCCGCCTGCCGTCCGCGGGCTGCGCTTCGACACCATCCAGATGGCCCTGGAAGCCGCCGCGGAAGGGGTTGGCGTCGCCATCGGCCGCCTGCCGCTCGTCGAGACGGAGCTGGCCGCCGGGCGGCTGGTCCCTGTCTTCGGCCCTCCTCGCTCCTGCAAGACCGGCTATTGGATGGTGACGGCCCGGGGCTCGCGGATCCGGCCGGAGATCGCCGCCTTCTGTCACTGGATCGAAGGCGAGGTCGAGCCGTCAGTTTCACGGCGCGGACGCCTGGGCAGAATAGACCGCATGCTCGCTTGAAGTGGCGGCCGCGTTGCCGAAAGCTTGTGGCAACTGCAAGCTCAGAGGAGCGCTCCATGACCGCCACCCAGCTCGAAGGCCTCGTCACCCTGCTGCGCTCGCGCGCGGTGCCGCCGGATTACGACGTCGCGAAATCGCGGGAGCGGTTCGAGAAGACCGCCGTCTTCCTCGGCGGCGCGCCGGACGCCAGGGTCGAGAAGGTCGATGCCGGCGGCGTGCCGTCGGAATGGGTGATGGCGCCGGGCTGCGACACCGGCCGGGCGATCCTTTACCTGCACGGCGGCGGCTATGCCATCGGCTCGCTCAACACCCACCGCCGGCTCGCCTACGACATCTCGGCGGCGTCGGCGGCGAAGGTGCTGCTGATCGACTACCGGCTGGCGCCCGAGCATCCCTTCCCAGCCGCGATCGACGATGCGGCAGCGGCGTGGCGCTGGCTGCTGCAGCAGGGCTTCGCTGCGAACCGCATGGCCATCGCCGGCGATTCGGCGGGCGGTGGGCTCACCATCGCCACGCTGGTGAACCTGCGCGACAAGCAGCTCGGCCTGCCGGCCTGCGCCGTCGCGATCTCGCCCTGGGTCGATCTCGACGGCGTGGGCAACAGCATGACGACACGGTCGGCTCAGGATCCGATGGTGCAGAAGGACGGCCTTTTGTGGATGGCCAAGATGTACCTCAACGGCAAGGACTCCAGGACACCGCTGGCCGCACCGTTGCATGCCGACTTGAAGGGTCTGCCACCAACCCTGGTGCAGGTCGGCACGGCCGAGACGCTTTTGGACGACGCCATCCGCATCGCCGAGAAGATGCACGCCGCGGGCGTCGACGCGCGTCTCGCGATCTGGCCCAACCAGCTGCACGTCTTCCCGCTGTTTGCGCCTATCCTCTCGGAAGGACGCGACGGCTGCATCGAGATCGGCAACTTCATCCGCAGCAAGACAGCGTAGGAGTATCCATGCCACGCATGACCGGCGGCGACGCCATCGTCGATTCCCTGCTGCGGCACGGCATCGACACCATCTTCGGCCTGCCCGGCGTGCAGATGTACGGCCTGTTCGACGCCTTCGCGCGCAATGCCAACCGGCTGAAGGTGATCAACGCGCGGCACGAGCAGACCACGGCGTACATGGCGCTGGGCTATGCGCAGTCGTCCGGCAAGCCCTCGGCCTTCACCGTTGTGCCGGGACCCGGCGTCATGAACACCATGGGCGCGCTCACCACGGCGTGGGGCGTCAATGCGCCGGTGATGTGCATCACCGGCCAGGTGCCGAGCGCCATGATCGGGCGTGGCCGCGGCCAGCTGCACGAGATGCCCGACCAGCTCGCGACCTTGAAGACGCTGCTGAAATTCGCCGAGCGCATAGAACATCCGACCGAGGCGCCGCAGGTCATGGCGCGTGCCTTCCAGGCGATGGCCTCGGGCCGCCCCGGTCCGGTCGCCGTCGAGATGCCATGGGACATGTTTCCCGCGACGGCCGACGTGACACCGATCGATCCGCTCGGCAAGCGCAAGAACCCTGAACCCGATCCCGACAAGATCGCGGCGCTCGCCAAGCTCGTGGATGCCGCCAAGGCGCCGATGATCTGGATCGGCGGCGGCGCGGTCGATGCCGGTCCCGAAATCCTGGCGCTGGCCGAGAAGATCGGCGCGCCGGTCGTGTCGTTCCGCATGGGCAAGGGCATCGTCGATTCGCGCCATCCTCTGTCGCTGAACACGGTCGGCGGCTTCGAGCTGTGGGACAAGACCGACCTTCTGATCGGTATCGGCACGCGCCTCGACACGCCGATCGCACGCTGGGCGCCGGCGCCGGCCGGGCTCAAGACGGCGCGCATCGACCTCGATCCCGCCGAGCATCGCAGGCTTGCCGTCAACGTGGCGATCGTCGCCGACGCGGCGGATGGCACGCGCGCCCTCACCGCTGCGGTGTCGCGCAAGGACGGCAAGGACTGGCGCGCGGCCATTGCCGACGCCAAGGAAGCGGCCCAGGCCGCGATCGCCAAGGCGGACCCGCAATACTCCTACATGAGGGCGATCCGCGAGGCGCTGCCCGACGACGGCATCGTCGTCGATGAGGTGACGCAGCTCGGCTACATCCTCTGGTACGGCTATCCCGTGCACCAGCCGCGTCGGCTGGTCAGCTCGGGCTTCTCCGGCACCCTGGGCTACGGCTTCCCGACGGCGCTCGGCGTCAAGGTGGCGAACCCCGACCGGCCGGTCGTGTCGGTGACGGGCGACGGCGGCTTCCTGTTCGGCGGCTCCGACCTCTCGACCGCCAAGCAGTTCGGCATCAACCTCGTCACCGTGCTGGTGAACAACGCCTCCTACGGCAACGTGAAGCGCGACCAGGAGCGGCTCTACGAGGGCCGCCATTCCGGCGCCGTGCTGCACAATCCCGACTTCCAGGCCTATGCCCGCTCGTTCGGCGTGCCGGCCTGGCGGGTCGAGACTGCCGACGCCTTCCGCGGCGCGCTCGGCGAGGCGCTGGCCGCCGAGTCGCCGGCGATCGTGGAGGTCGTCTCGGACATCAACAAGGACTATCCGCCCTACAGGTTCCATCAACCGAGGTTGCCCTGATGGCCAACGCCCCCACCGTCGAACGGCAGCGCCGCGCCTACGTGCCCAACGACGACTGGCTCGCCAAGCGGCCGAAGGAGCCGATCCTCGAGCCCGATTTGCCGATCGTCGATCCGCATCATCACCTGTGGGATCACGCCAACCACCGCTACCTGCTCGACGAACTGGTGGCCGACACGAGCACGGGCCACAACATCACCCATACGGTCTATATCGACTGCCGCTCGATGTACCGCGCCGACGGCCCGAAGGAGATGAAGCCGGTCGGCGAGACCGAATTCGTCAACGGCGTCGCCGCCATGAGCGCCAGCGGTCTCTACGGGCCGACGCGGGCCTGCGCCGGCATCATCTCCTATGTCGACATGACCTTGGGCGCGCGCGCCCGCGACGTGCTCGAGGCTCACATCGCGGCGGGCAATGGGCGCTTCCGCGGCATCCGCCATTCCGGCGGCTGGGATCCCAGCCCCGACGTGCGCAACGCCCACACCAATCCGCCACAGGGTCTGTACGCGCAGGCCGACTACCGCGCCGGCGTGGCCGAGCTCGGCAAGCTCGGCCTGACCTACGAGGCCTGGCAGTACCATCCGCAGCTGAAGGAGGTGACGGCGCTGGCCAAGGCGGTGCCGGGCACCACCATGATCCTGAACCACTGCGGCGGACCGCTGGGGATCGGGCCCTATGCCGGCAAGACCGACGCGGTGTTCGCCGCCTGGAAGGCGGACATGACCGAGTTGGCGCGCTGCCCCAACGTCGTGGTGAAGCTCGGCGGGCTCGGCATGGATATCGGCCCGTTCGTCGAGCACATGAAGCGCCCCGCCCCACCCTCCTCGCAGGACATCGCCGACGCCTGGGGACCGTGGATCAAGACCTGCATCGACGCCTTCGGCGCCGACCGCTGCATGTTCGAGAGCAACTTCCCGGTCGACAAGATTTCCAATGGCTACGCCACGCTGTGGAACGCCTTCAAGTTGATGGCCAAAGGCGCGTCGGCCAGCGAGAAGACAGCGTTGTTCAGCGGCACGGCCAAGCGCGTCTATAAACTGCCCTAACGAGGAACCCGATGTTCAAACGCGTCCTGATTGCCAATCGCGGGGAGATCGCGATCCGCATCGCCCGGGCCGCGGCTTCACTGGGCGTCGATTCGGTTGCGATCTTCACCAAGGCCGATTCGATGTCACTGCACACCAAGCTCGCGGGCTCGGCGCGCGAGATCGGCGGCGAGGCGGTGCGCGGTTATCTCGACATCGAGGCGGTCATCGCCGCGGCCAAGGCCAGCGGCTGTGATTGCGTGCATCCGGGCTACGGCTTCCTGTCGGAGAATACGTTGTTCGCCGAGCGCTGCAAGGCCGAGGGCCTGCGCTTCATTGGCCCCTCGCCAAAAGGTCTGAAACTGTTCGGCGACAAGGTCGCGGCCCGCGACTTCGCCCAGGCGCAAGGCGTCCCGGTCATTCCCGGGGCGCCCAAGCTCGCGTCGAGCGACGAGGCCAAGGCGAAGGCCAAGTCCATCGGCTACCCGGTGATGCTGAAGGCCTCGGCCGGCGGTGGCGGTCGCGGCATGCGCGCCGTGACCAGGCCGGAGGAGATGGACGATGCCTTCGCCCGCTGCCAGGGCGAGGCCGAGGCGGCGTTCGGCGATCGCGCCCTCTTCCTGGAGAAGATCGTGCCGCGGCCGCGGCACATCGAGGTGCAGGTGCTGGGCGACGGCCAGGGCAATGTCGTGCACCTGTTCGAGCGCGACTGCTCGGTGCAGCTGCGCAACCAGAAGGTCGTCGAGGTGGCGCCGGCGCCCAATCTCGACGCCGGCCTGCGGCAACGCATCCTCGACGACGCCGTGAAGCTCGCCCGCGCGGCCAAGTACGAGAATGCCGGCACGGTCGAGTTCCTGGTCAACCCCGAGACCGCCGAGCACTTCTTCATCGAGTGCAATCCGCGCATCCAGGTCGAGCACACCATCACCGAGCAGGTCATGGGCTTCGACCTGGTCGAGGCGCAGTTTCGCATCGCCGCCGGCTCCTCGCTCGGCAAGCTCGGTCTCGCCGACCAGAAGGCGGTCGGCACGCCGCGCGGCTTTGCCGTGCAGGCGCGCGTGGTGGCGCAGGGCACCGGCACGCTCAGCGCCTATCGCGAGCCGTCCGGACCCGGCGTGCGCGTCGATGCCTGCGGCTATGTCGGGCTGGCGCCGCCACCGCAGTTCGATCCCCTCCTGGCCAAGCTCATCTGCCAGTCCGGCTCCTCGCGCTGCTTCGACTCCGCCGTCGACCGCACGCGCCGCGCGCTCGACGAGTTCCATATCGTCGGCGTGCCGACCAACGGTGATCAGCTGCGCGCGATCCTGGCGAACCCCGAGTTCCGTGCCGGCAATGCGCGGACGACCTTGCTCGCCGAGGCGCTCGAGCCCGCCAAGGCGAAAACCGGTGCGCTGCAGTTCCTCGACCAGCAAGTCGCGAGCCTCGGGCGCAGCCGCGGTGCCGGCGCGCCGCCGGCCCGGCCATTGCCGGTGCCAACCGGACACGAGGCCATCGAGAGCCCGCATGCGGGATCGATCGTCGACATCAAGGCGCGCGAAGGCGCCGAAGTGAAGGCCGGCGACCTGCTGTTCGTCGTCAGCGCCATGAAGATGGAGACGTCCGTCGCGGCACCCTGCTCGGGCATCGTCACCGCGCTGGCAGCGCTGTCGGTCGGCGACGCCATCGATGGCAGCCAGATCCTCGCCGTGATCAAGCCGTCCGCCGGCGCGGCCAGGACCGCTCCCGCGGCTGCGGCGGACGAAGGCTGGCAGCCGATGCTCGACAAGGTCACAGCCCTGCAGGCGATCGCCCACAAGCGACTGGCGCCCGGTTCGACCGACCCCGGCGTGGTGCGCCAGCGTAACCGGCGCAAGCTCACCTGCCGCGAACGCATCGATGCACTGCTCGATCCCGGCAGCTTCCGCGAGGTCGGCAGTCTCGCGGGCTTCGCCACGTTCGACGAGGACGGCAACGTCGCCGAGTTCACGCCGGCGAGCCATGTCGGCGGCCAGGGCCGCATCGACAATCGCCCCTGCATCGTCTGCGCCGACGACTTCACTTCGCGTGGCGGCCATGCCGACGGCGCGATCGGCCACAAGTCGCGCTATCTCGACCAGCTTTCGATCGAGCTGCGCACGCCCTCGATCCGCCTGCTCGACGGCTCGTCGGGCGGCGGCAGCGTCGCCACCATGGTGCCGAAGCAAGATGGGTCGGCCGCAGCCAAGGAAAGCACGGGTGCCATCAAGGCCGGCCGGCCGCGCGTGGTCGGCGGCGGCGGCTCGTTCCTGCCCGGCCATCTCGGCAGCACCTTCTACACCGAGCAGCTCGGCTCGGTGCCGGTGGTCAACCTGCTGCTCGGCAGCGTGGTCGGCATCGGCGCGGCCAAGGCCGTGCTCGGCCATTTCTCGGTGATGGTGCGCGACATCTCCCAGCTCTTCGTCGCCGGGCCGCCGGTGGTCAGTCACGCCATGGGCTACGACGTCACCAAGGAAGAGCTGGGCGGCTGGCACATCCACTGCCGCAACGGCTCGGTCGACAATCTCGCCGAAACCGAAGAAGAGGCAATGGCGCAGACGCGGCGCTTCCTGTCGTACCTGCCGTCGAGCGTCTACGAGGCGCCGCCGGTCACCAAGTCGACCGACCCCGCGGACCGCCGCGAGGAGGAGCTGCTGACCTTGGTGCCGCGCAAGCGCACGGCGACGTTCGACATCCGCCGCGCCATCCGGCTGCTGGCCGACAAGGAGTCCTTCTTCGAGATCGGCCCGCTGTGGGGCACCGACCAGGTCACGGGCTTCGTGCGCGTGAACGGCCATCCGATGGGCGTCATCGCCTCCGACAGCCGGCACGTGAACGGCGGCGCGCTGACGGCCGACGGCTGCGACAAGCTGAAACGCCATCTCGACGTCTGCGACCTCTTCCACCTGCCGGTGCTGAACCTCATAGACAATCCGGGTTTCGCCGTCGGCGTCGAACACGAGATCGCCGGCACCATCCGCAAGGGCGGCGAATGGATGGTGGCGTTCGCCCAGGTCACGGTGCCGATCTTCACCGTGCTGATGCGCCGAAGCTTCGGCGTGGCCGGCAACAACTATGCCACGCCGCGCTCGCTCGCCTCGGCGCGCGTTGCCTGGCCGTCGGCCGACGTCGGCGGCATCCCGCCCGAGGGCGGCATCGAGGCGGCCTACAAGCGCCAGCTCGCCGAGGCGGCCGATCCCGCCGCCCTGCGCGCCGAGATCAACGCGCGCATCGAGAGCGTGCGCGGCCCTATCGGCCCGCTGAACCGCTTCGAGATCGAGGAGATGATCGACCCGCGCGACACCCGCCGGCTCGCCTGCGAATGGATCGCCGACGCCTGGCGCCTGGTCAGCCAGCCGTCACGGCTGGCGCCGCGGCCGCTGCAGTTCAGGCCTTAGCCTTGCCGGACCGCGGGCCTCCAGGCCCGCATCTTCATCGATCGCACGACATCATGAGCGGACCTGGAGGTCCGCGCTCCGGCAAGACTACCAGTTGCGGAAGCCGTTGCCCCACGGGCTGCCGAAGATGCCGCCCAGGATGCCGCCGATGATGCCGCCGTTGCCCCAGCCACCGTTGCCCCAACCGCCGTTGTGCCAGCCGTTGCCCCAGCCGCCATTGTGCCAGCCATTGCCCCAACCGCCGTTGTGCCAGCCGTTGCCCCAGCCACCGTTATGCCAGCCGCCGTTGTGCCAACCACCGTTGTGCCAGCCGCCATTGTGCCAACCGCCGTTGCGCCAGCCGTTGCCCCACCAGGCTAGCTTGGCCTCGGGATCGACGCCGACATAGGGCTCGGACTTCTCCATCGCCTCTTTCCAGGCGTCCGCCACCGACCCGCGTAGCGCCTCCAGGCGGGCGGCCACCGACTTGTCCTGGACCGGCGCCTCCGCCGTCGCCGCGGCCGCATCGGCGGCGGCGAGCGCGATCGACAGCCCCATGACGCCGCCCGGCAGCAGGCTGGCCAGAGCCTCGATGGAACGGCGGTCCTTGGGCGTGTCGGCCATGCAAATCCCCCTCGTGAGCCGAGCTTGCCCTACTCCAGCGGGTAACGCCATGGCTTGTCGGGCTGCTTGGCGCCCTCATCGATGGTCCATTGCGGTATCGCGAGGCCCGGTCCCGCATCGGAGAACACCATGCGGACCCGCGTGCCGATACCGACCTTTCGCACCATGTCCGCCGGCGCGAGCTGGCCGTCCGGCGTCGTCAGGTTGCCGACCACGCGCAGCGCCTCGTGCTCGCCGGGCTTGCCCTTCTGGGTGTCGAGGTCGACGACCAGGATGAGATAGGGCGTATGCGCCTTGAAGGCGGGCTGAATGGCGTGATGGACCTCGGTGTAGGAATGCACCGCGCCCTTGGCGTCGACCGGCACCCAGTCGGACTTGGGGCTCATGCACCACGGGCAGGCCGTGGTCGGCGGATAGCGCAACAACCCGCACATGGCGCACTTCTGGAGATGGAAGTTGTGCGCCGCGCAATGCTTGAAGAAGGCGAGGTTCTCGACGTCGAGATCGTCGAGGCTGAGCGGCATGCCGAGATAGGTGGCCTGGATTCCCATGGTTCTCTCCCCTTCGCTTAGCCGCGCCGCATGACCATGGCCGAGCCTGTGCCGGGATTGGCCCAGCCGAGGTTGGCCGACACTTCGCAGTTCTTGACCTGGCGGCAGCCGCCCTCGCGGTAATCGTAGGTGTGCTGGCGCTTGCCGTCCGGCCCGATCGGGCAGGAATCGTCAGCGTCGTGACGCAGCTGGCGCACGTTCTCGATCACCATGTTCATCCCGTGCGTATAGCCCTCGCAGAGATGGCCGCCGCTGGTGTTGTTGGGTCGCCGGCCGCCCAGCCGCATGGTGCCGTTGGAGACGTAGTCGCCGCCCTCGCCCTTCTTGCAGAAGCCGTAATCCTCGAGCTGCAGCATGGTGGTGAAGGTGAAGGCGTCGTAGGAGCCGGTGACGTCGATGTCCTCCGGGCCGACCCCGGCGTTGGGCCACAGGATGTCCTTGGCATAGTGGCCGGCGACGGTCGAGATCGGGCCGGTCTGGTAGTGCATGTCGGTGCGCGGCTTGCTGCAGCGCCCGACGACGCCCCTGATCAAGGCGCGTGGATGGCGGCAGTCCTTGGCCCGCTCGGCGTTGGTCACGACCACAGCCGTGGCGTTGTCGGTCTCCACGCAGCAGTCGAGCAGATGCAAGGGCTTGCAGATGATGCGGCTCGCCAGCACCTCATCGACGGTGAAGCGCTTCTTGTAGAAGGCCTTCGGGTTGTTCGAGGCATGCTCGCTGTGGATCGCCTTGACCGTGGCGACCTGCTCGGGCTTCGTGCCGTAGTCGTACATGTGGCGCATGAAGGACGGCGCGAACATCTGGCCGGCGCTCTGCCAGCCGTAGGCGCGCATGTGCAGGGCATCGCCCGACACCGGCGCCGCGGCGCGCGCGCCGGTGCCGCCGATGCGCACCTGGCTAAAACCGTTCATGGCGCGGAAGATCACCACGGCCTTGCACATGCCGGCTTCCATCAGGCCGATCGCCATGCCGATCAGCGCCTCGGTCGACGAGCCGCCGCCAAAGACGTCCATGTAGAAGTTGAGCCTGAGGCCGAGGTCGCCGGCGATGAAGGTCGAGAAGGTCGAATCGCCCGACTGGTAGCTCAGCATGCCATCGACGTCGGACGCCTTCAGGCCGGCATCCTCGATGGCGTTACGCACCGCCCAGGTGCCGAGCGCGCGGGTCGTTATCCCCGAGCCGCGCGTATAGGTCGTCTCACCTACGCCGACGATGGCGTACTTGTCGCGCAGGTATTTTGGGCTCGTAGTGTCGGTATCAGGCATCGGCATGGCATGTCCCCTTTGCGTCATCGGCGATTGTGCCGTCTTGCCGAGCCACGGCAAAGCAGCCAATTATGCGAGCCATCGCCCGGCGGAGGTTGCCCGATGCTCTGGTTGGTCATGCCCTCGTCGGGCTCCTGTCAGTTGCTGCAAGCCGTCTCGGAGGTGGTCTCGGGCCCGGTCTCCATCAACTTGCCCGTCGGCCGTGGGCCGCTGGCGCGCAACAAGCCCGACGACGTGCGCACGATCCAGGAGGCGCTGAACCAGGTGACGGTTGCCGGTGAGCCCGGCGGACCCGTGCCGTTCCTCAAAGTCGACGGAATCTGCGGCCCCAGGACCAACGCCGCCATCGCCCGCTTTCAGGAGGTACAGCTCAAGATTTTCGATGGTGTAATCGAGCCCAACAAGAAGACCATCGTCAGGCTGAACCAGATCGTTGCCCCGGTTTCCGACGACACGTTGAGGGCCAAGCTCCAGCTCGCCTTGCCGATCGTCGCCCGCGCCATCGAAGCCGCGTTGCGGAACCTGCAGGCGGTCATCGCCTCGGCTCCCGGCGCCGCGGGCCTCCCCGTGACCGCCGCCGATCGTCTCAACCGCCATTTCCGCCTCGATACCCTGAAGGCCTTCGCGCAAAGCACGGCGCGCGTCGAGCTCTTCAGCAACTACACGCGTTTCAAGGCCGTGATCGCCGAGCCCGAGCGGTTCAACATTGCCGCGTTCGACGAGTTCGACATCGACAGGAACAATCCCAAGATCGCCCTGACCCGGCGCAACGGCTTCTTCCAGGAAGGCCAGGTGGATCCCAAGACGCACCGCCGGCTCGACCACATCCACCTGGGCTTCGGCTTCTTCGCCCCCAAGGTCTCGCCCGAATTCGGCGCGTTCATCATCCTGCACGAACTCGCCCACTTCGTGGGCCGCTCCACCGGCCAAGAAGTCAAGGACTTCGGTCGCGGCTGGTTCAACGAGCCGTTCATCGTGCCGTTGACGGCCGAGCAGCGCCTGGGCAACGCCGAGAGCTACGCGACCTTCGCCTTCGAATGCATGAACGATAAACCCGACAAGCCGTTCTTCGTGCAGAGCTCGCCTGGCGGACAGGCCGGCGCGCGTTAGGAAAAAGCACAAGGGGAGAGACCGGCCATGGGTTCACGTTGGGAGTCGTCCGCGCCTATCCGCTATCCCGATCCCGACATCCTCGTGCTCGACCCGCGTTTCCGCCACCTGGTGGTGCCGATGGCCGCCATCGAGCGCATCGCCACCGGCTTTCGCTTCACCGAGGGCCCGGCCTACTACGGCGACGGGCGCTACCTCCTGTTCTCCGACATCCCCAACGACGCGCTGCTGCGTTGGGACGAGATCACCGGGGCGGTCGTCACCTTGCGCAGCCCGGCAGGCCATCCCGACGGCAACACGCGCGACCGCCAGGGCCGGCTGATCACCTGCGAGCTCGGCAGCCGCACGCTCACCCGCACCGAGCATGACGGCACGGTGACGGTGCTTGCCTCCTCCTTCCAGAACACGCGGCTCACCGGCCCCAACGACGTCGTCGTGAAATCCGACGGCTCGATCTGGTTCAGCGACAATGGGGCGGGCATCCGCGGCAACTACATGGGCGACAAGGCGCCGAAGGAGATGCCGTACCGCGTCTATCGCCTCGATCCCCAGAGCGGCGCGCTCACCATTGCGGTGGACGACATGGAGCGGCCGAACGGACTGGCCTTCTCGCCCGACGAGAAGAAGCTCTATGTCGTCGACACGCCGGATGGGCCAAGATCGACCCGCGTCTACGATGTCCAGGGCGACAAGGCCGTCAACGGCCAGCTGTTCTTCGACGGCAAAGGGTTCGCCGACGGCATCCGCGTCGATACCGAGGGCAATGTGTGGGCAGGCTTCTCCGGCGGCGAAGGCGAGGACGGCGTCGCGGTGTTCGCGCCTGATCGCACCCTGATCGGCCGCATCCTGCTGCCCGAGCGCTGCGCCAACCTCTGCTTCGGCGGCCGCAAGCGCAACCGGCTGTTCATGACGGCGAGCCAGTCGGTGTATGCGCTCTACGTCGAAGCGATCGGCGTCGCCGGCGGCTGAGCTTCATGGGAGCGCGGACCTCCGGCCCGTTTATGATCAGGATGCGGACCGGAGGTCCGCGCTCCCATGTCCTACGTATGCTTCCGGGTCTCGAATTCGTGGAACTCGCTCATGAACGGCGCGGCAACCGCCGCGTTCAGCTTGCAGTCGAGCAGCACCGGACCGTCGGGCTTCGCCAATAGCGGCGCCACCTTCTTCAGGTCGTCCAGCGTGCGGATCGTCGCCGCCTGGAAGCCAAAGGCTTCGGCGATCGGCGCGTAGTCGACGTCCGGGAATACCGACTTCGCCACCGGCAGGTCCCGCATCTTGAGGAAGTGCAGCTCGGCGCCATAGGCGCAGTCGTTCATCAGCACGATCACCAGCGGCAGGTCCTCGCGCACCACGGTCTCGAGCTCGCCCATGGTCATCAGGAAGCCGCCGTCGCCCACGACCAGCACTGTGGTCTCGTCGGGCCGCGCCTTGGTCACGCCCAGTGCCGTGCCGAAGCCCATGCCGATCGAGGCGAAATCGCTGGTCAGCTTGAAGTGGCCTGGTCCCGGCACGGAAAGGTAAGGCACGATTCCCAGGAAGTTGCCGGCGTCGTAGACGAGATTGCGTCGCGCCGGCAGCAGCTTCTCGAGCGCCGCGCCGAGCGAGCGCGGGTCGACCGTGCGGGCCGTGTTCGCCGGCTCGAAGTCCCGCGCTATGTCGAAATCGGCGAGGAAGCGCAGCGTCTCGTCCGAGCGGAAGGGCCGGTCGGCGTTCGAGCCGGGCGGCAGCGCCTCGAGCAGGGCCTGCGCCGCGAGCCGCGCGTCGCCCACCACGGCGACGTCGGCCGGATGCCAGCGGCCGATATGGCTGCGGTCGGCGTCGACCTGGATCAGCGGCACCTTGGGCAGCGAATGGCCGAAACTCATGGTGAGGAGATTGAGGCCGGCCCCGAACACCACCACGCAGTCGGCCTGGTCGATCATGCGCCGGGCGGCCGAATGGGAGAACGAGCCGACGATGCCGAGATTGGCCGGATGGCCGCGGAACATGTCCTTGCCGCGCGCCGAGGTCGCGAGCAGCGCGCCGGTGCGGTCGGCGAGCTGCTCGATCTCGGCCTTGGCGTCGGCGTGATGGGCGCCGAGACCCGCCAGGATCACCGGCTTGCGGCTCTGGCGCAGCAGCGCAGCCGCCGCCTCGATGGCCTGGGCGCGCGGCGGTGCCGGCGGCCGTGGCCGCGCAAGGGCCGGCGGTGGGGCTGCCTCGGCGAGGTCGAGCTCGGCGAGCTGGACGTTGACCGGCAGCAGCAGGGCTGCCGCCCCGCCCTGCAGCGCGGCATTGGCGGCGTCCGCCAGCGCACCGCGGGCGGTCTCGGGACTCGTCGCCACGAAGGTGCGGATGCCGGCGGCCCCCAGGACGCCGGTGGAATTGAAACCCTTGTAGTCCGGGCCGAGCGTGTTGACCGCCCCGGATGACGCCGCCTGCTCGCCGAAGATGATCAGGACGCGCGAGCCGGACCGGCTGGCATAGGTCGTGGCGTGAAGTCCGTTCGCCGTCGCCGGTCCGCGGCCGATCACGGCCACGCCGAGGCCGCCGGTGCCGTAGGAATAGCCTTCGGCCATGGCGATGGCATTGTTCTCGTGGCGGGCGCCGTAGAAGCGGATGCCGGAACTGTCGAGCGCGGTGGCGAAGACCGCGGTGTCATCGCTCATCAGGCCGAACACCTGCTCGACGCCCAGCGCCTTCATGTCGTCCACCAGGACTTGATAGGTCGCGGTCATGGTCGTTCTCCTGAGGCACAAGGGAGCGCGGGCCTCCGGCCCGCATCATGATCATGAGAGGGCCGGAGGCCCGCGCTCCCAGAAGACGGTAAAGATCAGCCAAACGCAGCGGAGGGCTGGGCCCCTTTT
>Ga0081539_10002635_pt1 | contig 24522 bp, 25 predicted proteins | sample TabmetS4T2R2_FD_71023 | JGI IMG/M metagenome (GOLD analysis project Ga0081539, IMG submission 71023) | Tabebuia heterophylla rhizosphere microbial communities from the University of Puerto Rico - S4T2R2 | ecosystem: Host-associated > Plants > Roots > Rhizosphere ...
AGCCGCCGGCGGGACCGCCCGCGGCCACGACCAGGAGCTGGTCCGGCGATTCCATCGCCGGATAGACGCTGTCGCCGCGGTCGCGCACCACGGCGCCCTTGCCGACCTCGGCCCATTCGCGGCGATGGATTCGCGCCCGCTCATGGATGAAGTTGGCGATGTCGGTCTTGCTCCACCTGGCCGCCTGCAGGTGCTCGCGCAGCTGCTTGGGAATGATCAGCGCGTAGTTGCCGGGATGGATCGAATAGTGCCGCAGGTTGGCGCGCATCTCGGCCGCGAAGGTCTCCAGTATCTCCTCGGGCCTGGTCGTCCATTCGTTCATGATCTGGCGCGGCGCGCCCGCCGCCATCACCGTCACGGCCGAAGCCTCTTTCGGGATGCCGCGCTGCTCGGCGAGCGACAGCCACGTCGTGTCCTCCTCGTCCTCGGCCACGCAGTAGCTGAACTTGCCGGGATGGCCCAGGGTCGAGCGGTCGATGGCGCCCGGCCGCACGTCCATCAGGTTTATAAGGCAGAGCCGGATGGCGCGGCCGATCACGGCCGTTGCGCGATCGCTGTTGCCCAGCGCATTGAAGCCGCCGCTGGCGCCGAGCTCGAGCCGGATCGGCCCATTCAGCACCACCAGCACGGCGCAGCCGCCGGTGCTGGCCGTGGCGCCATGCATCAGGAAGTCGTTCTGCATCATCGCCGTCCAGGCAGTGATGACGACCGGGAAATGCATGGGCAGGCAGCCCGCCATCACGGCATTGATGGCGAGCTTCTCGGCCGTGACGGCAAGGCCGCGCACCGGCTCGATGCCTATGAGCTGGTCGGGCGGCATCATCGCCCAGTCGAGGCAGGCCTGCACCGCGTCGGCGGTCGGCGGCACGATGGGCAGGCCGTCCGTCCAGCCGTTCGAGTGATAGAGCTCCTGGACCGCGGCGATGTTGTCCGCGTCGTAGGTCCGCGAAGAGAGCTGCACGTGGTTCCTCCGAAGGGCGAAGCATAGCGCTGCCGGGCGCTATGCCAACATCAACTTGATAGACAGGATTGTTGCAAACAGCGCATCAATGCTGCCGCGGCCACTCACGCCGCAGCAGCGCCAGGAACCCCGCTGCGGCGGGCGTCGGTTCGCGCTCGCGCAGCGCGATCACGCCGATGCGGCGCACCAGGCGCGGCTCGAGCGGCACGGCGCGCAGGTTGCGGCCGGCCGGCACCGCCCCGCGCGGCACGATGCCGATGCCGACGTCGGCGGCCACCAGGCCGAGCAGCGTGGCAATCTGGGTCACCACCACCATCTGGCGCAGCGGCACGCCCGCCATCGCCGCCGCCGCGTCGATGGTGCGCCGGGTGCGTGAATCGGTCGGCAGCGCCACGATCGGCTGGTCGGCGAGATCGGCGAGGCCGAGCTTGCGGCGGCTCGCGAGCTTGTGGCGCGCCGAGGTCACGACGCAGAACGTCTCGCGGCCGAGCGGCGTGCCGATGGCGAAGTCGGGCAGCTCGTCGACGTAACCGATGCCGAAATCGGCGACGCCGCTGCGCACATCCTCCATGACCGAGCCGTGCACGCTTTCGCGCACGTGGATCTCCACGCCCGGCCGGTCGGCGCGATAGGCCGCGATCAGGCGCGGCAGGAACGCTCCCGCCACCGACATCACGCTCGACAGCACGACCAGGCCGCGCCGCTCCTCGGCGACCTCGCGTACGCTCTGCACGGTGATGCCGAGGTCGGCCAGCACGCGCTCGGCAACCGCGGCGAACTCGCGGCCGGCGGCCGTGACCTGCACGCGCCGCGTCGAGCGGTCGAACAGCCGCACGCCGAGCTCGCTCTCCAGCCGCTTGACCGCGCGTGTCAGCGCCGGCTGGGAAATGCGCAGTTTGGCGGCGGCGGCGACGAAGCTGCCATATTCGACCAGCGCCAGGACCGCCTCGAGCTGGCGAGCGCTGAAGTCCGGAAGTGCTGCTCGCAACATCAGGCGGCGACCATCGGTGCTATTCTTGGGAACCCGAGTTGGAGATTTTGTAGCATGGCAAAGCTTGTCTTCGGAATGAACCAGTCCCTGGACGGCTACGTCGACCACACGGCGTTTGCGCCACCCCCCGCGCTTTTCCGCCACTTCATCGAAGAGGCTCAGGGCCAGGCGGGCAGCGTCTACGGTCGCCAGATGTATGAGATCATGCGTTACTGGGATGACGATCATCCTGAATGGGATGCCGAGCACCACGCCTTCGCGGCGGCGTGGCGGAACCAGCCGAAATGGGTCGTCTCGCGCTCGTTGAAGTCGGTCGGCCCCAACGTCAGGCTTGTCGGGCGTGATCTTGCGGGCGCGATCCGCGCGCTGAAGGCCGAGCGCGACGGGGAGATCGAAGTTGCCGGCCCGACCCTGGCGCAAAGCCTCACCGACCTTGGTCTGATCGATGAATATCGAATCTACCTGCACCCCGTCGTGCTCGGCCACGGCAAGCCCTATTTCGCCGGACCCCGGCCGCCGCTCCGCCTCATGACCAATGATCGGATTGTCGAGGACGTGGTCAGGTTGACCTACGTTCCTGCCTGATCGCGCCCTAGGCTGCCAGCATGCGCTCGCGGTTGCGCTCGCGCAGGAGGGGCATCACCCACTTGCCGAAGCGCTCGGCCTCCTCGTCGTGCAGGTAGCCCGAGAGACAGAACGAGTGGCAGCCGAGGTCGATGAAGTCCTGCAGGGTCCCGGCGCACTGCTCGGGCGTGCCGACGATGGCGATGCCCGCACCGGGCCGCACCTGGGTGATGCCGGTCCACAGGTTGCGCTCGATGACCTCGCCCTGGGCGGCGAGCTCGCGCACCCGGCGGTTGGCTTCGGAGGTGGCGAAGCGCTCCTTCACGAAGGCCTTCTGGGCCTCGCTGGCGTGGCTCACCAGCTCGTGGGCGAACTCCCAGGCCTCCTTCTCGGTCTCGCGGCAGACGATCTGCAGGCGCATGCCGAAGCCGATGTCGTTTTGTCGGCCGTGGCGAGCCGCCATGCCGCGGATCACGGCCATGTTGGCGCGGATGCGCTCGTAGGTGTCGCCCCAGAAGAGGTGCACGTCGGAATGCTTGGCCGAGATCTCCCAGGCCTGCTGCGAGCCGCCGCCGAGATAGAACCGCGGATAGGGCTGCTGCAGCGGATGCGGGCGGATCTGGGCACCCTTCAATTGATAGAACTTGCCGTCCCAGGTGAGCGGCCCGCGCGCCGTCCACAGCGCCTTCAGGATCGAGACCTCCTCGTCCATGATCTCGTAGCGCTCCTGCTTGCCCCACTTGATGCCTTCGGACTCGTTCTCAGCCTCGCTCTGGCCCGCGATCAGATTGATGCAGATGCGGCCGCCCGAGAGCTGGTCGAAGGTGGCGATCATCTTCGCGAGCAACACCGGGTTGATATAGGACGGCCGCGCGGCGACCAGCATGCGGATCGACCTGGAGCGCGCGACCATCATGGCGCTTGAGATCCAGGCCTCCCAGCACGCGGTCTGCACCGGCACCAGCATGTATTCGAAGCCGGCAGCCTCGGCTGCCGCGACGACGCGGTCGAATAGTGGCAGCGACGACGCCACTTGGGCGCTCGCCAGGCCATAGGCCGTGGTGTCGCCCGCTGTCGGCAGGAACCAGCCGAATTCCAGTCTGCGCCCATCTCGCTGCATGCCTCAATTGTGCTGCGGCCGACGCTTCCGCGCAAATTGCCGCTGGTCGTGGCGGCCTCGAGCAGGCAGGATCGCCCGCCTCTTGGGGGAAAGCAGATGTTACAGCACGGCAGGCGTCCGACAATCGCATCGCGGCACGGCATGGTGGCGGCCGCCCATCCGTTGGCGGCGGCTGCGGGCGCGCGCATCCTCAGCAATGGCGGCAATGCCTTCGATGCGGCGGCGGCGACGGCGGCGACCCTGAACGTGGTCGAGCCCTACATGTCGGGGCTCGCCGGCATGGGCATGGCGACCTGCTACATCGCCTCCGAACGGCGCGTGCGTTCGCTCAGCTTCATGAGCCTGATCCCGCGCAAGTTCCCCTTGGAGAAGCTGAACAGGCGCGAGCAGATCGTGCGCGGGCCCATCCCCGTCGGCTCGCCGGGCAACCTCGCCGGCTGGTGCGAAATGGTGGGCAGCTACGGCACCAGGAAGCTGCCTGAGCTGTTCGCGCCGGCGATCCAGGTTGCGCGCGACGGCTTCGGCCTGATCGAGTTCAATGTCGAGGAGATCGGCGGCGCGACCTATGAACTGCGCGGCCAGGACAAGCTCTATCCTGAATGGTCGCGCACCTATCTCGAGGGCATCAGCGGCGGCAAGCCCGCTCTGGGCGCGGTGCTGAAGCAGCCCGACCTCGCCAAGACGCTGGAAGCCCTGGCCGCCGAAGGTCCCGGGCTGATGTATGGCGGGGCGCTGGGCAAGAAGCTGGTCGACCGGCTGGCCGAGCTCGGCGGCACGCTCACCATGGACGACCTGATGGACTTCAAGGTGCAGTGGATCGATCCGGTCGCCGCCGGCTATCGCGGCCGCACCACCCATGTGCCGCCGCCGCCCTGCGAGGCGTTCCAGTACCTGCTGACCCTGCGCATCCTCGAAGGCTTCGACCTCGGCCGACTGCCGCGCAACGGCACCGACCATATCGACACCGTGCTGCGCGCCATCCGCATCGCCGCGGGCGTGCGCATCGCCAACGGCGTGCCCTCGCAGCAGAAACTCGCCGAGCTTTTGTCGGACGGCCATGTCGAGAGCCTGCGGGCGCGGGTCCGCGACGGCAAACCCGTGGTCGGGCCGACCGAACAATGGACGCCGCCGGCAAACGAGGGCCACACAACGTCGTTCTCCATTGCCGACAAGCACGGCAACATGGTGTGCGTGACGCAAAGCCTCGGCAGCGTGTTCGGCTCGGGCGTCGTCGTGCCCGGCACCGGCGTCTGCCTCAACAACTTCCTCTATTGGGCAGACGTGACGCCGGGCAGCCCCAACCGCGTGAAGATCGGCGACGCCATGCCAATCTGCGTCGCGCCCTCGATCGTCACCGAGAACGACAAGCCGGTGCTGGCGCTCGGCACGCCCGGCAGCTACGGCATCCTGCAGACTCAGGTTCAGGCGATGGTGCAATACGTCGATTTCGGCCTGCCCTTGCAGCAGGCGATCGAGGCGCCGCGCGCCCGCCTGACCGACGGCCGCGCCGTGCTGCTGGAATCGCGCGTCGACACCCAAGTGCGCGACGAGCTCAGGTCTCGCGGCCACGATCTCACCTCGGGGCCGGACTGGACCTGGAAGGTCGGCGGCATGCACGCCGTCGCGAACAACGACGGCACCTTCACCGGTGGCTGCGACCCGCGGCGCGACGGCTACTGCGTGCCGGCCTGATTGCGGCTTTCGAGCATCGCCATCAGGTCGTCGACCTCGTCCGGCACGCCTTCGGCAAGGCGCGCCCCGGCGACGACAGGAAGCCACTGCAAGACGTCCGCCAGGCGTTCACCGAAAACCTGCGTGTAGGCTTCGACATAGGAAGAAGCCATGTCGGGCGCGATGGACCTCATGAGCACATAGGATCGACAGACATCGGCAGCGGGGCTGCCCCTCGACGCCGCCATCCAGTCGATCACCGAGAGCCGGGAAGGCCATCCAAGAACGTTCCAGGGATGGAAGTCCCCATGGCAGAGCCGATCGCCATCGGGTAACGCCGCCAGATCATCGAGCAAGCGGCGCCGTTGACCCTCGCCCAGCGGCGCTGCCCGGCGAATGTCGGCCTCCAGCCTGGCTTTCAGGCTGCCGAAGAACGTGGCTTGGCAGGCGTGGATGCCACGGTGCAGCACCGCCATTTCCTTCAGACGAGCCTCTTTTTCGGCAGGCTGGGCGTCGATGACGTCCGCAAGGGAACGACCGTCGACACGGTCCATCACCATGCCCCATCGACCGTCGATTTGGCGGACACCGCCGATCGATGGCACGGGCAGGCCGAGCGACTCGGCTTGCGCCAAGGCCGCTGCCTCGCGAAACACGGTGCGCTTGGGGACACCCGTCTTATAGAGCTTGATGACGGCGTCGCCGAACGCGAAGACCTCGGCCTCCTTGCCCGAGCCAATGCGACGGCCCAAGGCAGGCGAATGGCCATTTCCAGCAAGAGGCATAAAGCGATATTGGCAGCGCCGAACGCGAACGTCGCGCGACTACTTGTGCGGGCGCGACGGCTCGGAAATCTCCGCGATCGCCTCGCCGACCTCCTTGAGGTCGGCCGCGCGCGGCTCGGTGGCGATGTCGCCCAGGGAAACGATGCCGACCAGGTTCTTGTCCTTGTCGAGTACGGCGAGGCGGCGGACCTGCAGGGTCTTCATGCGCTGCAACACTTCCTCGGCGTCCTCTTCCTCGAAGGCCCAGGAAATGTCCTCGGTCATGCACTCGCGCACCTCCATCTCGACCGGCGAGCGGCCCGTGGCGACGCCGCGCACGACGATGTCGCGGTCGGTCAAGGTGCCGACCAGGCGCCGCCCGGCGCACACCGGCAGCGAGCCGACGCCCATCGCCTCCATGGCCATCGCGGCCTGTTGTAGCGAGGCGTCGGGCGCCACGGTCTCGACCTGCCGGGTCATGACTTCGCAGACTTGCATGCAGGGTTAATGCGCGGACGGGCCGCGGGTTGCGCCTGGTTCAGCCTGCCATCGCCATCACGACCCGCGTCTGCGAGCGGACATGGGGTGCGAAGTGGTGCCAGCCCCGCATGGCGAGGAACTGCTGGGTTTCGACGACGGCAGGTGAATCAAGCTCGTAGACCGCGACATAGACCTTTGCCGCCGGCTCATGTCTTTGGCCACGATCCCACTCGACGGGCCTCCTCGAGGTAGTATAGCGCCGCCCGCCTCGCACGCCGGGGCAGGCCAGCACGTCGGGCACATGGACCTCGTCGTACCAGCGATTCCAGTCGGTCTCGACCTCGGCATCGACCTCGGCGGTCACGATCAAAAGGCACTTCGGCAAGTCGGTCATTTCGGCATTCCTCTTGCACAGGACACCCAGTCGGGATGGAATGCGCGCCAACGACAGAATTCAAGAGGGGTGGAAGATGCGTAAACTTGTGAGCATGGCCGCGGTCGCGGTGATCGCGAGCGCCGGCATGGCGTCGGCACAGGAGACGCCACGCAAGGGCGGCACGATCCGCATGACGGCGCCCTACGCCGCGAGCTTCGGCAGCCTCGATCCCCACACCACGCCGCGCGCCCAGGACGACATTGTCAACAAGGCGATCCAGCGCACGCTCTACAACTGGGATTCCAAGGACGGCAAGCTGGTGCTGGAGCTTGCCAAGTCGGTGACGCCGGCCGAGGACGGGCTCACCTACACCTACAAGCTGCGCGACGACGCCTATTTCCATAACGGCCGCAAGATGACGGCCGACGACATCATCTGGTCCTACACGCGCATCATGGACGGCAGCAAGGGCTACCCCGCCGCCCGCTACGTGCGCATCATCAAGGGCGCGGTCGAGGTCGAGAAGGGCCAGGCCAAGGAGATTTCGGGCCTGAAGAAGGTCGACGACTTCACGCTGGAGATGACGCTGACCGACCGCGTCGATCCCGGCTACTCCTTCTTCGTCGGCTCGACGGCGATCCTGCCCAAGGAAGAGGTCGAAAAGGGCAATTACGCGAACAATCCCGTCGGCCTGGGGCCATACAAGTTCAAGGAGCACATCCCGGGCTCGCGCGTCGTCGCCGAGCGCTTCGACAAGTTCTACAAGCCGGGCAAGCCCTACGCCGACAAATACGAAGTGCTGATCATGGCCGAGGCCGCCGCGCGCGACGTCGCCTTCCGCAACAAGGAGATCGACACCTCGATCCTGGGCCCGGCGCAGTACGTCGCCTACCGCGAGGATCCGCAGCTCAAGAACGGCATCCTGGAGGTGGCCGAGATGTTCACTCGCGCCATGACCTTCAACCACAGCCACAAGCCGTTCGACGACAAGCGCGTGCGCCAGGCGATCAACCATGCCATCGACACTGACCTGATCATCAAGCGGCTGGTCAAGGACAAGGCCTATCGCGCGGTGAGCTGGCTGCCGATCTCCTCACCCGCCTTCGACAAGAATGTGAAGCCCTATGCCTACGACCCCGAGAAGGCCAAGAAGCTTCTGGCCGAAGCAGGCCATCCCAACGGCTTTGAGTTCGAATTGACGACCAGCCAGAACGAAAGCTGGGGCCTGCCGATCGTCGAGGCGATCATCCCCATGCTGGCCAAGGTCGGCATCAAGGTGAAGCCGAAGCTGGTCGAGGTCACGGTGCTGACCGACATCGCCCTGAAGGGCGAGCACCAGGCCTATATTGGCTCCAACCTGACCGGTCCCGATTCGCTCACGACCATGCGCTGCTACTACTCCAAGACGCCGCGTACGGCCTGCAACGTCACGGGCTACAGCAACCCGGCGTTCGACAAGATCTTCGAGGAAGCGGCGGCCAGCATCGATCCGGTCAAGCGCAACGACCTGCTGCGCCAGGCCAACAACATGATCTACGACGAAGCGCCGATCTGGTTCTTCAACTACAACAAGGCGGTGCTGGCCTATCAGCCGTGGATCCACGGCCTGCAGGCCAACCCGACCGAGATCACGCACCAGTATCCCGAGGACATCTGGGTCGACGCCAAGTCGCCTGCCAAGTAACCAAGGTGTAGACGGCGGCGCGCCACAGCAGTGCCGCGCCGCCGCTTGAAGCATGCTCCTCGTCCTCGTTCGTCGCCTCGGCAACGTCATCCCGACCCTGCTGGCCGTCATCGCGCTGGTGTTCCTGCTGTTCAGCGTGCTGCCCGGGAGCTTCATCTCGGGCATGAACGAGGACGGCCGCTCGGTCATCGATCCCGCCGTCATGGAGCGCATGCGCAAGGAGATGGGTCTCGACGACCCGCTCTACGAGCGCTTCGCCAAGTACGTCGGCAAGCTCGCCACCGGCGACCTCGGCACCTCGTTCCGCACCCGCGAGCCGGTGACCAAGCTCATATCCGTGCGCGTCTGGCCGTCGCTGAAACTTGTCTTCGCGGCCATGGCCTTCGCCATCCTGGTCGGCGTCACCTTGGGCTTCCTGGCGGCCCTGAAACCGGGAAGCCTCATCGACACCGTCTCCATGGTCAGCGCCATCTCAGGCCTGTCGCTGTCGCAATTCTGGTTCGGCCTGATGCTGATGTACCTCTTCGCGCTGACCCTGAACTGGCTGCCGAGCTTCGGCTACGGCGACGGCGGCCTGCGCAATTTGATCCTGCCCGCCGTCGCGCTGGGCGTCGGGCCGATGGCGCTGCTGGCGCGCACCACCCGCGCCGCCGTGCTCGACGTGCTCAATGCCGACTTCGTGCGCACCGCCCGCAGCAAGGGCATGAGCGAGCGCCTGGTCGTGAAATGGCATGTGCTGCGCAACGCGCTGGTGCTGGTGATCACCATCGTCGGCCTGCAGTTCGGTTCATTGATGGGCCAGGCGGTCGTGGTTGAAAAGCTGTTCGCCTGGCCGGGCGTCGGCTCGCTGATGGTCGATTCGGTCTTCCAGCGCGACATGCCCGCGGTCCAGGGGTGCATTCTGATGATCGTGCTGTTCTTCCTGTTCATCAACACGCTGGTCGATCTCGCCTATGTCGTGATCGATCCGCGCATCCGTTACGGCTGAGGCCCGCCCGAATGAAATGGGGTTCCAATACCTGGGTGGGCGGCAGCCTGGTGGCGATCGCGATCGGCGTCGCTGTCTTCGCACCCTGGATCGCGCTCACCGATCCGGTGATGGACGCCAACCTGATGAACGCCGAGCTGCCGCCGTCCTGGGAGTTCCCGTTCGGCACCGACGCGCAGGGCCGCGACATCTATTCCCGCATCTGCTACGGCGCGCGCATCTCGCTCACCGTCGGCGTGGTGAGCCAGATCTGCAACAGCCTGATCGGCGTCACTCTGGGCCTCACCGCCGGCTACTGGGGCGGCTGGTGGGACGATTTCGTGAGCGGCCTCACCAACCTGATGCTCGCCATCCCCTCGCTGGTCTTCGCGCTCGCCATCATGGCGATCCTGGGCCCTGGCCTCATCAGCCTGGTCATCGCGCTCGGGCTCACGAGCTGGTCCTACTCCTGCCGCATCGCCCGCGCGCAGGTGCTGTCGCTCAAGAGCCAGGGCTACGTCCAGGCCGCCCGCATCCTGGGCTACGGCGACCTGCGCATCATGTTCACCCAGGTCCTGCCCAACATTTTTGGCCCGCTGATCGTCATCGCGACCTTGGGCATGGGCGGCGCCATCCTGGCCGAGGCCGCGCTCTCCTTCCTGGGCCTCGGCATCCGGCCGCCCTTCCCGAGCTGGGGCAGCATGTTGTCGGAGGCACGCGACCAGATCCGTGCCGCGCCCTGGCTGTCGGTGTTCCCCGGCCTCGCGATCTTCTTCACCGTGCTCGGCCTCAACCTTTTGGGCGACGGGCTGCGCGACATCCTCGATCCTCAGTCGCAGACGAGGCGTGCATGAACGCGCCGCTGCTAAAAGTCGACGACCTGCACATCACGCTTCAGGGTGACGGCGCCACCTTCAATGCCGTCGAGAACGTCTCCTTCGAGATCGGTCGCGGCGAGGCCTTCGGCCTGGTGGGCGAATCGGGCTGCGGCAAGAGCATCACAGCGCTCGCCGTCATGGGCCTGCTGCGCCGGCCGCTGGGACTGGGCAAGGGCCGCATCGTGCTCGACGGTGAGGAGATCCAGGCGGCCTCGGCCGCCCGCCTGCGCGAGCTGCGCGGCAGCCGCATCGGCATGATCTTCCAGGAGCCGATGACAGCGCTGAACCCGCTGTCGCCGGTCGGCCGGCAGATCGCCGAGATGTTCGTGCTGCACCAGAACGCCTCGTGGAACGAGGCGATGGACCGCGCCGAGGATGCCCTGCGCCAGGTACGCGTGCCCTCGCCCGAGCGGCGCATAAAAGACTTCCCGCACCAGCTTTCCGGCGGCATGCGCCAGCGCGTCATGATCGCCATCGCGCTCGCCTGCCGGCCCGACCTCTTGATCGCCGACGAGCCGACGACGGCGCTCGACGTCACCGTGCAGGCCGAGATCATCGACCTGATGGCCGAGCTCTGCGCCGCCAAGGGCACCGCCATCCTGATGATCAGCCACGATCTCGGCCTGGTCGCCAACATGTGCCGGCGCGTCGCCGTGATGTATGCCGGCCGCATCGTCGAAAGCCAGGGCGCCGAGGCGATCTTCGCCACGCCGCGCCATCCCTACACCAAGGGCCTGGTCGATTCCCTGCCGCGGCTCGGCGAGCGATCGAAGCGCGGCCGCCAGCGCCTGCGCGAGATCTCGGGCGTCGTGCCCTCGATCGCGGCCTACCCCTCGGGCTGCCGCTTCAACCCGCGTTGCTCGTCGGCGACCGACATCTGCCGGTCGACGCCGCCCGACGTCACGGCGCTCGGCAACGGCCTCGTGCGGTGCCATCACCATGAGTGACAAGCTCCTCGAGCTCGACGACCTCGCTGTGCATTTCCATGTCGGCAGCGCGCTCAGGGGCGGCGTCAAGACGTTGAAGGCCGTCGACGGCGTCAGCCTCGACATCAAACCCGGCGAGTGCCTTGGGCTGGTGGGCGAATCGGGTTGCGGCAAGTCGACCCTCGCCCTCTCGATCATGGGGCTGCAGCCGCCGACGCGCGGCCGCATCCGGCTGAACGGCCACGAGCTCGCGGCGCGCGACCGCATGGAGACGGCGCGCACCGTCCAGATGGTGTTCCAGGACCCCTACGCCTCGCTCAACCCGCGCCAGACCGTGCGCCGCACGCTTGCCGACCCGCTGCGCCTGCACGGCATCACCAACAAGACCGAGGTCGAGCACCGGGTGATGGACATGATGGACAAGGTCGGCTTGCGGCGCGATCGCGCCGACCGCTATCCGCATGAATTCTCCGGTGGCCAGCGCCAGAGGATCGGCATCGCCCGCGCGCTGATCCTGCAGCCCAAGCTGGTGATCTGCGACGAGCCGGTGTCGGCGCTCGACGTGTCGATCCGCGCCCAGATCATCAACCTCCTGCTCGAGCTCAAGGACGAGATGGGCCTGGCCTACATCCTGATCAGCCACGATCTCGGCGTGGTCGAGCATGTCAGCGATCGCGTCGCGGTGATGTATCTCGGCCGCATCGTCGAGCAGGGCGGCTGGCAGGAGATCTTCGAGGACCCGCGGCATCCCTACACACGCGCCCTGATCGCGGCGATCCCCGATCCCTTCCATCGCGCCGACGCCAAGGTGGCGCGCGCCAAGGCGCATGGCGAGATCGCGAGCGCGCTCAACCCGCCGCCGGGCTGCCATTTCAATCCGCGCTGCCCGATGAAGGCCGATCGCTGCGTCAACGAGGTGCCGGCGCTGGAAGCCGTCGCCGACGGCCATCGTGCGGCCTGTCATTTCCGGAATTCTGCCGGCTAGCGACGGCTGTCATCCCGAGCGAAGCGAGGGACCTTTAGGCTACGGGAAAGGTCCCTCGCTTCGCTCGGGATGACAGTTGTGACGTGACGAGTAGCGTGCGTAACTTCGACGTGGCTTCACACATCTTGATCTGGCAGGGCTCGGTCGTCGTCCGCGACGGCGACGATGGCGATGTCCCCTGGTGGAGTTTCAGCAAGACCGTGATCGCAGCCGCGGCACTCGCGCTGGTGCGCGACGGCCGTCTCACGCTCGACGACCCGTTGCCCAACCGGCCCTACACGCTGCGCCAGCTCCTGCAGCATCGTGCCGGCCTGACGGAATACGGGCGCCTGGCCGCCTATCACGAGGCCGTCGCGCGAAATGACGACGCCTGGTCCGCCGACGAGATGTTGGCCCGCACCGCCGCCGAGCGGCTGGTCTATGCGCCGGGCGAAGCCTGGGGCTATTCCAACATCGGCTATTATTTCATCCGGCGACTGATCGAGCAGACGACCGACCGCACCCTCGGCGATGCGCTCGACCACCTGGTGCTGAAACCGCTCGGCATCGCCGGCGTCCGCTTCGCCGCAGATCGCGCGCATTATTCGCCCGACTACGATCCGCGCTGGGTCTATCACGGACTGCTGGTCGGCCCGTTGCATCAGGCCGCAATGCTCCTGCAGCGCCTGCTGGCGGGTGATCTTTTGCCGTCACCCTTGCTTTCGGCGATGTGCGACCGATATCCCGTGGGCGGGCCGATCGCGGATCGCCCCTGGAAAACACCCTCTTACGGACTTGGCCTCATGATCGGTGAAACGACCGCCGGCGCGCTGATCGCCGGCCACACGGGCGGCGGCCCGGGGAGCGCCGTCGCGGTGTATCATCGCCTCGACCGACCGACCGGCACGGCCGCCGCCTTCAAGGCGGGCGGCGACGATGCGGCCGTCGAAAGCGCTTGCGTGACCCTGCTGAGGAAACATCCGTGACGTCCGCCGATATCGATCGCATCGCTGACTGGATCGTCCGCCGCGGCCTGGAGGGCTCGGACGAAACGGACCTGCTGATCAAGTTCTGCGAGAAGTGCAACGCGGCGGGCCTTCCGTTGGCGCGTGCCTTGATGATCATCGACACGTTGCATCCCGTGCATGAAGGCACCGTCTTCCGTTGGCGGAACGACAACGTCGAGGAGGACGCCACCGTCCAGTACGGCCGTACGACCGAAGGGGATGCCGCCGCCTCCTGGCTGCGCAGCCCCTTCTATCACCTGCTGCAGAGCGGCGGCGGTGAGCTGCGGCGGCGCATCGCCTTCGGCGATCCGATCGACTTCCCCAGCGTCCAGGAGATGAAGGATCTGGGTTACACCGACAATATCATCTTCGCCCACCGCTTCGCCGAGGACGCCACGATCGGGGAGATGGACTGCGTCTACTCGAGCTGGGCGACGCGCGACGGCAAGGGTTTCGACGACGCCGACATCGCGGCGCTGCGTCGCCTTGCGCCGACTCTTGGGCTCGCGATCAAGAGCGCCGCCCTGGCCAAGGTCGCCGACACGCTGGTGCAGGTCTATCTCGGCCGTGACGCCGGCCAGCGCGTCCTGAAGGGGCGCATCCAGCGTGGCGTGGCCGATCGCATCGAGGCGGCGTTGTGGTTCTCCGACCTGCGCAGCTTCACCACCATCACCGACACCGCCAAGCCCACCGAGATCATCCCGCTGTTGAACGACTATGCCGAGGCGGTGATCACCGCCATCCACGAGGCGGGCGGCGACGTGCTGAAGCTGATAGGCGACGGCACCCTGGCGCTGTTCCGCGCCGACGATCCGGCCGAGGCCTGCCGGCGCGCGCTGAAGGCCGACAGGATCGTGCGGGCGCGCGTTCGCGAGCTCAACGAGAAGCGCAAGGCCGAGGAACGGCCGGTTACGTCAGTCTATGTCGGCCTGCATGTCGGCGAGGTCTTTTACGGCAATATCGGCAGCATGGAGCGGCTCGACTTCACCGTCGTCGGTCCCGCGGTCAACGAGACCAGCCGGATCGCCTCGATGTGCCGCTCGGTCGACCGGCCGGTGCTGATCTCCTCGACCTTTGCCGATGCCTTGCCCGAGGCCGAGCGCGCCAACCTGGTGTCGGTCGGCCGCTTCGCCCTGCGCGGTGTCGGCCACGCAAAGGAACTTTTCACCCTCGATCCCGCGACACTATAGCGTCCAGTTGGCCCGCTCGTCGGCGATCGCGAAGCCCGCGCGCTGGATGCTTGAGAAGCTGGGATGCGGCTCGCCGGGCAGTGGCTTGCCGAATTCGGCGGTCTTCACTCCGACGGCCTGGGCGAAGGCGCAGCGGCGCAGTGCTCAGAATCGCTTGCCGAGCAGGCGTCGCAGCGGGTCCTGACGCGCGGGAATCGACTTGCGCCGGCTTGTCTGCACCGCCTACGATGACTTCCACAACAAGCCGTTCGCTAATGAGGCGGCAGGTCCTGGGAGGGACATCCTATGGCAAATACGAAGCGTCGTAGCGTACTCAAGCTTGCCGGCGGCACTGCGCTGGGCGGCATGGCCGGCATCCTGGCCACGGGCCGCACACCCGCCTATGCCCAGCAGAAGACCGTCCATTGGTTGAAGTGGGTCGATTTCGTTCCCGCCACCGATCAGATGTTCCGCAAGGAGCTGGTGCCGGCTGCCGAGAAAGAGCTCGGCATGAAGATCAATCTCGAGACCGTCAACGGCAACGACCTGCAGCCGCGCATCACCGCCGGCATCCAGTCGGGTGCCGGCCCCGACATCATCATGTCGTTCAACAGCTTCACCCATCTCTACGCCAACAGCGTCGTCGACATGGGGGCGCTGGCCGAGGAAGTCGGCAAGCGCGAGGGCGGCATCTACAAGTACGCCCAGGCGATCTGCTCCAACGGCAACGGCGTCTACATGGGGATGCCGTGGGCCGTGATCGGCGGCATGGTCGCCTATCGCAAGTCGTGGCTCGACGAAGTCGGCGCGACCAAGTTCCCCGACACCTGGGAGAGCTATCGCGAGGTCGCGAAGAAGCTCAAGGCCAAGGGCCGCCCGTTCGGCCAGACGCTCGGCCACACCTTCGGCGACGCGCCGGGCTTCACCTACCCGTACATGTGGTCGTGGGGCGGCAAGGAGGTCGAGGCCGACGGCAAGACCGTGGTCATCAACTCCAAGGAGACGGTCGAATCGGTGAAGTTCATGACCGGCCTGTGGAAGGACGGCATGGACGAGGGTGGTCTGGCCTGGGACGACACCAACAACAACCGGGCCTTCCTGTCGCAGACCATCTCGGCCACCTTGAACGGCGCCTCGATCTACATCGAATCGCTGCGCAAGCCCGACCAGTACAAGACCGAGAAGGGCGAGCCGCTCAACAAGGACATCCTGCACGCGCCCCTGCCCAAGGGACCGGCGGGGCAGTTCGGCTTCCACCTGCTGCAGTCGAACATGGTGATGAAGTATTCGAAGAACCAGGACGCGGCCAAGCAGTTCCTGAGCTGGCTCCACCAGGAGGCCAACTACCGCAAGTTCTTCGAATCGCAGAAGGGCTTTGCCACGCCGTGCACGGCCAAGTGGGAGAGCGACAAGCTGTGGGACGTCGATCCCGTGATGACGCCCTACAAGGTCGCCGCCAAGCTCGGCCAGGCGCCCGGCTTCGCCGGACCGCCCGACGCCAAGGCACAGGAGGGCCTGTCGAAGTACATCATCACCGACATGTACGCCAAGGCCGTGCAGGGCATGCCGGCCGAGGAATCCGTGAAGTGGGCCGAGTCCGAACTGAAGAAGATCTACTTGGCATCATAGGGTCGCCTTCAACCGCGTAGCTGAACCGAGTGAGTGGACCATGGCAGTGACCGCAGTCCCGGGCGTGGTGAACCGTCCAATCCCGCGACTGCGGCGCATGGAGGACGAGCGCTGGCTGGCGCTCGCCCTGCTCGCGCCGACGGCGATCCTGCTCGGACTGTTCATCGCCTATCCGTTCTTCGAGGGCGTGTTGCTGTCGCTCACCAACACGCGCGTCGGCATCAACGGCCAGTTCGTCGGCCTGAAGAACTTCGACAAGATCTGGAGCGACAGCATCTTCCGCACGTCCGTGTGGAACACCTTCTGGTACACGGGCGTCACCACGGTGTTCAAGCTGGCGCTCGGCCTGTGGCTCGCCATGCTGCTCAACCGGCATTTCAAGGGCAAGGCGCTGGTGCGCGCCTTCATCCTGCTGCCCTTCATCATTCCCACGGTGCTGTCGACCTTCGCCTGGAAGTGGATGTTCGACCCCACCTTCAGCGTGATCAACTGGACGCTGTTCCAGCTCGGCTTCATCAGCCAGCGCATCAACTGGCTGGGCGACCCCGACCTCGCCATGACCTCGATCATCATCGTCAACGTCTGGCGCGGCGTGCCGTTCTTCGCCATCAGCCTGCTGGCCGGCCTGCAGACGATCAGCCCCGAGCTGCAGGAGGCCGCCGCCATCGACGGCGCGCGGCCCTGGCAGCGCTTCTGGCACGTCACCTGGCCGCTGCTGCTGCCCGTCACCATGGTGGTGGTGCTGTTCTCGGTGATCCAGACCTTCGCCGACTTCCAGCTGGTCTACGTCATGACCGGCGGCGGTCCGGCCAACGCCACGCACCTGTTCGCGACCTACGCCTACCAGATCGGCATCGGTACCGGGTTGCTATCGGAGGGTGCCGCCATTTCGCTGGCGATGTTCCCGTTCCTGTTCCTGATCGTGGTGGTGCAACTGCTGTACATCCGTCGGGTGGAGACTCGCTGAGATGATTGAAGGTGCAGTCTGGCGGAAGTGGGTGTTCTACAACATCCCGCTGATCCTGTTCGTGTTCATCCTGCTCTTTCCGTTCTATTGGATGATCATCACGACCTTCCGGCCCGACGGTGAGCTCTACCGGCCATGGAATGCGGCGAACTACCAGCCGTTCTGGACCAACAATCCCACCATCGACCACATCCTCTACTTGTTCGAGGAGACCTCGTTCGCGCAGTGGATGGTGAACACCATGTTCATCGCCCTGATTTCGACGGTGATCTCGCTGTTCTGCGGCGTGCTGGCGGGCTACGCCCTGGCGCGGCTCAACTTCCCCTACGCCGGCGGACTCGGCACGGCGATCTTCGTCACCTACCTGGTGCCGCAGACCCTGCTGTTCATTCCCCTGGCCGAGATCATCAGGAATTTCCGGTTGGGCGACACGCCGTGGTCGCTGATCCTCACTTACCCCACCTTCCTGATCCCGTTCTGCACCTGGCTGATGATGGGCTACTTCAAGGCCATCCCCAAGGAGCTCGAGGAGTGCGCGCGCATCGACGGCGCCTCGCGCTTCAAGGCGATGGTCTACATCATCCTGCCGGTGGCGGTGCCGGGCATCATGTCGGCCGGCATCTTCGCCTTCACCCTGTCGTGGAACGAGTTCATCTACGCCCTCGTCTTCCTGTCATCGCCCGAGCAGAAGACCGTGCCGGTCGGCGTCACCTCCGAGCTGATCCGCGGCGACGTCTTCTTCTGGGGACCGCTGATGGCCGGCGCGCTGCTCGGCTCGATCCCGGTGGCGATCGTCTATTCCTTCTTCGTCGAACACTACGTCTCGGGCCTCACCGGCTCGGTCAAGGGTTGAACCCTCGGGATTAAGAACATGGCGCTGGTCAGCATTCGCAACGTCAACAAGGTCTATGACGGCGGCGTCCATGCCGTGAAGAACGTCGACCTGGAAGTCCGCGACAAGGAGTTCATGGTCTTCGTCGGCCCCTCGGGCTGCGGCAAGACCACGACGCTCCGCATGGTCGCGGGCCTCGAATCGATCACCTCGGGCGACATCGCGATCGGCGACACGGTGGTGAACAACCTGCCGCCGATGGACCGCGACATCGCCATGGTGTTCCAGAACTACGCGCTCTATCCGCACATGAGCGTGTTCCACAACATGGCCTTCGGGCTGAAGATGCGGAAGTTCGAGAAGGCCGAGATCGACAAGCGCGTGCGCGAAGCCGCCGCCATCCTCGGCATCGAGAACCTACTCGAGCGCAAGCCGCGCCAGCTCTCGGGCGGCCAGCGCCAGCGCGTGGCGCTCGGTCGCGCGATCGTGCGTCATCCCCAGGTCTTCCTGTTCGACGAGCCGCTCTCCAACCTGGACGCCAAGCTGCGCGTGCAGATGCGCGTCGAGCTGAAGAAGCTGCACGAGCGCCTGGGCACCACGGCGATCTACGTCACCCACGACCAGGTCGAGGCGATGACCTTGGGCGACCGCGTGGTGGTGATGAAGGACGGTGTGGTCCAGCAGGTCGGCGAGCCGCTCGAACTCTACAACACGCCGGCCAACCGCTTCGTCGCGGGCTTCATCGGCTCGCCGGCGATGAACTTCGCCGACGTCACCTTGAGCGGCTCGAACGGCAAGCTGTGGGCCGAGGCGCCCGGCATCAAGATCGGCGTGCCCGACCCGATCGCAGCCCGCGTCAACGGCCACAGCGGCAAGGCGACCATGGGCATCCGGCCCGAGGACCTGCATGTCGCGGGTCCGGCCGATCCGGCCGAGCTCTGCTTCGAGGTCGAGGTCGAGGTGATCGAGCAGCTCGGCTCGGAGATCCTGCTCGACACCCGCGCCGGCAACAGCACCTTCGTGGCGTCGGTCGATCCGATGCTGCGCACCAAGGTGCACGAACGGCTGAAGCTCGCCATCAACCCCAGCCGCCTGCACCTGTTCGACGCCGCGACCGAAGCGGCGATCTAGCTGACTGAGCGGCTAGCGCACAGTTACGCTAATTGCGCTGTGGGTTTCGCCCAGCCGGAGAGATCGGCCCGGCGGCGGCCGGGCACGATGGTATTCGGATGAACGATGCAAAGAGCGGAGCTCGCCAGGAGGCGAGCGCATGGCCCAATATAACTTAAGTGCTCTACAAAGTCGACTTCAGTTCTATTTTTGGCGCACCATAGAGAGCCAAAATAGCTCGCGGTCGAGCATCGGTGCCAGCAGTGCTGGCAACCTCGTGGAGCGACCGGCCTCGCCTTACTGTTTCGGCCCGACCCAGGTCTCGATCACGTCCCACTTGGCCTTGCGCTGCTCGGCCACCGGCTTCTTGAAGTCGTGGCCGTAGGTCGCCGAGTCGAACGAACCGTAGGTTGGGTTGGGCAGCATCAGCCACTGCTTGCCCCAGTAGGCCATGTCGTCCTGGTAGGCCTTCATCCGATCCGCCTCGCTCGAGCGATAGCGGTCGTCGAAGTCGCCGAAATTGTCGCCGAGGTTCAGCAGCACGCGATAGTCCTTGGCCACCACGGCGCGGCGCGTGCCCTTGGCGCTGCCCCACTCCTTCTGCTTGTTCTGCATCAGGAAGACGTCGACGTTGCCGTCCATCGGGAAGCCGAGCTTCTGCATGTTCTCGCGCGTGTCCTTCTCGGTCTCGACGCCGCGGTTGGTGATGTAGAACACCTTCACGCCCTTGGAATCGGCGTACTTGGTGAACTCGACGGCGCCCGGGACGGCGCGCGACACCTGGGCGGCGCAGAACTCGTTCCAGGTCTTGGTGCTGAAGGTCGCATTGGTCCGCATCATCCACGCCTGGTAGAGCGAGTTGTCGAGGATCGTCTCGTCGACGTCGAGGATGACGGCCGGCGGCAGGTTGGCGAAGTCGCCCTTCTGCTCGGCCGGTGCGGCCGTCCAGCTGTTGTCGGCCAGCGCCTGGTCGAGCCGGATCTGCGCCAGCGCGAACACGGTGAGCGCATTGGCCTTGTACTCGACCGAGCGCTGCGTCCACAGCGTCGCCAGCAGCAGGTCGTTGGGCGCCACCTCCTGCGCCTGCACGACGTTCGTCGACAGCATGGCAAGCGCAGCCCCCGCCGCGAGAAACTTCCTTGCGATCATGGTCCGATCTCCCTCAGCAGCCTCTGTTTGGTCGCCTCGTCGGCGAACGACGCCTCGATGGCCGTCCGCGTTATGCCCCGCAGTTCGGCTTCCCCCAGTCCCGCCTTGTCGTATTCCATGCCGAGCGTGGTGTGGAAGAACGGCGGGTCGTCCGAGCCGAGGGTGACGCGAACGCCCGCGGCGATCAACCGGTGCAGCGGATGGGCGGCGCGATCCGGGTACAGACCGAGCGCAACGTTGCTGCCCGGGCAAACCTCGAGAACCGTTCCGCGCCGCGCCAGCTCCTCCATCAGCCGGGGATCGTCGGCCGACCGCACGCCGTGGCCGATGCGCGTCACCGGCAGGTCGCGGATGGCCGCCCACACGCTTTCCGGCCCCATCACCTCGCCGGCATGGACGGTGCAGCCGTAGCCATTGTCGTGGGCGAGGCGATAGGCTGGCGCGAAGTCGACCGGCGCGTACTGGGCCTCGTCGCCGCCCATGCCGAAGCCGACGACATAGTGATGCGGCTCGGCCACCATGGTCCGCACCATGGCCAGCGCCTTGTCTGGCCCGCGCTGACGGATGCAGATGACGATGATACGGCCTTCGATGCCGAAGTCGCGCCGCGCCCGATCGATCGCCTGCTCGAGCGAATCGAGCCAGGCGCTGTAGGCGATGCCGAGCGCCGCCGGCCGCCCGGGCGAGCAGAACATCTCGACGTACTTCGCCCCCTCGCGCGCCGCTTGGGCGAGGTAGGCATAGAGCACGTCGCCGAAATCGCGCGGCTGGCGCAGGATCATGCACACCCGGTCGTAGGCGCCGAGGAAGCTCAGGAAGTCGTTCCAGACATAGAACCCGTCGGCGCCCATCAGGCCGGCCGGCAGTTCCAGGCCGTTGCGCGTCGCCAGTTCGCGCGCCAGCGCAGGCGGGATCGAGCCTTCGAGATGGCAGTGCAGCTCGGCCTTGGGAATCAAGCAAATCCTCGCAGTGGCAGATCCGGCCGTTGCAGCCAGTTGTCGGACGCATACTCGGCACACCCGTCGATCAGGTGCAAGGCATAGGCATGCCGCGGCCGGCCCGACCGGTTGGGCGCGCTGGCGTGCGGCAGCAGCCCATGCAGCACCACCAAGGTGCCGCGCGGCGCCTCCAGCGCCACTGGCGCCGTTTCAGGCCAGGGCGTGCCATCGAGCGTGTCGCTCACCATGGCCTCGCCGGCCCGGTGGAAGCGCTGCCGCAGCGGCCCGCGATGGCCGCCCGGCAGGGCCATCAGGCAGCCATTGTCGCGGCCGGCGTCATCCAGGGCGATCCAGAACCCCGTCACGGTCGAGGGCCGCGTGTGCAGGTAGGTCGCATCCTGGTGCCAGCCGACCTCGCCGCCGATATGCGGCTGCTTGAAGAGGTACATCGACTGCAACAGCAGCGGCTGCCGGAAGCCCAGCGCCTCGGCGAGCTCGGCCAGGCGCGGCTGGCGGGAGATGCGGTCGAACACCGGATCGAGATCGTGCAGCGCATGGCCGATCTTGTTCAGGGCGAGCGGCACGGGCTGGTCGGTCGCCTCCTCCTCGAAGAAGAACCGGATGGCGCCACCCGATTCCCGGAAGTAGCGGTCGCGGGCATGAGCCTGGTCGCGCGACGAAAAGACCGTGCGCGCCGGACCTGGATCGAATGTTGCGACAAGCTCGGCAGCGCGCGCCTGCAGGGCGTCGCAATCGGCGGCCGGCAAGAAATCCTTCAGCACCAGGAAGCCGTCGCGGTCATAGGCGGCGAGGTCGAGCTTCATTGGCCGATCCGATCAATGATCGTCGGCCGTTCGGTCGGCGCGCGGTCCTCGATGCGGATCGCCCGCCGCACGATCTCGATCGCCTGGTCGGCATCGGCATCGCTGGCGGCATGCACGACGCACAACAGGCTGCCGGCGCGCACGGCGGTGCCGACATCGACGACGTCGGTGAGACCGACCGAGGGATCGATGGCGTCGTCGGCATGGGAGCGGCCTCCCCCCAATGCCACCACGGCGACCCCGACCTGGCGGGCGTCCATGCCGGTGACATAGCCCGACCGCTCGGCGTTGCAGGGCCGGATCACCGGCGCATGGGCGAGATAGCGCGTCGGATGCTCCAGAAGATCGTCCGGTCCGCCCAATGCCGAAACCATCTTGGCAAACACCTCGGCGGCGCGGCCGTCGGCCAGTGCCGCCTCGGCCTTCGCCCGGCCGGCGACGGCATCGCGCGCCAGGCCGCCCAGCGCCACCATCTCGCCGGCCAGCGCCATCGTCACCTCGTGCAGGCGCGGATCGCGCGTGCCCTCGCCCTTCAGGTATTCGACGGCCTCGATCACCTCGACGGCGTTGCCGACATTGCGGCCGAGGACGCGGTCCATGTCGGTGATCAGCGCCACGGTCGGCAGGCCGGCCTGGTTGGCGACGGCCACCAGGCTCTTGGCCAGGTCGCGCGCCATCGCCTCGGTGTCGCAGAAAGCGCCCGAGCCGCACTTCACGTCCATCACCAGCCCGTCGAGCCCTTCCGCCACCTTCTTCGACAGGATCGAGCTCACGATCAGCGGAATGGACTCGACCGTCCCCGTCACGTCGCGCGTGGCGTAGAGCCGACGGTCGGCCGGCGCCAGGTCGTCGGTCTGGCCGATCACGGCGCAGCCTGCTTCGCGCACGACCTTGCGGAAGGTCGCGAGGTCGGGCTGGGTCTCGTAGCCCGAGATGGCCGAGAGCTTGTCGAGCGTGCCGCCGGTATGGCCGAGGCCGCGGCCCGAGATCATGGGCACGAAGGCGCCGCAGGCCGCGACGATGGGCGCCAGCATCAGGCTCACCTTGTCGCCGACACCGCCGCTCGAATGCTTGTCGATCACCGGCCCTGGCAGCGACAGGCTCTCCCATTCCAGGGTCCTGCCCGAGTTCGTCATGCCCACGGTCAGCGCCACCTGCTCGGCCGTCGTCATGCCGCGGAAGAACACCGCCATGGCGAAGGCGGCAACCTGGCCCTCGCTCAGGCTGCCGTCATGGATGCCGCGGGTGACGAAGGCGATCTCCTCGTCCGACAGCTCGTGGCCGTCGCGTTTCCGGCGGATGATCTCTTGCGGCAACATCGACACGAACTCTGACTAGAGACGGCAGTTCTTCTTCCTCGCCCCCTCGCCGATGGCGACTCGGATCTCGCGCAGCTCGGCCAGCGTCTCGTGGAGATCCGAGTTGTCGTTCCAGGTGAAGAAGCCGAAACCCAGCAGGGCGAAGGCGGCGATGCCGGCGACGTTGGCCGCGGCGGTGCCGGCATTGGACTTGCGGATCTCGGCCTCGACCTCGCGCTCGGCCTGGGAGTAGTTGCGGAACTCGCGCTGGATCTCCTCGCAGCTCGCCTGGTCGATCAGCTTCTGATCCTCGGGATCGAGCGCCGCCCAGGCCACGGGGCCGGGAAGCAGGAGCGTCGCCAGGAGCGACAGGCGGACAAGGCAGCGCATCATCAATAGGCCTCCAGGAAGGTGCGCAACAGCCGGCGCACGTCGCTCGATGCCGCGCTTGCGACGGCGAGCGTCTGTTCGTGGCCGAGGGCGCCGGGCACCAGGCCGGCAGCGTAGTTGGTCATCAGCGACAGCGCCACGACCCTGAGCCCGGCATGGCGCGCCAGGATGGTCTCGGGCGCGGTCGACATGCCGACGGCATCGGCGCCCAGCGTGCGGGCGGCGCGGATCTCGGCCGGCGTCTCGAAGCTCGGCCCGCTGAAGAAGATGTAGACGCCGTCGTGGCAGCGGACATTGGCCGTGTGCGCCGCCGCCAGAAGCTTTTTCAGCAACGCAGGGTCGTAGGCATCGACCATGTCGACGAAGCGGCTGTTCTCGCCCGGCCCGATGCCGAACAGGGGGTTGATCCCTGCGAAGTTGATGTGATCGCTGATCGCCATCACCGAGCCCGGCGGCATGTCGAGCCTGAGGCTGCCCGCGGCGTTGGTCTGCAGCAAGGTCTCGCAGCCGAGATCGGCGACGGCGCGGATGGCGCCGCGCATCTCGTCGGCCTTGCCGCGCTCGTAATAGTGGGCGCGGCCCTGCAGCACGGCGACAGGCGTCGGCCCGACATGGCCAAGCACCAGCTTGCCGGCGTGGCTGCCGACCGTGGTCTGCGGGAAACCCGGCAGCTCGCCATAGGGGATGGTCGCGACTTGCGTCACCTCTTCGGCGAAGCCGCCCAGGCCCGAGCCCAGGATCACCGCGACCTTGGGCTTGAAGCCCGGCGCCCTCGCTGTGATCGCGTCAGTCATGGCTTCGCCAGATGCTGAGGACCGAACGACATCGGGAAGAGCTGGCCCAAGGGCACCGTGCGATGCAGA
>Ga0081539_10002636_pt1 | contig 24521 bp, 20 predicted proteins | sample TabmetS4T2R2_FD_71023 | JGI IMG/M metagenome (GOLD analysis project Ga0081539, IMG submission 71023) | Tabebuia heterophylla rhizosphere microbial communities from the University of Puerto Rico - S4T2R2 | ecosystem: Host-associated > Plants > Roots > Rhizosphere ...
AAGGTCCGTGGCGCCCTCATCTTCGTCGAGGATCCCGAAGCCCAGCTCCGGTTCTACCGCGACGTGATCGGCCTCCGCCTGTTGTACCGGACCCGGACGTTCATCCGGTTCGACGCGACGCAGGGCACGAGCCTGTCGTTGATCTCCGGCGGGAAGGCGTCGGCGGACCCCAAGGACTATCGGGCCGGCGGTGTCGTGCCCGAGCTGATCGTCGACAACCTCACCCTTGCGGTGCGCCGCCTCGACGCCGCCGGCGTCCGCCACGAGGACATCGTCCGGACGGCCTACGGCTCGTTCTGCTTCCTGTGGGACCCCGAGGGCAACCCGCTCCAGTTCTACGAGTCGGCGTTCACGCGTCCGGCATCCGACGACGACCGGTTGCCGGGTTGAGGGTCCCGCCGCGGCTCGCCGGCCTCGCTTGCGCCGCCGTCGCTTGCGCCGTGCCCATCCTCGTCGCGGCGTGCGGGCTCGATCCCTCGCCGTCACCGACCGGCCCAGGGGCTACCGCTCCCCTGGGCTCGGGCTCCGCGCCGCCGCCCGCCGCGACGTCGCCGAGTCAGGCCGCCGCCAGCGCTCACTCGGAACCGGCTCCCTCCACGGCCGCGGACCCCAGCCTCTTCACGGTGATCCGCGCCGAGGCCGCGGAGGGACTGACGTTCCAGTACGACCCGGAGACGACCGCGCGGGTCGCCGCGGATCCGGGCCTCGCGAAGGATGCGAGCGCGCTCGCGATCGGCCTGTACACCGTGGCCGGTCAGCAGCCGGTCGCCGACTACGCGATCGTGAGCATCCTCCAGCTCCGCGACCCGACCGCGGACGACGAGTGGTTCCGTTCGTACCGCGACTCGTACGACGAGTCGGCCTGTGCCCAGGCGGGCGGCGTGACGCGCCACGCCGAGGCACCGATCGGCGGCAGGACGGTCTTCATCGGCTCGTGCGCCGGAGGCGCGTTCACCTACCACCTGCGCCTGGAGCCGCAGGGGCTCGTGGTCTCGATCACCGGCATCGGGCCCGGCCGGCTCGGCGAGCGGATCGCCGGCGACGTGCAACCGTGAGCGGCCGGATCGCCGCGCGCCGGACGGCTACGATCCGGTCATGACCGCCACGATCTCGGGCCCCCGACCCGTCCGGGCGCCGCGCGGGACCGAGCTCAGCTGCCGCGGCTGGCAGCAGGAAGCCGTCCTCCGGATGCTCATGAACAACCTCGATCCGGAAGTCGCCGAGAACCCCGACGCGCTCGTGGTCTACGGCGGCACGGGGCGCGCGGCGCGGAGCTGGGAGGCGTTCGACGCGATCGTCCGCGAGCTGCGCGCCCTCGGGGACGACGAGACGCTCCTCGTCCAGTCGGGCAAGCCGGTCGCGGTGTTCCCGACGCACGAGTGGGCGCCGCGGGTGCTCATCGCGAATTCGAACCTCGTCGGGAGATGGGCGACGTGGGAGGTGTTCCGAGACCTGGAAGCCCAGGGCCTGATGATGTACGGCCAGATGACAGCCGGCTCCTGGATCTACATCGGGACCCAGGGGATCCTCCAGGGCACGTACGAGACGTTCGCAGAGCTCGCTCGGCAGCACTTCGGCGGGTCGCTCGCCGGGCGGGTCGTGCTGACCGCCGGCCTCGGCGGGATGGGCGGCGCCCAGCCCCTCGCCGTGACGATGAACCAGGGCGTGTGTCTCGCGATCGAGGTCGACGAGGCCCGGGCGCGGCGCCGGCTGGACATCGGCTATGTCGATCGCCTCTCCGCCGACCCCGATGAGGCGCTCGCGTGGGCCCGCGAGGCCGCGGCGGCCGGTCGGGCGGAATCCATCGCGCTCATCGGCAATGCGGCCGAGATCGAGCCGACGTGGGCTCGCGCCGCCGAGCGCTTCGATGCGGTGACCGACCAGACCTCCGCCCACGATGCGCTGGTCGGCTACGTCCCAGCCGAGATCTCCCTCGACGATGCGGCCATCCTCCGCCGGACCCAGCCCGACGAGTACGTCCGGCGGTCGATGGCGGCGATGGCCGACCACGTCCGGGCGATGCTCGCCTTCAAGGACGCGGGCGCGGTCGTCTTCGACTACGGGAACAACCTCCGGGCGCAGGCGAAGGAGGCCGGGGTCGCGAACGCGTTCGACTACCCGGGCTTCGTCCCCGCCTTCATCCGACCACAGTTCTGCGAGGGGCGCGGCCCCTTCCGGTGGGCCGCGCTGAGCGGCGACCCGGCCGACATCGCCCGGACCGACCGAGCGATCCTCGAGCTCTTCCCCGACGACGAGGGACTCCGCCGCTGGCTGACGATGGCCGCCGAGAAGGTCCCGTTCCAGGGCCTGCCCGCCCGGATCTGCTGGCTGGGCTACGGCGAGCGGGCGAAGGCCGGCCTCGCGTTCAACGACCTCGTCGCGCGCGGCGAGGTCAGCGCCCCGATCGTGATCGGTCGCGACCACCTCGACGCGGGATCGGTCGCGTCCCCCAACCGCGAGACCGAGGCGATGGCCGACGGCACGGACGCGGTCGCCGACTGGCCGCTCCTCAACGCCCTCGTCAACACCGCGGCGGGCGCAACGTGGGTGTCGATCCACCACGGCGGCGGGGTGGGGATCGGCTACTCCCAGCACGCCGGCATGGTCGTCGTCGCCGATGGGACGGAGCTCGCGGCTCAGAAGCTCGAGCGGGTCCTCACGACCGACCCGGGCATGGGCGTCGTTCGTCACGTGGACGCGGGCTACGAGCGCGCCCGCCAGGTGGCCGAGGAGCGCGGCGTCCGGATCCCGATGGCGGGCTGACGCCGCCGCGGGGCCAGGCGGGGCCGGTCAGGCGCCTGCCGGCGTCGGTCCGTCCGGATCCACGGTCGGCATCTCCTTCACCCGGCGGACCGACGAGAAGAGCACCGGCAGGCACGGCAGGAAGGACAGGAGCGCCGAGACCCAGACCGTCGTCCGGACACCGCCGGGAAGGAATTCGGACAAGGCCGCGCCGAGCACCGACCCGACCGGGATCGTGCCCCAGACCAGGAAGCGCATCGTCGCGTTCATCCGGCCGAGGAAGTGCGCCGGAGTGATCGCCTGGCGGAGGCTGACCTGGGCGATGTTGTAGACCACGCCGTTGAAGCCGCCGACGAACAGGGCCACGGCCAGCAGCCAGAACGCAGTCTCGGGCGTGGCGAGCGCGATGAGGACCGCGATCGGCCCGAACGCCAGCGCGGTCAGGACGATCGTCCAGCCGACGCCCAGCCGGGCCTGGATCCGGCCGGCCGCGAGCGCGCCGAGCAGGACGCCGGCGCCGCCGAAGCCGCCGATCGTCCCCACCTGCTCCGGGCGCAGGAGCAGGACGCGGTACGTGAACACCGGGAAGATCGCGAAGGCGATGTTCCCGAACAAGTTGGAGGTCGCGGTCGTCGCCGCGATGTTGCCGAGGTACTCGTGGCGGAGGATGTAGCGCAGCCCGTCCATGATCTGGCTGCGCATCCCGCCGCCCGGCGTCACGGGATCGGCGGCCGCGGCGGTCTCGGCCGCCACCGAGCTCTCCGTCGTGGGGCCGTCGGCCAGGTCAGGCCCGACGGCCGTCGCCGGGTCCCGCGCGTTCGTCGGCGCCGCCGAGCGCGCTCCGCCGAGCCGCTCACGGATCGACACGATGAGGCCCGCCGAGCCGAGGTAGCTCGCGGCGTCGACGAGGATGGCGACCGGAGCCGACAGAACGGCGACGATCCCACCGCCGAAGGGCTGGCCCAGGATCTGGGCCGACGACTGGCTGATCTGGAGCTTCGAGTTGCCCTCGACGAGCTCGTCGCGCTCCAGGATCGTCGGGAGGTAGGACTGGTCGGCGACGTCGAAGAAGACCGTCGCGATGCCGTTGACGAAGCCGACGACGTAGAGCTGCCAGATCGTCAGGACGTTGGCCGCCGCCGCGATCGGGATCGACACGAGCATCGCCGCGCGGACCAGGTCGCCGAGGATGAGGATCCGGCGCTTCGGGAAGCGGTCGACCCAGACTCCCGCCGGGAGCGTGAACAGCAGGAACGGCAGGAACTCGATCGTCGTCAGCAGGCCCACCTCGGCCGGTGACGCCTGGAGGACGACCGCCGCGATGAACGGGATCGCGATCTGGCTGACCTGGGTGCCGAACAGCGACACCGTCGCCGCGGTCCACAGCCGCGCGAAGTTCGGGTGGCGCAGGAGCCCGAGACGGGAGCCGGAGGTCGTGGACACACGGCACCTCGTTCCGCTGAGTGGGTCCGCGTTAGTTTACCGTCTAACACGCGTTAGTCAACGCGCATCAGCGACGCCCACCCGACCGGGCGCTCCGTGAACGTGGCACGATGACCCCGATGCCCGCCCTGCCAGCGTCCATCGGAGACCGCCTCGTCGAGGCCGTCCCGAACGTCTCCGAGGGCCGCCGCCTCGACGTCGTGGAACGCCTCGCCACCGCAGTGACGTCCGTGCCGTCGGTCCATCTCCTCGACCGGACGAGCGACGCGAGCCACAACCGATCGGTGTTCACGATCGCCGGACCCGGCGGCCCCGTGAGCGACGCGTTAGAGGAGCTCGTCGCGGCGGCGGTCCGCGAGATCGACATGGACGCGCACTGGGGCGAGCACCCTCGGATCGGCGCCGTGGACGTCGTCCCGTTCGTGCCGCTGGGCGACACGACGATGGACGAGGCGATCGAGCTGGCCCGTGCGTTCGGCGCGCGGGTGGCGGAGCGGTTCGACCTGCCGGTCTACCTCTATGCCCAGGCGGCGCGCCGGAGCGATCGGGTCAAGCTGGCGGACGTCCGGCGCGGCCAGTACGAGGGGCTCAATGCCGAGATCGCCCAGCATGGCCGTGAGCCCGATCTCGGACCTGCCCGGATGCATCCTTCGGCCGGCGCGGTCGCCGTGGGCGCCCGGCCGTTCCTCATCGCCTACAACATCAACCTCGAGTCGGATGACGTCGAGCTCGCGAAGCGGATCGCGCGCCGGATCCGCGAATCGGGCGGCGGGCTGCCCAAGCTCCAGGCGAACGGGTTCCTCGTCGAGGAGCCCGAGCGGAAGGACGGCCATCCGAGCAAGGCCCAGGTGTCGATGAACGTCCTCGACTTCGGCGTCACGCCGCTGTGGCGGGTCTGGGAGACGGTCCGGGGCGAAGCGGCCGAGGACGGCGTTGACGTCCTCGAGTCCGAGCTGATCGGGCTGGCTCCGCTCGCCGCGTTCCTCGCCGTCGCGGACCACGTAGGTGCGCCCGCGGAAGCGCCGGTGGAGGAACGCCTGGCGGCCGCGGCAGCCTTCCTCCGGCTGCGCGACTTCAGCCCGCTCCAGGCGCTCGAGCTTCGGCTGGACGCGGCCCGCGAGGCCGCCAGGCGGTGACGATCGGGGACCCGACCGAGCCGGCCTCGTGAACCTCCGGGTCCTGCCGGGCGGGCGCGGCGACGCCGACCTGCCTGGCCTCCTCGTGACCGGCGCGGCCGAGGTCGTGACCGTCGCCGGCGGGCCGCGGATGGGCGCAGGCCAAGGCGATGTCGGGCGGCAATCCGCCGACGAGGCCGGCGGCGTCGGGGCCGCGAACGCACCGGCCGTCGCGACCTGGGACGGCCGGATCGTCGGCGTCGACGGGCTGGCCGACCTGGAGCGGCAGCTCATTTCGGAGGGCTACCCGCTCGATCGGTTCGACCGGGTCGACGCCGCCGGCGGGGCGGTGACTCCGGGGCTCGTCGATCCGCACACCCACCTGCTGTTCGCCGGCACACGGGAGGGAGAGCTCGAGCTTCGCCAGCGCGGCGCGGCCTATCTCGAGATCCTCGCCGCCGGCGGCGGGATCCTCTCGACCGTCGAGGCGACCCGCCAGGCGACCACCGAATCCCTCGAGGCCCACGGCCGGCGCTGGCTCGACGAGATGCTCCGCCACGGCGTGACCACCGTCGAGGCGAAGTCCGGCTATGGCCTGGACCTGCCGACCGAGGTCCGCCTGATCGACATCGCTCATCGGCTCGGCGCACAGGGCCCCATCGACATCGTCGCGACCTGGCTCGGTGCGCATGCGGTCCCACCCGAGCTCCGTGGCCGGCCCGACGGCACCGAGGCATACGTCCGCCAGCTGATCGACGAGCAGCTGCCCGGCGTCGCGGCCCACGGCCGGGCGGTGGCGGCCGACGTGTTCTGCGAGCACGGCGTGTTCTCGGCCGAGCAGTCGCGCCGGATCCTGACGGCGGCCGCCGGATACGGCCTCCGACCGCGGCTGCATGCCGACGAGCTGGCACCGAGCGGCGGCGCGGAGCTCGCCGCGGAGATCAGGGCAACGACCGCCGACCACCTCGCCACCCCGTCCGAGGCGGGCATCGCGGCGATGGCCGCTGCGGCGGCGGATGGCCACCCGGTCGTGGCGACGCTCCTGCCGGCCACGACCTGGTTCCTGATGAAGGATCACCACGCGCCCGCCAGGACGTTCATCGATCGGGGCGTGCCGGTCGCGATCGGCACGGACTTCAACCCCGGAACGTCGCCGACCCCCAGCCTGCCCCTCGCGATGACCGCGGCCGTCCTCAACCTGCGGATGACCCCGGACGAGGTGCTCGCGGCGGTGACGATCAACGCCGCGCTGGCTCTCGGTCTGGCCGACGAGATCGGATCGCTCGAGGCCGGGAAGGCGGCCGACCTCGTCATCTGGTCCGTCCCCACGAGCCGCCAGATCCCGTACTGGCCGGCGGCCGACCTCGTCCGGACGGTCGTGAAGCGCGGCCGCGTGGTCCTCGATCGCGCCGAGCGCTGAGGCCGGCGCCGCCTCGCCTGCCCCTCTCTGGCTGAGGGGCCGCCCGGCTAGACCTTGCCCCGGCTCTCGAGCAGGACCGTGGTCGTCTCGGCCGGGAGCTGGCTCATCGTGATCGACAGCTTCGGCTGGATCGCTGGCTCGCCGCCCATCTCGTGGAAGAACTTCGCGAGCGCTTCTTGCGTGTCCTGGGCATCCTCGTCGAGCGGCATCGCGACGACGATCCGCGGGTCGAGCTGGGCGATGAGCTCCGCCACCTTCGGCGGCGGGAGCGTCCCGCCGATCGGGACGCAGGCGATGTCGACCGGGCCGATGTCGGCCAGCTTCTCCTCGGTCAGCAGGTGGCCGATCTCGCCGAGATGGATCGTGTGCATCTGGTCGAGCTCGACGACGAAGGCGGTCTGCTTGCCGCGCTCGGCGCCCTTCGCGTCGTCTCGATACGTCCGGACGCCGGTCAGGAGGACGTCCTTCACCTCGTACTCGCCGGGCCCGTCGAGGACGAACGCCTGGTCGAGCGAGCCCGGCAGGATCGTCGTTCCGTCGCGCGAGCGGCGACCCTGGGCGGCCTTGCCTTTCGGCGGCGGAGCGTCGTCCGGATGGGAGTACGTGACGATCTCGCCGGTGATGCCGCGGCCCGTCGGCCCAACGATCGATTGATAGGGGTCGGCGACGACGACGGCGTCGCGGCCGCGCAGACGGACGCAGGTGCGGCCGTACCAGGTGAGCTCCATGGACGCGGATTCTGGCATACGGCGCTGCACCGGGAGTCACCGCGGGCGCGGCCGGGGTCCGGCGCCGGCCGGCCGAGGAGTCGCGTAGCGCTTTCTTAACCGGTTGCGTCGTTGTCGTTGAACGCGGCCTGAGTAGCGTTCTCCTCGGACCGAACCCTCAGGGTTCCATCCTCCCTCCCTCCGAGAGGGGGCGCCGATTGGGCAGGCGCCCCCTCTCTTTCTGTGCGCGCCGGGGCTGGTGCCGCGGGGCGTCGTGCCGCCGGGGCGCGTGCCGCAGGGGTGCGAGCTGCAGGGGGCGCTCGCCGCCCTTCCGCCCGCGGATATGTGCCCGGCTCATATCGCCTGGCCTGGTGGGCTCGCTAGCCGGTCCCCGGCCGGGCCCGAGGGCGTTCGTCATGCACGGGCGTGCATGAAGCGCCGTCGCTTCGGGCTCTTGAAGGCCGCCCAGCGCCCCGGATAGCAGCCCCGCTCATATCGAGCGTCGGAAGGCGGTTCGGGGAGAACCCGGCATGGAACCTCGATGGAACCAGGACCCTCGGGTCGTCGTCGGCGCCGGGTGTCCCATGCCACAATCGCGCGGATGCATCTCGACCGCCGGGGCTCCCGACTTCGCGCCCGGCGCGCCCGGCGCGCCCGGCGTCGCCCGCGTGCTGCACTCGCCTTCGGGATCGCCCTCGTCATCCTCGGCTGCGGGCCGGCGAACCCGCCGGGGTCCGCGCTGCCCTCCACGGGCAGCCCCCCGCCGAGCCAGACACCGAGCCTCACGCCATCCGGCTCGCCCGGAGCGTCTGCCAGCGCCTCCGGTGACCTTGCCGGGATCTACGAGACGATCAACGCCCAGGTCCGCGACATCCGCGGCCTCACCGAGAAGCAGCCGGTCGATCCCACGATTCTGAGCCCCGCCGAGATGGGCGAGCTCATCTCGAAGCAGCTCACCGAGGAGACGCCGCCGGCCCTCGTCGGCGCGTACGAGCGGCTCTATCACGCCCTCGGCGTCCTACCCGCGAACAAGACGCTGACGGAGGTCTACGTCGACCTGCTCGAGAGCCAAGTCGCGGGCCTGTACGTCCCGACCGACAAGAAGCTCTACGTCGTGAGCAAGGGCGGTGACGTCGGCCCGCTCGAGAAGGTCCTCTACTCCCACGAGTACACGCATGCCCTCCAGGACCAGAACTACGACCTCGTCGCCTTCCAGCCCGACACCCTGTCCGACCAGAGCGACGAGCAGCTGGCCCGCCAGGCGCTCGTCGAGGGCGATGCCTACGTGACGATGACGTACTGGCTCCAGCAGCACCTCACGCCGAGCGAGATGTCGGTCGTGCTCCAGACGAGCAACGACGCGGAGGCCCAGGAGGCGCTCAAGCGCATCCCCCCGCTCGTCACCTCGCAGATCCTGTTCGCCGCGCTCGAGGGCACGGTCTGGGCGCTCGGCCTGCAGCTCCAGGGCGGCTTCCCGGCGCTCGACGCCGCGTACGCGAACCCGCCGATCTCGACCGAGCAGATCCTCCACCAGGAAAAGTGGGCGAGCCGCGAGCCGCCGATCGACGTCGAGCTTCCCGCCGACCTGGCGGCTCGCCTGGGCGCCGGCTGGTCGATCGGGCTGGAGGACACGTTCGGGGAGCATCAGCTCGGCGTGTGGATCACCGACGCGGTTCCGCTCGGTGGCCTGCCCGAGCCGCCGCCGGCGGCGGTCGTGGGATGGGGCGGCGATCGGATGGCCCTGCTCGACGGCCCGAACGGGGCCTGGGCGCTCGTCTTCAAGACCGAGTGGGACACGGCCGCGGATGCGGTCGAGTTCGAGATGGGGATCGGGCCGAAGGTGAAGGCCGCGGCCGGACCCGGTCAGGTCCTGCCCGGCGAGGGCGGCACGGCCCGCTGGATCGTCATCGGCTCCGACCAGACGGTGCTGGGGCGAGTGGCGAACGCCCTCGGCCTGGCGGGCTGAGGTCCGAGCTCACGGGCTCGGTCCCTACATCGACTCTGGCGCGGAGATCCCGAGCAGGCCCAGCGCGTTCGCGAGCGTGACCCGCGCCGCGGACACGAGGGCCAGGCGCCCTGCCGATCGTGCCGGCTCGGTCTCATCGAGGACCCGGGCATCGCGGTAGAACGCGTGGAACTGCGTCGCCAGTTCCGTGGCGTAGGCCGTGACGCCGTGGGTCTCCTCGGAGGACGCCGCGTCCTCGACCACCTCCGGGAACCGGACGACCGCCCGAGCGAGCGCGGCTTCGGGCGTCCCGGCGAGCAGCCCGTCAATGGAGGCGGCCGGCTCGAGGCCCGCCTCGGCGGCCTTCCGCAGGATCGACGCGATCCGGGCATGGGCGTACTGGACGTAGAAGACCGGGTTCTCGTTCGACTGCTTCTTCGCGAGCTCGATGTCGAAGTCGATCTCGGTCGTCGCGGCGCGTGACGCGAAGAACCAGCGGGCCGCGTCGACGCCGACCTCGGCGAGGAGCTCGTCGAGCGTGATGAACTCGCCGGCGCGCTTGCTCATCCCGACCTCGACGCCATCGCGGACGAAGCGCACCCAGGCGTAGAGCTTCATCTCGACCTGGCCGCGATCGAAGCCCATCGCCTCGGCGGCGTTCCGGACCCGCGCCACCGTTCCGTGATGATCGGCGCCCCAGATGTAGATCAGGTGATCGAAGCCGCGGCTGAGCTTTTCCGTCACGTAGCCGATGTCGGCGGCGAAGTAGGTCGGCTGGCCGTTCGAGCGGATGACGACCCGATCCTTGTCGTCGCCGAAGGCGGTCGAGCGGAACCATAGCGCGCCATCCTCCTCGTAGAGATGGCCGCTCGCCCGGAGACGCTCGATCGCCCGGTCGACCCAGCCCTCGTCGTGGAGCGATGCCTCGGTCTTCCAGACGTCGAAGTGGACCCCGAGCCGCTCCAAGCTCGCCTCGATCCGGGCGCGCACGCGTCCCGCGGCCCAGTGCCCGACGACCGCGGCGGGATCCGCGCCGCTAGTCGCCTCCGCCCAGACGCCGTCCGGAACCTCGGCGGCGAGGTCCGCCACGTAGTCGCCGCGGTACCCGTCCTCCGGAACCGGTTGGCCCCGGCGGATCGCCACGACCGAGGCGCCGAGCTTGTCAATCTGACCGCCGGCATCGTTGAAGTAGTACTCGCGCGTCACCGTCTGTCCGCCGGCTTCGAGGACCCGGCACAGGAGGTCGCCCACGAAGGCGCCCCGCGCGTTGCCGATCGTCAGCGGTCCCGTGGGGTTCGCCGAGACGAACTCGACGTTGACGCGTCGCGACCGCTCGGCCGGCAGGCTGCCCCAGGCCGCCGGGGCCGCGAGGATCCCGGTGATCGCCTCCTCGAGCGCTCGATCGGACAGGCGCAGGTTGAGGAAGCCGGGCGGCGCCACCTCGACCGAGGCGAACGGCGACTCGCCGGCCGGGTCGGCGAGGTCTGCCTCGATCGCCCGCGCGAGCGCGCCCGCGATCTCGAGCGGCGAACGGCGGTAGGGTCGGGCGAGCTTCAACGCGAGGTTCGTGGCGAGGTCACCATGGTCGGCGTTCGCGGGGCGCTCGATCTCGACCGGAGGGAGCTCCACGCCGTCCGCCGGCGCCGGCAGCGATCCCGACACAACCGCGGCCGACCACGCCCGCGTGACGGCCTCACGCGCGCGCGTCCGGATCGGCGCGGTGAGCGCGGGCTCGGCGGGGGTCGTCACGCTTTGAAGGCTCCTCGAGAGGTCCGGACGGGCTGCCCATGGTAGTCGCTCGCGGGGCCGCGACCAGGGTGCTGGGACGTTGGTGCCGCGTCGCACCGACGTTGGCCCGAATCACCTGATGCCGTGCGGTGCACATTGGTCGGATTGGGGGTGTTCCGCGAGGATCTGGACCAGTACCTTCGTCCTCCCGTTCGGCAGTACCATGCGCTGGCTTCCGCGACGGAAGCCGTCCCTCTCCATGGCATCGGCCGGAGGCTCGGCATCGGGTGCAGCACCCGGCGCCGGCTCACGTCCGACGACGGGGCGGCCGCCGCCAGCGCTCGCTCGCGGCGACCGGGATCCGTCGGAACCTCCGCGGGGTCCCCGAGACCCGGACGGGGCGTCCCTGACCTGGGGACGCCCCGTTCGTCATTTCTGAGGAGATCGCCAGGTGCCGGGCTGGGGCCGGCCGGTGCCGCCGGGCACCACCGCCGACAACGGCGCTGTCCCATTCACGACATTCGCACAAAAAGGGTAGTCATCCGCCGATTTCACTAGTACCTTTCTCCCCCCGGTCGGGGGTACCGATCGCGTTCCGCGCTCGGATCCGCTCAAAGGAGGTGCGCACAGATGTCGGCGCGGCAGGCTCCGGGGGTTGCCAGGTCCAGGACCTGGGGGACCGCGGACTCGCCACGCCCGGTCGGCGCCAGTCGTACCAGGACCACGACGCCAATGGTCCTGCGGTGGTCCTGGCCCCATTCGGTGTCGGCCCGCACCGGAAACCCGAACCGTGGTCCGGTGTTGTGATGTCCGGTAGATACGCCTACGTCAAAAAGTCCTAGACGAGTACTAGTTCGCCGTGCACGATGGCGCGGCCGATCAGGCAACGGCTCCCGGGGGGTATCCGGAAGCACGCAGTCATCAGCATCAAGGAGCTCGGGGATCAGACGATGAGCAAGAAGACGTTCCCGCACACGCGAGCCGACATCGTTCGGCGGGCCGGCTGGCTGGCGGCCCTCGGGATGGCCGCGACCGCGGCGCTGGCCCCGGCGGCCCAGGCCGCCTCCGTCACGCCCATCCCGATCAGCGACGACAAGAACCCGACCTGCAGCGACTTCAACCCGGATTGGATCCAGCTCAAGCTGGAAGGCGACGATCTCGCGAACGGCACGTACACCGACGGCACGCTGACGATCACGATCTCGAACTTCGTCGAGTCGAGCGGCGGGACGCCGGGCAGCTTCGACTGGTCGTCGAACATCGGCGTCGACGCCATCCTGGTCAAGGCTGGCGACGACAAGCACAACCTCTACGTGTACGACCCGGAGTCGACCGGCGACACCGGTCTTGAGCCGCAGGCCGGCACCGGCAACGGGATCAGCCACCTGTCGATCTGCTACGACGTCGAGCAGGCCTCGACCCCGCCGTCCGAGGCTCCGTCGACGCCGCCTTCGGTCGCCCCGTCCGTGCCGCCGTCGGTCCCGCCGTCGGTCGCTCCGTCGGCCCCGCCGAGCGGCAGCGAGTTGCCGGTCGTGGGAACGCCGACCCCGGCGCCGACCGGTGGTGTCGCCGGTGCGACGGGCACCCCGGGCGTCACGCCTCCGCCGACCGACACCGAGCTCGCCGCTGCGGCTCAGGCCGGCAACGACGGATGGAGGATGGCCCTCATGCTGATCGCCGGCGTCCTCGCCGGGACGCTCGTGGCGACGCAGCCGCGGAAGGTCCGCCAGAAGAACTAGCTCGCTGTCCCTGACCCAGCCGAAGCCGGGGCGCCAGGTGCGCCCCGGCTTCGTCATGTCCGGAGCGTGGTCCGCTTCTCCGGCGTCTCGGGTCCGGGCCGCGATCCGCGACCCGGAGTCGTCACGGCTGGCTCAGGTCGAAGCGCTCGCCCGGCTCCACGAGCTGGGCTCGCCCAGCCATCGCTGAGGCAACGATCTCAACCGGCGTCTCCCGATCGAGGGCCATCTGGAGGTGGGTCAGGAAGACCCGACCGGGCCGAGTCGCCGCCGCCAGCCTCGCGATCGCCTCGGCGTTCAGGTGGAGGGCGCCCGGCGGCACGGGGCCAGCACCGAACGAGACCTCGACGAGGAGGGCGTCGCCCGGGCGGATGAGGGGCGCCAGGTCCTCGGCAACGCCGCAATCCCCCGAGTACACGAGCCCCGGCCCATCCTTCGCCGCGATCCGGACCGCGTGGCTGTCGTCCGTGTGGCGGACCCGGCGAGCCTGAACGGTGAGATCCCCGATGCGGATGGGGGCCGGCCCGAACGGCTCGACGTCCAGGGACACGGCCGTGAATCCCGGTTGAGCATGGAGGGCATCGATCCGTTCGGTCAGGCCGTTCGGCGCGATGACCCGGACCGAGCGGGCCGGCTGGTGCTGGTAGGCCAGGTAGTGCCGGAGCGGGACGAGATCGATGAAGTGGTCGGGAGGGAGGTGGCTGATCACGACCGCGTCGAGCCGGCTCGGCTCGATCGAGCGCGCGAGCCGTGGGAACGAGCCTTGGCCCAGGTCCAGCAGAACGGCCGTGGATCCGGATTCGACGAGATACGCAGCGCCTGACGAGCCGGGCCGGTCCGACCAGGCCGGTCCGGCGCCGATGACGGTGAGCGTCAGCCCGGCCGGTCCTCCCACGATCGGCTCAGCCTACGGGATCGATCGGCGCCTCCGCCGGACCAGCCGCTGGCGACTCGGCCGCCGCGGCCCGGTGCGATCGGTTCTAGCGGCCCTCCGGCCCCCCGCGACCCGTGCTGGGCGCGGGACCCGGGCTCGGCTTCGGCCGCGCGCTCGGCTTCGCGCCGGGATCCGGAGGACTGCCCGCGCCCGGGTCTGCGCCCGCGCCGCTTCCTGCCCCTGCCCCGGCCCCGGTCGAGGCGTCATTCCCGCCGGACGCGGCTCCGGCCGGCGCCTGGCCGGCCGACCCGCCGGTGGCGCCCCCGCTGATGCCGCCGCCGCCGGCCCCTGCAGCGGCCCCCGCCCCGACCGGCGCGCCGCCACCGGCTGGCTGAACGCCATCGTTCGCCGCGAACGACGCGACGACGGCGGCATTGTGCTCGAGCGCGCGAAGGATCGCCGTCTCGAGAGCGGTCGTTGCGGCCGAGTCGGCTCCGTCGAGAAGACTCGCGGCCACGGCCGTCAGGAGCGCCCGATGGCGGTCGAGCGCCGCGCTCACGAGATCCTCGAGCGTCTCGATCCCGGCCGATGCCGTGATCAGGTCGTCGGCGATCTGGCCGTAGGCGGTGAGCGCCGCCGCGACCGCACCCGTGTCGCCGCGCGCCGCTGCTGTCAGCGCGTCGGCCAGGCGCGCGTCGAGCCGGCTGATCTCGGCCGCCGTTCGGTCGACGGGATCCGCGGGGAGGGTCGCGGTCTCGATCCAGATCCGGGTCGCGTAGAGCGGCCCGCCCGCCTGGGCAGCGGCGACGGATCCGACAGCAACCCCGAGCCACAGTGACGCGGCCAGGAGCGGCATCGCGAGTCGCCGGGCGGTCGATCTGTGCGACGAGAAGGCAAGCGCGGCGACGTCACCCGCCCCGGTCGCCGGCGGGTGACGCTGGAGGCGCGCCTCGCGCATGACCCGCGCACGCGCCCGCGCCACCGACCGTGGATCGGGGGTCAGCCGAGCGCGCGCGAAGGCGTCGAGGCGCCGCTCGATCTCGAAATCGCGGATGTCCAGGGCCTGCATCTCGTCATCCATCCGTGGAAGCGCTCGCTCGACTGGCGGGTCGGAGGGCAACCGCCGTCCGGTCCTCCTGGATCCCGAGCTGACGTCGCAGTGACGCGATCGCCCGGAACTGGAGCCCGCGCACGGTTCCTTCGCCCTTGCCCATCGCCTCGGCTGCCTCGCGGGCCGACAGCCCGGCGAAGAAGCGCAGTGCGATCGCCTCTCGTTGGTCCTCTGTGAGTCCGGCCAGCGCCGCCCCCACGGCATCCAGCTCTTGGCGGACGGCGGCGATCTCGTCGGGCCCTGCATCCCCGTGGGTCCAGCCGAGGATCGAATCCAGCTCGGCATGCTCGTGCCGGGTCCGGATGTGGTCGATGACCGCGTTCCTGGCCAGCCGGAAGAGCCAGCCCCCGAACGGGATGCCCCGCGACTCGTATCGAGGCAGGGCCTCCAGGGCCTTGACGAAGACGTGCTGCGTCAGGTCCTCCGCATCCGACGGGCGCTGGACGCGGCTGGCGATGTACCGATGGACCGGCTCGTGGTAGTGGTCGAAGATCATCCCGAACGCCCAGGCGTCACCCGCCTGGGCCTCGGCCACGAGACGTTCGATCGTTGCGTCGTCGATCGTCATAACGACGGACAGTCTTGCCTCGTTAGGTCTGCGGCTCCTGGACCGGCTCACGGATTCGGTCGGGCAGGGCCACACCGACCCGTTCGCCCCCGCGGCGAACGGCAAGATGCCCGAACCCCGCGGCGGCCACGACACGATACCCCGCGTCCAGTCCCGCTGTGAATGACTCTTTCCGATGCGCATCGGAGCCGGCCGAAACCGCGGTGCCTCCGAGCACCCGGTAGCGCTCGACGATCGGGCCGGCCGGATAGGTCTCGCGGGCCGCCTGGCGCAGCCCGCTCGTGTTTACCTCGAGCGCCATCCCGGTTTCGACGAGGGCGACGAGGAGCGGCTCGTACAGCTCCGGGGCCGCGGCCAGCTCCTGCGGAGACACGTAGGGGACGAGGTAGCGCTTGACGAAGTCGAGGTGACCGATGGCGTCGAACAGGCCCGACCGGATCGCCGCGAGGACCTCGTCGAAGTACGGCGCAACGATCTCGTGGAGCGGCCGGCCCGCCGTCCAGGCCGCGACCCGGTCGGCGTGGAACGGGGAATCGGCGTAGACGTGGACGCTGCCGATGACGAAGTCGTAGGGATGCCGGCGGAGATGCTCGCGGATGTCCGCCTCGTGGGCCCGGTCGTACGTGATCTCGACCCCGAACCGGATCGCCACCCCGCGCGCCGCCCAGCGCTCCGCCGCCCCCCTCACGGTTCGCTCGCGCTGCGCGAACGTCGTGTAGGCGAACGCGGGCGTCCCGGGCACGAAGTCGACATGGTCCGTGATCGCGATCTCCGCGATCCGTCGCTCGACGGCCTGCGCGGCATAGGCGTCGATCGGGACCGTGCTGTCCGGCGAGAGGTCGGTGTGGAGGTGGAAGTCGAGCGGCAGGTCCGTCGCCTGCGGCGCGAGCTCGTCGCTGGCGCCGGTCACCCGGCGATCAAGCCGAGCTCACGTCCCACCGTCGCGAACGCCTCGAGCGCCTGATCGAGCTGGGCGTCGGCGTGGGCCGCCGTGACGATCGTGCGGATCCGGGCCTTGTCGATGGCGACCGTGGGGTAGACGACCGGCTGGGCGAACACCCCCTCGTCGACGAGCCGCTGGCTGAACCGGCCGGCCGTGTCCGGGTCGCCCATCATCACCGGGGTGATCGGCGTCTCGGAGCGGCCGGTGTCGAAGCCGAGACGGGCGAGCTCCGCCTTGAACCGGCGGGTGTTCGTCCAGAGCCGCTCGAGCAGCTCGGGCTCCTCCTGCATGACCTTGATCGCCTCTCGACAGGCGGCCGCGACCGCCGGTGGATGCGACGTCGAGAACAGGAACGGCCGAGCCCGCTGGATGAGGATGTCGCGGAGGTCCTGCGGCCCGGCCACGTAGCCGCCCAGGACCCCGACCGCCTTGCTAAGCGTCCCGACCTGGATGGCGACCCGGCCGTGCAGCCCGAAGTGATCGACCGAGCCCCGGCCGTCGCGGCCCAGGACACCAGAGGCGTGGGCGTCGTCGACGAAGACCGCCGCGTTCGCCGCCTCGGCCGCCTCGACGATCCCCGGCAGCGGCGCGATGTCACCGTCCATGCTGAACACGCCGTCGGTGACCACGAGGATGAGCCGGTATGGCTGTCCCGACCCGTCGCGACCCTTCTCGACGGCCTCGTCGAGGACGGAGCGGAGCGACTCGACGTCGGCGTGCTTGAAGATCTTGCGAGGCGCCTTCGACAGGCGCATCCCGTCGATGATCGAGGCGTGGTTGAGCTCGTCGCTGACGATGAGGTCCGCTTCGCCGGTGATCGTCGGGATGACGCCGGTGTTCGCGCTGAAGCCGGACTGGAACGTCAGGGTCGCCTCCGTCCCCTTGAACGCGGCGAGGTCCCGCTCCAGATCCTCGTGGAGGGTCATCGTCCCGGCGATCGTGCGGACGGCGCCCGACCCGGCGCCGAAATCCTTGACGGCTTGGAGCGCCGCCGCGCGGAGACGCGGATGGTGCGTGAGCCCCAGGTAGTCGTTCGAGGACAGGCTGATGAGCCGGCGTTCGTCGACCGAGACGATCGGACCCTGGGCCGACGACATCACCCGGAGCGGGCGGTACAGGTGCCGGTTCCGGAGATCGGCCAGCTCCTCGCCCAGGAACGCCAGGGGGTTCGGGCGGGCGGTCGTGCTCATGCGCCTAGTCTGTCCAATCCATGATCACCTTGCCCGAGTCGCCGCTCTTCGCCGCCCCGAATGCGGCCTCGTGGTCGCGATACGAGAAGCGATCGGTGATGACCGGCCGGATGTCGAGACCGGACCGGAGCAGGACCGACATCTTGTACCAGGTCTCGTACATCTCGCGACCGTAGATGCCCCGCAGGGTCAGCTGGTCGAACACGACGCGGCTCACGTCGATCGGGATCTCGTCGGTCGGGATGCCGAGGATCGCCATCCCGCCGCCATGGGCCATGTTCGCGAGCGCGTCTCGGAGCGCGCCGCCGTTCCCCGACATCTCGAGCACGACGTCGAAGCCCTCGACCATCCCGAGCCGGCGCTGGACCTCGGCCAAGGGCTCGGCGCGTGGATCGTGGACGTGCGTGGCGCCCATCCGGAGGGCCAGCTCGCGACGCCTGTCGTTCGGCTCGCTCGCAACGACGAACCGGGCACCTGCGTGGCGCGCGACCGCGGCCGCCATCAGCCCGATCGGGCCGGCCCCCACGACCAGGACGTCCTCGCCGAGCACGGGGAAGCTCAGCGCGGTGTGGACCGCGTTCCCGAACGGGTCGAAGATCGCGGCGACCTCGTCGTCGATTCCGGGCCAGTGGTGCCACACGTTCGTCACCGGGAGCACGACCTGCTCGGCGAAGGCCCCGTCGCGGTTGACCCCGAGGCCGACGGTGTTCGCGCACAGGTGGTAGCGGCCCGCCCGGCAATGCCGGCAGCGTCCGCAGACCACGTGGCCCTCGCCGCTGACGAGATCGCCGGCCGCGAGGTCGCGGACGTTGCTCCCCACCTCGAGCACCTCGCCGACGAACTCGTGGCCCACGATGAGCGGAGGCTTGATCGTCCGGGCGGCCCACGGGTCCCAGCCCGCGATGTGGAGGTCCGTGCCGCAGATGCCCGTCTTGCCAACCCGGATCCGGACGTCGTCGATGCCCATCGGCGGCTCGGGGACGTCGGTCAGCTCCAGCCCCGGGCCGGGATGGGACTTCACGAGCGCCTTCACGGCCCAAGTGTGCCCGGTCGCTCGATCGATCGCGCGACCCCGCGCTAGCCCCCGAGGTTCACCACGACCGTCGAGCCGGCCGGGAGCGTATCGATCGGCCTGTAGGCGGCCGGATCCGAGCCCGGACTGGCTGCCTTCGCCGGCCCGTACAGGACCTCCGGCGCCGTCCCCGAGAGACATCCGGCGGCGGCCGTCAGGTCGACGCTGGGCGCCGGGATGTCGCCGACGCCGACATTCGACAGGACGAGAAGTGTCTCCTCGGGCGATCGGCGCAGGACGGCGAGGATCCCGACGTCCGAAGCCTCGAGGACCGTGGCACCGCCACGAGCGAGCGCCGGATGGGCCGCCCGGAGATGGATCAGGGATCGATAGGCCGACAGGATCGATCGGTCGTCGGCGGTCTCCGTCGCCACGTTCGCCGTCTCGAACCCGGCCGACGGCGGCTCCCACGGGGTGCCGCTCGTGAATCCGACGCCCGCAGCCTTGCCCGTCCACGGCATCGGGGTGCGGATCTGCTCGTCCGGCTTCGTGCCGTCGAGCCCGAGCTCCTCGCCGTAGTACACGAACGGGACGCCCGGCGAGGTGAGGAGCAGCTCGCCGGCGAGCTTCGCCCGATCGACGTCGGCGAGCTCGGCCATGACCCGCGGCTGGTCGTGGTTCGTGAGGAACGCCCCGCGGTGACCGGCCGGCCACGCCAGGAGCGACGCCTCGATCGCGGAGCGCGCGGGGCCGGCCGAGTACGACTTCACGGCCGTGAGCATCGCCGTGGCGGCGTCGAAGTCGAAGGTCATGTCCACCGAAGGCAGGTAGGACGACGCGGTCGCGGCGTCCGCGTACGCCTCGCCCACGAGCAGGACGTCCGGCTTCGTCGCCCGGACGTGATCCCGGAACGCCGCCAGCCAGGCCTTCGTCTCCGGCACGTCCTCCAGGAGCGGATCCGCCTCCAGGTAGTACCGGATCGCGTCGAGCCGGAAGCCGTCGACCCCGATGTCGGTCAGCCACGTGTCCGCGACGCGCTCCAGCTCCTTCGTCACGTCCGGGTTCGTCAGGTCGAGGTCCGGCATGCCCTCCCAGAAGTAGCCGTAATACCAGCGGCCGTCCTTCTCGTGCCAGACCGGCGTGCCGTCCGACCGGCTGATCCCCGGATCGGTGTCGCTCCAGCGGTACCAGCCGGCTTTCGCCGATCCCGGCGTCAGGGAGTCGACGAACCACGGATGCTCGACCGAGGTGTGGTTGAGGACGAGATCGGTGATGACCGCGATCCCACGCTCGTGGGCGGCGGCGACCAGCGCCTTCATGTCCTCGTTCGTGCCGTAGTCGCGCTCGACCGTGTCGTAGTCGGTGACGTCGTAGCCGTGATAGCTCGGCGACTCGGCGACCGGCATCAGCCAGATTCCCGTGACGCCCAGGTCGTCGGTCGTGGCGGGGTCGCCGTCGTTCAGGTAGTCGAGCTTCGAGATCAGGCCCTTCAGGTCGCCGATCCCGTTCCCGTCGGAATCCTGGAAGCTCCGGACGAAGACCTCGTAGAAGACGCGGTCCGCCCACCACGGAAGCTCGGTCGGGGTCGCGCACGCGGCGGTCGTCTCCGATGGCGACGCCTGGGCTGTGAACGGGCTCGCGCTCGACGGGGTCGTCGCGGCGCCGGTCGACTGGCTCGGCGGCGGCGTCGCCGAGGGGCCACACGCGCCGATCAGGAGACCGAGGCCGAGCGCGATGCCCCGAGTGGGACGAAGCCGGCGCCGAGCTGTGCTCCGGTGCATCGGCGCCAGTCTAGGGACCGTCCGCGGCTCGGCACAGTCCGCGGACGTTCGGGTCGCTGTCAAAGGCGCGGATCGTCGGTCCAGTCGACGATCGGGTTCTCGACCGATCCGATCCCTTCGATCTCGCAGCGGACCCGATCGCCGGGCTCCAGGAACACCGGCGGGTCGCGGAAGACGCCGACGCCGGCCGGCGTGCCGGTCGCGATCAGGTCGCCCGGCTCGAGCGTGAGGTGGCGCGAGATGAACGCGATCAGCTCGGCGACGCCGAAGACGAGATCGGCGGTCGTGCCGTCCTGCATGAGGGTCGGCTCGCCGCTCGGCGGGATCCGCCAGGAGCGCAACCGGACGCCCGCCGCGGGATCGAGATCCGCCGCCCCGGCGAAGCCTGACCCGACCGGCAGGAACGTGTCGCTCCCCTTTGCCCGGAGCCACTGGCCGTCGCCCTTCTGGCCCGGCGCGAGCGCGGCCTTCGTGCCCTGCCAGTCGCGCGCCGAGACGTCGTTCACGACGACGTACCCGGCGACGTGGCCCAGGGCGTCGGCGGCGCTGACCCGCCTCGCGCGGCGACCGATGACAACGCCGAGCTCCACCTCGAGGTCGAGCGCGTGGGTGCCCTCGGGCCGGACGATCGGATCGCCGTCGCCGATGATCGCGTTGCCGAACTTCGCGAAGAGGAGCGGCCACTCGGGCAGCTCCCGGCCGCCGCCTTCAGCGACGTGGTCGCGGTAGTTCAGGCCGACACAGACGATCTTCGCCGGTGCGCCCACCCCGAATCGATCGGCGATCGGGTTTGCCGACATCCCGGGACGCGGCCGGCCGAGGCTGCTAGGTGGCGCTCGGCGCCGGGCTCGAGCTCGGCGCGGGCGACTCCGCGGCCGAGGCGGCCGGCGACCCGGAGGGCACCGCCGAGCCTGACGGCGCGACCGAGCCGGACGGCGCAACCGAGGGGCTCGGCGACGGGTTGCAGTACGCCTTCTCCGGTGGGGCGACCAGCTGCCCGTTCGCGTCCAGGCGCTCCGCCTCGGTGAGGTAGAACCTCGTGACGAGCTCGGGGTCCCAGGTGTCGAAGTAGAGCACTCGATCCCAGACCAGCGCGGCGTACGGGTGCGGCATCTGGTCGAACTTCGCGATGACCGGCGAGATCACGCCCTTGGGGACCTTGCAGACCGGACTGTTGGGGAACGCGTCGAAGTACGTCCGGAACGCGGTCAAGCCGTCGGTCGTCGCACCGGGCGAGTCGCCCCGGTAGAGGATCACGAGCGCGCCGTGCTCGAGGTTGTGGACCCAGTTCGACGGGCCCACCTTGTCGTCCGGACGGTAGACGCGGGGCACGATCGGGCCGAGGCCGGATCCGTTGTAGTGGTTGCCGGAAGCGGGCGGGCAATACAGGTAGCTCTGGGGGAGGGTCACGATGTGGCTGTTCCCCATGTCCTCCTCGAGGAACCCGAGCCGAGCGCTCGAGCTCGGGTCGACCGGCGGGGTCGGCGACGGGTTGAAGATGTTCGAGCAGGCGTACGCCGGCTGCGTCGCGCCGACGAAGAGGAAGGCGCCCACCACGCCGATGATCGCCAGCCCGGCGACCGTCACGATCAGCGAGCGATTCCGCTCGAGGAAGCTCGGCTCGGGGCCGTAGCGGGCGCGCTCGCGCCGGCCGGCTCGCGGCCGTGCAGCCGGCACCGGGCGGGCGGCCGGCCGGCCCACTCCGGATCCCGTCGCCGGCGTCCCTCCGGACGGAGCGCCGGGCGTGGATCCCGGCTGCGTCGCGCCGGATCCGGTAGATCCCAGTCGACGGCTCTCGCGGGCCAGCCGGGCCGCGCGGCGCGATTCCTTGCTCACGTTTGGATGGTGCCTCGTGTCGGTGGGAGGTCACGCGTGGGTGCGTTGAACGCGACGGAGCACGCGTGGGCGCGCGGACGCGGGCCCGCGAACCGGGCAAGGGTAGCGTGGAGGGGGCCGGGTCGTCAGGGGCTCGCGGGGCGGGGCCTGGCGGAGGGCGCGGGCAGGCGTGCGGGTCGGGCGGCGCTACTCCTCGCTCAGCCAGGCTCGGACCTCGTCGCGGAGCAGCCCCCGGAACAGCAGCGCCGCCAGCGCCGCGATGAAGATCGTCTGCGGGATCAGCCCGAGCAGAAGCAGGTACGGAATGAGCGGCAGGGTCAGGCTGGCCAGCCCCAGGGCCAAGCCGCGGGCTGCCTGCTTGCGCTGGATGACGAGGGTCGTGGTGAAGATCGTGTACGCGAGCAGGACCATCACGACGACGCCCGGCCCGCTGACCGGCGCGCCGATCGCCAGGTCGACGACATAGCGCAGCGACAGGCCGATCCCGGCGAGCAGGACGAGCGCGTAGACGAGGAATAGCCGGATGCCGCCGGGCATCGTCCGGACCCGATCGATCACGGCCGGGATCGTGACACGGGACGGATGGCCGTGCAGGGCCGGATCCCGGAGGGCCTGGGCTATCCTCCGGCAGGTGTCCGACCTCCCGTTCGGCGTGCCATCGTCACTGGCCGCCCTCGTCCAGGCCGCGGTCGATCGAGAGGGGAAGTTGGACCGAGCCATCGAGCAGCTGGGGCCCATCGCGGGTCGCCGTGTCGTCGCGGTCGATCCAGGGCCCGCGCAGCAGGCACGCTGGGGTGCGACCGCGGCCGAGCTGATCGTGCTTCCGTCGTTCGCCCCGGCGACCACGGCGGCACTCCCCGCCGCCAGCGCCGACACGATCGTTGGGGCGTGGACCAGCTTCCGTGGCGTCGATCCGGCGGAGATCGCCGAGGCCGATCGGATCCTGCGGCCTGGTGGCCGCCTCCTCGCCGTCCACGACTACGGCCGTGACGACATCGCGACGTTGCGCGGCGACCGACCCGAGTACGGGACGTGGTCGCGTCGGGACGGGCCGTTCCTGGCGAACCGGTTCCGGGTCCGGGTCATCCACTGCTTCTGGACGTTCGACGATCTCGGGACCGCGCGGGCGGTCGTCGGGGAGCTGTTCGGGGCTGCCGGCGAGCGGTTCGCAGCCGATCTGAAGCGAGCCCGCCTGTCGTGGAACGTGGCCGTCTACCACCGGTCGCGGGGCGGAAGCCGGGAAGCCGCTCGGGAGCGAATGGTCAGCTAGCTAGCGGGCTCCGGCGCCGTCGAGGACCTTGCCGCCGACGCGGTCGAGGACCCTTCGGTACATCGCCTCGACGTCGTCGACCATCCGCCCGACCGTGAAGCGTCCCTCCGCCTCCGCCCGGCAGGCCCGCCGCTCGATCATGTCGAGCCGGCCGATCGCCTCGACCATCCCGGCGACGTCGTCGACGACGAACCCGGTCCGGCCATGCTCGATCACCTCCGGGACGCTCGCCCGGCGGAAGCCGATCACCGGCGTCCCGGCGCTCAGCGCCTCGACCATCACCAGCCCGAACGGCTCGTCCCAGTCGATCGGGAAGAGAAGGGCGGAGGCCTCCGCGAGCAGGTCGCGTTTCATCTGCGCGTCCGCCTCGCCGACGTAGCGGATCCGGTCGCCGTCGATCCGCGGACGGCCCTCGGCCTCGACATGCGGCTCGTCAGCCGCGTCGACCTTGCCCGCCAGGATCAGCCGGCGGCCGGCTGCCAGCGCCGCCTCGATCGCGCGATCCGCGCCCTTGCCCGGGCTGAACCGGCCGAGGAAGAGGAGCGGGCCGTTCGCGTCGTGGTCGGCGAAGCGGTACGACGCGACGTCGATGCCGTGGTGGATCGCTGGCAGCGCGCCATGCGTCGGGAAGGTGGCGGCGCTCGCGCGCGAGACGGCGTGATGGAACCACGGGTAGGCGTCCCAGACGGGCTGGGTCGCCGGCACGTACGGGTTGTGCATCGTCGAGATGACCGGCGTGCGCGAGGTCGCCGCGAGGACCAGCCCTTCGATCCCGGCGTGGTTGTGGACGAGGTCGAACGCCCCGTCGGCCGCGGCGAGGAACGCTGCCTGGACGTTCGCGAGCTGGACGTACTCGGCATGGACGAGCCCGTCGCTCGATCGCTCGCCATACCGGCGCGGGGTCGGAGTGACGCTCCGGAGTTCGGCGGTCGTGATCGAGTCCCCGCTCGCGAAGAGCGTGACGGCGTGACCGCGGGCGACGAGCTCCTCGGTGATGTGGTGGACGATCAGCTCGGTCCCGCCATAGGCGCGCGGTGGGACCCGCTCGAACGTCGGCGCAATCTGGGCGATCCGCAATCGATTCCCCCTGTGAGGCTCGG
>Ga0081539_10002637_pt1 | contig 24512 bp, 22 predicted proteins | sample TabmetS4T2R2_FD_71023 | JGI IMG/M metagenome (GOLD analysis project Ga0081539, IMG submission 71023) | Tabebuia heterophylla rhizosphere microbial communities from the University of Puerto Rico - S4T2R2 | ecosystem: Host-associated > Plants > Roots > Rhizosphere ...
TGAGGCCCGGAACGGCGGCTGCGGGGGGTGCAGTCGCCGTTCCGGGCCTCAACGCAGCGGGGTATCAGGCGATCGCCCGCGGAGCGGAGCGGAGCCGATCAGCTCAGCGATCGCCCGCGGAGCAGAGCGGAGCCGATCAGCTCAGCGATCGCCCGCGGAGCGGAGCGGAGCCAGCTAGATCAGCGCGGTCCAGGGCCCGGTCGATTCGCCGCGCCTCACGCTCGGAGTGCCGGATCCACTGCACCACCAGGATGCCGAGCATGGTCACGCTGACGATCTCGCCGCCGGCCCACAGCACCCCACCGGCCACCACCTGGTCGCTCCACGGGTCCGCCCAGCTCAGGTTGAGGTTGGGGTACCAGTCGCCGCCGAGCAGGGTCCGGCTCTGCATGATGGTCAGGCCGAGAACGGTGTGGAAGGGCACCGACAGCACCATCAGCAACGCGCGGGCCGGGTACGGCCACCGGTTCGGCAGTGGGTCCAGGCCCAGCAGCGGCCAGAAGAACAGGCAGCCGGTCACGATGAAGTGCACGTGGATCAACTCGTGCGCCCAGGCGTGCTCGAGCGTGGCCCGGTAGAGGCTGGTGAAGTACAGCGCGAACGGGCTGATGACGAACAGGCCGAAAGTCACCAGCGGAAAAGTCAGGACCCGGACCACCCGGCTGTGCAGGACGCGGAGCAGCGCCTTACGCGGTTTCGGGCGCATCGTGCGCAGGGCCAGCGTCACCGGGGCACCCAGGGCCAGGAAGATCGGACCCACCATGGTCAGGGTCATGTGCTGAATCATGTGGATCGAGAGCAGCGTGGTGTCGTACGCCTCGACTCCCGTCACCGACACGGCGGCGATCGAGCCCAGCCCGCCCAGCAGGAAGGCCACCGTGCGTCCGGGTGGCCAGTGGTCCCCGCGCCGCCGCATGCGGTACACGCCGTACAGGTAGAGCGCCGCGGCCACCAGCAGGAACACCGCGATCGGGCTGTCCCACCGGATCTGGGTGAAGATCGTCGCGACCGTGAGCGGGGGCGGCACAGTATCCGCGCTCGCGGCGGCCTGCCTGACGGTTTCGACGGGTTGCACGGTTCGAGGCTATGCCGTGAGCGACGGAGATCGTCCCGCCGGGTCCCGGCAGGTGCCGGATCGCAGGGGCCGATCGGACACGCGTCGAGTCAGATTGGGCCCCCCGCGGCACGTTCTCCTGATCGCGGGGCAATAATGAGGCCGTGACAGCGGCCTCAGCCATCGACCGGAGCCAGATCCACTCGCTGACCCGTCCCAACATGGTCAGTGTGGGGACCATCGTGTGGCTCTCCAGCGAGCTCATGTTCTTCGCGGCCTTGTTCGCGATGTACTTCTCCATCCGGGCCACGGCGCCTCAGCTGTGGGAGGAACACACCCAGGTCCTGAACCTCCCGTACGCGACGACGTTCACGGTGATCCTGGTCGCCTCCTCGGTCACCTGCCAGCTCGGCGTCTTCGCGGCGGAGAAGGGCGACGTCTACGCGCTGCGGCGCTGGTTCACGATCACCTTCGTGATGGGCTTGACCTTCGTGCTCGGCCAGGGGAACGAGTACCGCCACCTGGTGGACGAGGGCATCACGCTGCAACGCGACGGGTACGGCTCGATGTTCTACCTGACGACCGGCTTCCACGGTCTGCACGTCACGGGCGGCTTGGTCGCCTTCATCGTCTACATGATCCGGACGACCATGGGCCGGTTCACCCCGGCGCAGGCCACGTCGGCGATCGTGGTGTCGTACTACTGGCACTTCGTCGACATCGTGTGGATCGCGCTGTTCGCCATGATCTATTGGCTGCAATGATCGTGTACCGCTAGCCGACCGTTCGTGAGCAAGGTCGAACCCAGAGGACAGCCCATGACTTCTGACACCCCCGCCGGCCGGCGCTTCCGGGTGTTCCGCCGGCGGTGGTCGCCACCCAGCCGGGGGCGCCGCCGCCTCGGCGCAGCGGTTCGCATGATCGCCGCTTTGGCGCTGGCCGGTGGTGTGTATACCGCCTTCACGCCGGGTGCGTACGCCGAGGACGATCGCCCCCTGTCGTCAGCTGCGCAGGAGGGCAAGGCACTCTACGACAACAGCTGCATCACCTGTCACGGGCGGGATGCGCAGGGTGTCGAGGGCCGTGGTCCGAGCCTGATCGGGGTCGGCTCCGCCTCGGTGGAGTTCCAGGTCGGCACCGGTCGCATGCCGATGGCCCGCCAGGAGGCGCAGGCCGAGCAGAAGCCGCCGAAGTTCGACGAGGCGCAGATCACCCAGATCGCTCAGTACATCCAGGAGCTGGGCGGCGGGCCTCAGCTGCCGAGCGGCGAGCTGACCGCCAACCTCGAGGAGCACCCCGACGCGCTGGCCCGCGGCGGTGAGCTCTTCCGGATCAACTGCACGAGCTGTCACGGCTTCGGCGGCGGCGGCGGTGCGCTGTCGTCCGGCAAGTTCGCGCCGTCGCTGCACGACGCGACCGCCGAGGAGATCTACGCGGCGATGCTGACCGGCCCGCAGAACATGCCGGTGTTCGGAGACAACGAGTTGACGCCGGATGAGAAGCGCGAGCTGATCACCTACATCACGATGCAGATCCAGCAGGACAAGGACCCGGGTGGCCTGTTCAACCTCGGCCGCTACGGCCCGGTCACCGAGGGCCTGGCGATCTTCGTCGTCGGCATCACCATCCTGGTCTTCGCGGCGCTCTGGATTGCGGGGAAGTCATGACAGTTGTGAAGGACGGCTCGCACGAGCCCGGAACCGCTCCGGTCGACGTGCACGACCCCCGGCTGTCCCGCTTCGAGATCGTCAAAGAGGGCGCGCGGCGCGACGACATCGAGATCGTCACGTACGAGTCTCAGTTCCCGATGCCGAACTCCAAGGCGGAGAGGCGGGTCGTCCGCAACATAGCCCTGCTGTTCCTGCTGTCCGGGGCCGGTGCGCTGATCTTTCTGATCGCGTACATCTGGTGGCCGTGGCGTTTCGAGCTGGGCCACACGATCAGCGACTACTACACCGCGGTGCTGGGCATCTCGCTCGCCATCTCGCTGTTCTCTCTCGGCTTCGCGATTCTGGCCTGGGCCAAGAAGCTCCTGCCGCACGAGGTCTCGATCCAGGACCGGCATGACGCGCCGTCCAGCGACGACGATCGGCTGCTCACCGGGCAGACCATGGCGTACATGGTCGACGAGCTGGGTGTACAGCGCCGTCCGCTGCTCAAGGGCGCGATCGCGCTCGGCCTGGCGCCACTCGGCCTGGTCGCCGCCGCTCCGCTGATCGGCGGCCTGATCCAGAACCCGCACAAGGACGAAGAGCCGATGATGTTCCGCACCGGGTACAACCCGGTGCCGAACAAGGGCCAGCTGGTACGACTCACCCGCGCGGACGGCAGCCCGATCCGGCCCGAGGACGTCAGCGTCGGCGGCCAGATCACGGTGTTTCCCGGCGTTGCCGGCGGCGCGACAAACGAGTACGCCGACTCGCCTACGCTGCTGATCCACCTGCGCGCCGGTGACGCCCAGATGGCCCGGCAGGCCACCGACGCCGATCCCAAGAACCAAGGCGTGATGTGGGGCAACTACGTCGCGTACTCGAAGATCTGCACGCACGCCGGCTGCCCCGCCAGCCTGTACGAGCAGCAGACCAACCGGTTGCTCTGCCCGTGCCACCAGTCGCAGTTCCTGATCACGGACAATGCCCGACCCATCTTCGGACCGGCCAGCCGCCGCCTGCCCGCCCTTCCGCTGACGGTGGACGAGGAAGGCTTCTTTGTGGCAAGTTCGGACTACCGGGAGACCGTCGGACCTGACTTCTGGGAGCGCCCATGAAGCGCCGGAAATTCGATATAGCCCAAGTTCCGGCTAATGTCGGTAAGGGCGTTGATGACCGCTTCCAAGCGGCAACGCCTCTGCGGGGACTGCTGAACAAGGTCTTTCCCGACCACTGGTCGTTCCTTTTGGGCGAGATCGCCCTGTTCTCGTTCATCGTGCTGCTGCTCACCGGGGTGTTCCTGACCCTCTTCTTCGACCCGTCGATGAAGGAGGTCGCGTATCAGGGCGCCTATCCGGCGCTGCGCGGCACGGAGATGTCGGCGGCGTACGAGTCGTCACTGAACCTCTCGTTCGAGGTGCGCGGTGGTCTGTTCATGCGCCAGATGCACCACTGGGCGGCGCTGCTCTTCATGGCGTCGATCATCGTGCACATGGCGCGAATCTTCTTCACCGGCGCATTCCGCAAGCCGCGTGAGACCAACTGGGCGATCGGCGTAACGCTGTTCCTGCTCGGATTCCTGGCCGGCTTCACCGGTTACTCGCTGCCGGACGACGGCCTGTCCGGCACCGGCCTGCGGATCGCCTCGGCGATCATGCTCTCCATCCCGGTGGTCGGCACCTGGGTTTCCGCCTCCATCTTCGGCGGGGAGTTCCCCGGTCACTTGATCATCGGCCGCTTCTACATCGCCCACGTGCTGCTCATCCCGGGCGGCCTACTCGCACTGATCACCGTGCACCTGGGGCTGGTGTTCAAGCAGAAGCACACCCAGTGGCCCGGGCCGATGCGGACCAACCACAACGTGGTCGGCGAGCGCATGTTCCCTCGGTACGCGCTCAAGCAGGGCGGCTTCTTCATGTCCGTCTTCGGCGTGATCGCGCTGATGGCGGGCCTGTTCCAGATCAACCCGATCTGGCTGTTCGGACCGTACCGTGCCTCCGAGGTGTCATCGGCGAGCCAGCCCGACTGGTACGTCATGTTCATGGACGGTCTGGTGCGGCTCATGCCGGCCTGGCAGATCACGCTGCCGATCGGCGACGGGTACAGCATCCCGCCGCTGTTCTGGCCAGCCGTGGTGGGTCTGGGTGCGCTGACCACTGTTCCGATGTTCTATCCGTTCATCGAGGCACGGTGGTTCAAGGACAAGGAGTCGCACCACCTGCTCCAGCGGCCCCGTGACGCACCCGAGCGGGTCGGCGTCGGCGCGATGGCGTTCACGTTCTTCATCATCGCCACGCTGTCCGGCGGCAACGACGTCATCGCCGACAAGTTCCACATCAGCCTCAACGCGATGACCTGGGTCGGACGCATCGGGCTGGTGATCCTGCCGCCGCTGATGTACTTCATCGCGGTACGCGTCTGCCTGGGTCTGCAGCAGCACGACCGCGAGGTGCTGGCACACGGCGCGGAGACCGGCATCATCAAACGCCTGCCGGACGGCAGGTTCGTGGAGGTTCATCAGCCCCTCGGACCGGTGGACGACCACGGCCATCCGAAGCCGCTGGACTACGCCGGCTGGGTCGTACCCAAGAAGATGAACCGCCTCGGTGCGCTCGCGCCCGCGGTGAAGGGCTTCTTCTTCCCGGTCGAGAAGCCGGCCGAGGCGCCGGTGTCGCCGGGCATGCCGCCGGTGACCGCGCGCGAGGAGCGCCGGGAGCGCGAGGAGATCACCTCAGGCAGGTAGATGGGACACACCGAAGGGCCCGCCGGCGACGGCGGGCCCTTCGGTGTGGACAGCTCTCCATGGATCAGTCGGCGTCCGGCAGGCCGATCGCGAAGGCATCCTCGAGGTCGTGCCGGGAGTAGGCGCGGAAGGCGATGTGCGACTCGGTGTTCAGCACGCCGGGCGTCTTGGAGATCCGGCCGGCGATCACCTCGGCGATGTCGTCGAAGTGGGACACCCGCACGATCGCGATCAGGTCGACGTTTCCGGCCACCGAGTAGACCTCGCTGACACCGGGCAGGGCGGCCAGCGCCTCGGCGACCTCCGGAATGGAGTCGGTGGCACAGTCGATGTGCACGATCGCGGTATTCATGACCACATGCTATCGAGCTGTCGAGGATGGCGGCCGCAGCAGCCGTTCAAGTGGTCACGACGGTCAGGGCGTCGCCGGCCCGGATCACCCCGGCCAGCGTCTCGCCCGCCTCGACCCGGGCGCCCGGCCACACGACGCACCGATCGATTTCGCCGGCAACCGTCGCTCGGGAACCGACAACCGACGCTCGGACCCGCCCGGTGACCGTGGCGGACGGGTCCACCAGCGCCGAACCGCCGGCCGCGTGCAGATTGGCCCGCAGGTAGTCGGCTGGGGTACCGGTGTCGATGTAGACGCCGTCGTAGTGGATCAGCTGAAGTTCGCCGGCGTCTTCGGCGGGCCGCCACACCCGGCGGACCAGTTCTCCGGGTTCGGCCGCCAGGTCACGCACCCGCGACCAGGGCAGAAGTGAGAAACCGGCGAACCGGCGCCCGCGGAAGCCGCCGGTGTCCCCGGCCGGAACCGGCAACGTCAGCATCCGGACGGTCTCGCCGTCCCAGCCGTCGAGCATTGCCGCGATGTCCTTGCCGGGCTCCCGGTTGGGGTCCGCCAGGTAGGCGTCCGCGTTGCCCACCAGCACGCCGCGGCCGTCGATCCAGCCCCTGAGGTTGCCGACGCCGCCCGCGGTGCCCAGCGGGCCATCCGGCTCGATGGACATGTGGGCGCGGTCGCCGACGTGGGCGACCACCTGGCCCGCCAGGTACGACGCGTTGACCGCGATGTCGGTCAGACCCAAGCCCGACACGCGGCGCAGGGCGTGGTCGAGCAACGCGAGGTTGGCGACCGGACAGAGCGCCTTGGGCAGCAGTTCTGTGAGGGGACGCAAGCGCCGTCCCTCACCCGCCGCCAGCACGATCGCGCAGACCTCGCCTGTGCTCGTCATGCCGGACCGCCCTCGGCCGTCTCGCTCACGGCGGCGGACTCGCCCGCGGCCGCCGCCTTACCCGCGGTTGTCCCGGCCGCCCGGTCGTCCTGCGCGGCCGGGCCGATGCCGTAGACGCCGAGCAGTAGCTCGGTGTTCGTGGAGAGGCGGGGAAGTTCGTCGAGAGCGAACCAGCGCGCCTCGAGAACCTCGCCACCGTCCACCACCAGCCGCGTCGACGACGCTGGAACGGAACCCGTGAACACCATGTCGACCCAGCCCTGCGAGTGCACGATCGCGTTCGGCGTGGCCGCGACCAGGTCGTCAGGATCGATGCGGACGCCGGACTCTTCGAAAAGCTCCCGTGCGGCGCCCGCAGCGGGAGCTTCGTATCGCTTGAGCAGCCCGGCGGGCAGGCCCCAGCGGCGTCCGGGTGGCTGGCGGAGCAGCAGAAGGCGGCCCGCCTCCGTGGCGTCGGAGTCCGTGTCGGTGATGATGGCGACCGCACCGACGAGATACTTGGGGACGACGAGCCGGACGATCCGGCGACGCACCTTGCCCGGCAGCCTGTAGAAGACTTGATATGCGTAGCCGCGCAGACGCCGGGGGATTGTCACATGGCCAGGCTATCGGGGAAGCGCTCCACGGAATCGGTCCGGCCGATCGGCCCCGGTTCGCCGGTCGATCAGTCCGGATGGTCGACCAGGGCGATGAGCTGCTCGACCACGATTTCCGGGTCGAGCGTCCGCTCCGTCACGGCGACCAGCATGGTCTCCAGGTCGGGGTAGTTCAGGTCCTCGGCGAGCCTGCGGAGCGGCACCTCACTGGCCAGCCCGCGGTCGTGTTTGCGGAGGATCAATCCGATCGTGGCACGGCCCAGACGTACCTTGTCGGTGAGGCTGATGCGGGGCTCGTTGTCCTCGGCGAAGTAGCGATTGATCTGTATCTGTGCGTGGCTGGACTTGACGAAGCCGAGCCATTCCCGGCGCGGCCCGCGCGGCGCACCAGGCTCGACCTCGACGTGCCCGTCGGTCTCGGCGAAGATCTCGACCACGTCGCCGTCCCGTAGCGGTGAGCTCAACGGTGCCAGTCGGCCGTTGATGGTCGCGGCCAGACACTGGTCGCCCTTCTCCGAGCTGAGTTCGTACGCGAGGTCGACCGGCGTGGACCCGGCGGGCAGCTCGAAGGTGTGGCCGTGCGCAAACACCTGGATCTGCGCCTCGGCCAGGTCGCAACGCAGGGAGGCGAGGAACTGGCTCGCGTCGGTGGTGTCCTGCTCCCAGTCGAGCACCCGCCGTAGCCAGGCCAACTGGTCGGAGCCGTGCGTGTCACCCGGGTCGGTGGACTTGGGGTAGCGGTAGCTGGTCGCCACGCCGTACTCCGCGCACCGGTGCATCGACTGGGTCCGGATCAGCACCTCGACCAGCCGGCCCTCCGGCCCGGTCACGGTGGTGTGCAACGAGCGGTAGAGGTTGTTCTTGGGTGAGGCGATGAAGTCCTTGAAGCGGCCGGCGACCGGCCGCCACTGGCCGTGGATCGCGCCGAGAGCCGCGTAGCAGTCGGTGTCCGAGCCGTTCACGACCACCGCGATGCGCGGCAGGTCGAACGGCACGGTGTGGCCCCCGGCGATGGTGTCCTTCCAGATCGAGTAGTAGTGCCGCGGCCGGCTGTGCACGTCGGCGTCCACGCGCGAGCGGCGCAGCGCGGTACGGGCCGTGCCGATCACCTCATGCAGATACTCCGCCCAGCCGGTCCGGTTGCGGACGTGCTCGTCGATCCGGGCGTACGCCTCCGGTTCCAGGTGGTAGAGCACCACGTCGTCGAGGTCGCGCTTCAGCGCCTGGATGCCGAGCCGGTCACAGAGCGGGACCAGCACGTCCAGGGTGGCCGTGGCTATCCGGGCGCGGGAAGCCGGGGACCGGGCGTCCAGGGTCCGCATGTTGTGCAGCCGGTCGGCCAGCTTGATCACCAGAACCCGGACATCCTTGCCGGCCGCCACGATCATCTTGCGTATGGTCTCGGCCTCGGCCACCTTGCCGTAGAACGCCTTGTCGAACTTGGTCACTCCGGCGACCAGATGCGCGACCTCCGCGCCGAAGTCGCCGCGCAGCGCCTCGAGCGTGTAATCGGTGTCCTCGACCGTGTCGTGCAGCAGCGCGGCGACCAGGGTGGTGGTGTCCATACCCAGCTCGGCGCAGATCTGCGCGACCGCCAGCGGGTGGGTGATGTACGGGTCGCCGCTCTTGCGTTTCTGCCCTCGGTGCATGTTCTCCGCGATGTTGTAGCTGCGGCGGAGCACACCGGCGTCGGCCGACGGGTGGATCGTGCGGTGTGTACGGGTCAGCTTGGCGACCGGGTCGTCGTCGTGGCCTTGGAAGCCCAGCAGGGACCGTAGGCGCTGAGAAAGTGTGTGTTCCGCCGGCACTGTCGGCAGGGCGCGACCGAGGGCGGCGCCGTGGCCGGCGTCGACGTCCACTCGGACACCTCCTCACACCCTCACTCGGCCTGCTCGCCGTCCGCTATGTCAGGCGAAGCCGATGCGAAGCGGCCGACCAAACTGGCCGGTAACCCCGCATTGCCATACAGCCTAAGCGAGCCGGCGTCATCCGAACGGTCAGTTACAGATGAGTGAACGGACGAGTCTCGCACCGAAGCGGCCGCTTCCGCCCTGCTGAGCAGGCCGGTGAAGCGAGCGGCGCCACGGGCCGGTGACACCCAGTCACCGGAAGTCTCCACCAAACGAGTGTCGGGTCGTTCCAGCCAGGCAAGAATGCGCTCTGTCTCCTCGGCGGTGGCGGCCGGGGTGGGCCCTGGCCCCGGCCGGACCGTCTCGGCCGTGGCACGGGCCATGTCCAGCGTGGGGCGAGGGTGCTGGCGCGGCGGCGAGGTGGCCGCGGCAGCGAGCCGGCCGTGCCGCACCACGACGATCTCCCAGCCGCCGACCTGGTCACGGCGTGCCGCGACCAGCTGGGACAGGCGGGTCAGCGCATCCAGTCGCTGCATCCGGACAGTGGCCCGGAGAAGTGCGATCAGCCGGGACCTGACCACGGCGGCCTCCTCGTACCGCTGTCGGGCCGACAACACGTCGATCCGGGCCATCAGGGCGTCCACGATCGGCCGCGGGTCGCCGTACGTCGCCGTCCGGAACGGCAGAGCCGCGCGGGCCGCGTACTCCTCCGGGGTGATCTCATGCTCGCAGGGTGCGGGGCATCTGCCCAGCTCGGCCAGGGCACACGCCGGTGTCTTCACCCGGGTCGAGAGCTTATGAGTGCACTGCCGCAGTGGCACGGCGTCGTAGACGCCCGCCGCGGCCAGCTCGGCGGTGCGCCGCGACGAGAACGGTCCCAGATAGGCCCCGTCGTCGTCGGCGAGCGCGCGCACCACGGACAGCCGCGGATACGTCTCCGCGGTCAGCTTCAGCCAGACCACCCGTTCCGGATACTTCGATCGGCGGTTGTACGGCGGCGAGTGGGCAGCGATCAGACGGAGCTCGCGGACCTCGGCCTCCAGCGAATGGGCGCATTCCACCGCCTCCACCCGGGTGGCCGCGGCGAGCATCTCAGAGATCCGAGCCCGCTTCTCGCTGGCGGTGAAGTAGGTCCGGACGCGGGCGCCGATGTCCCTCGAGGTACCCACGTAGAGCGGCCGCTCGTCGGCGGCGCGGAACACGTAGACGCCCGGTACGTGCGGCAGACCCTCCGCCAGGTGGCGTTTGCGGCGCTGGGTGGGGGTGACCGCCTTGGCGAACTCCACCGCATCGCCCAGCGTGTGCACCCGGAAGCTGCCCAGCCGCTCGATCAGGCCGTGCAGCACGTCGACGGTGGCCTTGGCGTCGTCCAGCGCGCGGTGGGTGGGTTGCACGGCGGCGTGGAAGAACTGTGCCAGCGTGGCCAGCCTACGGTTCGGCACCTCGTCCTGGGTCAGTGCGCGCCGGGCCACCGCGGCCGTGTCGAGCACTCGCAGCTGGGGCCACTGGTAGCCGTGCCGAGCGCAGGCCGCCTTGAGGAAGCCGACGTCGTAGGACGCGTTGTGGGCCACCAGCACCGAGCCGCGGAGGAACTCGAGCAGGCTGGGCAACACCGTCTCGATCCGTGGCGCCGGCGCCAGCATCGCCTCGGTGATGCCGGTCAGCACGGTGATGAACGCCGGAAGACGCTCGCCGGGGTTGACCAGCGTCGCGAAGACCCCCTGCTCCTCGCCGCCGCGCACCTTGACCGCACCGATCTCGGTGATGCCGCCGCCATCCGGCGCGCCGCCGGTGGTCTCCAGGTCCAGCACCACGAATGTGGTGTCCCGCAGCGACCGGGCCGCCGGATCGACGGAACCGTCGGCGGTCAGCAGCGTGTCGAGCGTGCCCTGCACGAATCTCGCCGCGCCCTGGACATATGCGGATTGTGACCTCACGGGGCGCAGATTAGGGCGGGGGTACGACAAAAAACCTCCCACCGGGTGGCCTCGGAAAAGATCACCTCCGTCCATCCGTTGTTAACCCGTGCTCAGTGGGAGAATGAATTCGTGTCCGCGTCTGCGCCGTTCCACGACCGCCCCGAAGGGGAGGAGGCGGTCGTCGACGCGGACATCGGCCCCGAACCCGTCCTGCCGGAGCCGGTACGCGCCCGGGTGACGATGCTGGCGGCGGCCGCCCTGCCGGGTATGCCGGGTGACGAGATACCCGTACCGCTGCGCCGGGTCGCCCGATTCGCGCCCCATCGCCGGGCCCGCCTCGGCGGTGCCGCGATCGCCGCCCAGCTCGCGTCGGATCCACTGTTCCGGCAGCGGATCGGTGGTCGGGTGGTGGCCGACGCCGGAGATCTCGGCGCAACCATCGCCGAGGGGATTTCACCCGCGGCAGCCGATCCGGTGGAAGTCGCGGCGATCGCCTATCTGGCCCGGCCGGACGGCTGGTGTGACCTGATCGAGACGGCCGGCCGGGTGGTCCGGGCCGAGGCGGACAGCGCCCAGGTGACAAGCCAGGTACGGGAGGCGGAGCAGCGCGCGGCGCGGGCCGAGCACGATCGCGCCGTGGCCCGCGTCGAGGCCGACAAACTCCGCGACGAGCTGGCCCGGGTCCGTGAGGAGCTGGGCCAGCTCCGTGAGGAGGCCCGTACGACGGCGAAAGCGCTGCGTGAGGCGCTGGCCGCGCACAAGCGGGCAAGTGACCTGCTGGCCACCGAGAGGGGGCGCGCCGCTCGGGCCACAACCGACCACGACACGGAGGTACGGCGGCTGCGGGGCAAACTGGCCGAGGCGGAAGCGTCCGCGGCGACCGGCAAGCAGACTGCCAAGGACGCCCGGGCGGCCGACGACGCCCGGCTCTGGCTGCTGCTCGAGACGATCGGGCAGGCGGCCTCCGGGCTGCGGCGCGAGCTGGCCCTGGGCCCGACCGACAAATTGCCGGCCGACTTCGTCGCGGACGCCTTGGCGGAGCGTCCCGGCATCCCGGAACGAGCACGGGCGCGCGCTCAGGACACCGACGATCCGGCCCGGCTGGACCAGTTGCTCGCCCTCCCGCGGGCACACCTGATCGTGGACGGGTACAACGTGACCAAGCGCGGCTTCGCGGACATCTCCCTGGAGCAGCAGCGCAAGCGGCTGATCACCGGGCTGGGCGGGATCGCGGCGCAGACCGGCGACGAGGTCACCGTGGTGTTCGACGGCGCCGAACGGGTGCACGGGCTGCCGCCGGTGCCGCGCAACGTGCGGGTGCTGTTCTCCCGCAAGGGCGACACCGCCGACGAACTGATCCGGCAGCTGGTCCGTGCCGAGCCGGCCGGTCGCCCGCTGGTGGTGGTGTCGTCGGATCGGGAGGTCGCGGACGGTGTCCGGAGGCACGGCGCGTACCCGATGGGTGCGGACTCTCTGCTCCGCCGGCTCAGCCGGTCCTGATTTTGTCGTACCCCCTCCCTAGCGTGGTGGTCACTGATGGTGGCCGTTCGCTTCCGCTGGTCTCGAGGAGCCGGTCGCCGGAGCGCTGAGGAGGAATGATGATCATCGACTGCGGTCGCTGCGCCGAGCGTGCCGATGAGTGTGCCGGATGCCTGATCAAGGCGCTCGCCGAGACGCCTGACGGCATCACCGATCTGACTCCCGGGGAGCTGCGTGCGATCGAGGTGTTCGAGCTGGCCGGCTTCGTCGTCGAGCTGCTCGACACCCCGGCGCCGCCGGTCGCAGTCCCGCTGCGACGCCACGTCGCGTGATCGTCCCCGATGGCACTCCCTAGGATGGGCGCGTGACGCCTCGTGGCTGGGCCATGTGCACACTGGGCGTGCTCGTGGTCGCGCTGATCGTGCTGGCCGCGGCCTTGATTCCGTGGCACCGGCCGCCGGCACCGAGGTCCGACCAGCTGGGGGCACTCGCTCAGCTGCCGCGCGACCAGGTGGACAGGGCCCGCGCCTTCCACGCCGAGCTGCGTCCCGGCTCGTACGGCTCGATGGCGGTCGCGTTGCTGGCAGCGCTCGTGCTCGGGCTCACCCCGCTGGGCGCCAGGCTGGTGTCCCTCGCCGGACGCCCGTTCGGCGACAACTGGATCGCACAGGCGGTGTTCGGTGGTCTTGCCGTGGTGCTCGTCATCGAGGTGATCACTGTCCCGCTCGCGGCGTGGCGGCACGTCATCGCGGTGCGGTACGGCATCTCCACCCAGTCCTGGGGCGGCTGGGTCATCGACCTGGCGAAGGCCTGGGCGGTCGGGGCGGTGATCGGCGGTCTGGCATTGCTCGGCTTCTACACCGTCGTCCGGTTCGCGCCCAGCTGGTGGTGGGCCTTCGGCGCGGTGGGAGCGGCGGCTCTGGTGGTGCTTCTCTCCTTCGTCCTACCGGTGATCGTCGAGCCGATCTTCAACAAGTTCCGCCCGATGGCCGACGGTCCGCTGCGCAGCGAGCTGATCGCGATGGCCGACCGGGACGCGGTGCCGGTGCGTGACGTGCTGGTCGCCGACGCGTCCCGGCGTACCCGGGCGGTGAACGCGTACGTGTCCGGCTTCGGGCCGACCCGGCGGATCGTCGTCTTCGACACCCTTCTGAAAGAGGCCGAGCCTGACGAGGTGGTGTCCGTGGTGGCCCACGAGCTCGGCCACGCCAAGGACAACGACGTGCTGGTCGGTACCGTGATCGGCGCGCTCGGCTCGGCGGCCGTCGTGATCGCGCTCTACCTGCTCGGCTCGTGGGCATGGCTGCTGCGGCTGCCCGGCGTCACCTCGATCGGAGAGCCTCGCTCGGTCGGGCTGCTGATCGCAGTCACCACGCTGGCCGGGCTGGTGGCCGGCCCGGCACAGTCGTTCGTCACCAGGCGGATCGAGGCGCGCGCCGACGCGCACGCGCTGGCGCTGACCGGCGACCCGGCCACCTTCGAGTCCATGCAGCGCCGCCTCGGCACCGTCAACCTCTCCGACCCCGACCCGCCGGCCTGGGAGCACTTTCTGTTCGCCTCGCATCCGTCCACAGTGGAGCGGATGGCCGCCGCCCGGGCGTACGCCCGCGGGGAGCGCTGATGAGCCGGACCCTGCTGGTCACGAACGACTTCCCACCCAGGCCCGGAGGCATCCAGCAGTTCGTGCACAACCTTGCCGTGCGCCGTCCCTCCGGCACGCTGGTGGTCTATGCCTCCACCTGGAAGGGCGCGGAGAAGTTCGACGCCGAGCAGCCGTTCGAGGTGGTCCGCGCGGACACCGGCGTGCTGTTGCCTACGCCGTCGGTCGCGAAGCGGGCTGCCGAGATCGCGCGGTCCCACGGCTGCGACAGCGTCTGGTTCGGCGCCGCCGCTCCGCTCGGGTTGCTCGCCGGTGGGCTGCGCCGCGACGCGGCGATCGATCGGGCCGTCGCGCTGACACACGGCCACGAGATCGGCTGGGCCGCCCTGCCCGGTGCACGTCAGGTACTGCGGCGGATCGCCCGGGGAAACGACGTCATCACGTACCTGGGGGAGTACCAGCGGATCCGGCTGGAGAGGGCCCTGCACGGGCTCACCCGGCTGGAACGGCTCGCGCCGGGCGTGGACGTGGACGCGTTCCACCCCGGGGTCGACGGGTCGGCGGTGCGCGCGAAGCACGCCCTGAGCGATCGGCCGGTGATCGTGTGCGTCTCCCGGCTGGTGGCCCGCAAGGGGCAGGACATGCTGATCCGGGCGCTGCCGGTGATCCGGCGCAGCGTGCCGGGTGCGGCCCTGCTCCTGGGTGGCGGCGGACCCTACCGGCCCAAGCTGGAGCGGCTCGCCCGCGACCTGGGCGTCGAGGCCGACGTCGTGTTCACCGGCTCGGTCCCGTGGGCCGAGCTGCCCACCCTGTACGCGGCCGGTGACGTCTACGCGATGCCGTGCCGTACCCGGGCCGGCGGGCTGGACGTGGAAGGACTGGGCATCGTTTACCTGGAGGCGTCGGCCACCGGCCTGCCGGTGGTGGCCGGTGACTCGGGCGGGGCGCCGGACGCGGTTCTCGAGGGCGAGACCGGGTACGTGGTCGGCGGCCGGGACCTGGCGGCGATCAGCGCGCGGATCACCGACCTGCTCACCGATCGGGAACGGTCTCGGGCGATGGGCTCGGCCGGGCGGTCCTGGGTGGAACGGGAATGGCGGTGGGAGAAGCAGGCCGAGCGGCTGTCGGCGCTCTTGCGCCATGAGTGAGTAGTCACTCCGAGTGAATGTATAGACACGCGTCGCGGGCCCGGGTTATCAACGGCTGAGAGCCCGGATCGGCAGGCGCGCGTGCGGCGTCGCCCGGCCCAGGCTGAGGAACCCGGACACGGGAGCCGCGATGCCGGACACCGCACCATCCGCCGCGACCGGTTCGCCCGGCGGGGCCGCTTCCTCCGGCGCGGAGTGGGAGACAGGCGATGAGCTCGAGCTCCCGTACTGGCTGACGAGTACCGAGGAGGCCGCCAACACCTCGTTCCTCACCATGGTGCGGCGGCTCCCGCGGCTGCTGCGGGAGGCGTGGCTGCTGGCCTGGCAGTCCGGTCCCGGTGTCACGGCGGCAGTCGTCGGGCTGCAGATCGCGGCGGGCGTCGCCACCGCCGCCGGGATGATGAGCGTCGTCGGTGTGTTCGACGGCCTGCTCCGTGCGGGCCCGACACCGGAGCGCGTACGAGCCGCCGTACCGTCGTTGCTCTTGCTCGTGGGTGCCGCGGCCGTGCGCGGCCTGCTCGCCTCGGCCGCCGCGGCGGCCAACGGCCGTCTGTCGCCCAAGGTCTACCAGGCGGCTCAGCTTCGGTTGCTCGGCCTGACCACGCAGGTGGACCTGTCCACATTCGACGATCCGAGCTGGCGGGACGCGATGGAACGGGCGCGCGACCGGGGCATCTCCGCCGCCGAGCAGCTGGTCGACCGGGCGATCGAGCTGATCGCCAACATGATCGGGCTGGTCGCGGCGGCGAGCGTGCTGGCGGTGCTGCATCCGGTCCTGCTGCCGCTGCTGGTGCTCGCGGTCGTCCCGGTCGGGTGGGCCGCCGTGCGCTCCGGACGCCTCGGCTACCGCCACGTGCTGCGGCTGATCACCGTGTGGCGCCGGCAACGGATGCTCGCCGAGCTGCTCGCTGCCCGGGAACCCGCGCCCGAGCTACGCGCCTTCACCGTCCGCGAGTTCCTGCTCGCCGAGGCCGGGCGCCTGCTCGCCTTCTCCACCAACGAAGAGATCCGGCTCTCCGGGCGGCAGGTTCGCACCACTCTCCTGGGCACCGCGCTCAGCGGCCTGGCCACCGGTGTGACCTACGCGGCACTGCTGTGGCTACTGTGGACCGAACGCATGGAGCTGGCCGCCGGCGGCGCGGCCGCGTACGCGATCAGCATGGGCATCGGCAAGCTGACCGAGTTGGCCTTCAGCGCCAACCGGGTATTCGAGCAGGGGCTGTACTTCGCGGATTTCCAGGGCTTCTGCCAGCTGTCGCTGGCCCGCGCCGAGCCCGCACCCGGGTCGATCGCACCGCAGAGGTTCGCGGAGATCCGGCTCGAGCGGGTCACGTTTCGCTACCCGGACGCGGAGCGCCCCGCGGTGAACGACGTCAGCATGACGCTGCGGCGCGGCGAGGTCATCGCGCTGGTCGGCGAGAACGGCTCGGGCAAGTCGACACTGGCCGCGCTGCTCGCCGGCCTCTATCGGCCACAGCAGGGCACGGTCCGGTGGGACGGCGAGGACGCCGGCCGGTTCCACCCGGATTCGGTACGCGACAGGGTCGCGGTGGTGATGCAGGAGCCGACCCGGTGGCCGCTGTCCGCGCGTACCAACATCACCATCGGGCGGTACGACCGACGGATCGACACGTCACAAGTGCACCAGGCAGCCCGCGCCGGCGACGCGCACGACTTCGTCATGGAATTGACCCGGCAGTACGACACGTTGCTGTCGCGGCACTTCACCGACGGCGCGGATCTCTCCGGCGGGCAATGGCAGCGGCTGGCGGTGAGCCGGGCGTTCTACCGGGACGCGCCCCTGCTGATCTGCGACGAGCCGACCGCGAACCTGGACGCCCGCGCGGAGCACGAGGTGTACCGGCGGCTGCGGGACCTGGCGTCCGGCCGTACCGTCGTACTGATCACGCACCGGATGGCCAGCGTGCGTGAGGCGGATCGGATCTACGTGCTGGATCACGGATCGGTGGTCGAGCAGGGCGACCACGACGCGCTCATGGCGGAGGCCGGAATCTACGCGCAGATGTTCACGCTGCAGGCGAGCGCGTACCGGGCGGCGTGAGAAACGCAGGCCACACGCGCCGGACGGACGGCGGAACGGGCTAGGTAACGCGGTACGGTCGGGCCGGGAATTCTGGACGAAGATATGGCAGCCGGGAAACGCCGGAGACGTCTGGAATGTTGAGAACCGCCCGACCCGGTGGCGGGGTCGGGCGGCTTCGCAGGACGTCAGAACTTCGGGGCGTCCGGGGCCTCGAGCAAGCCCAACCGGAGTGCGGTCATCAGCGCCTGAGCACGGTTCGCGGCACCGAGCTTCTCGTACAGCTTGGAGATGTGGGTCTTGGCCGTGGACTCCGACACGAACAGCTGCTTGGCGATCCCGGCCACACTCATGCCGTCGGCGAGCAGCCGCAGCACCTGGCCCTCGCGGGGCGACAACTGCGGACCGCTGGGTGCGAGCCGGCGCTTCATCGCCTCGGCGAGATCCGCGGCCGTGAATGCGCTCGGCGCGGAGGCGGCGTGCCGGGCGGCCGCGACGACCTCGTCGGCGGGCGCGGTCTTCGGCACGAAAGCGCTGGCCCCGGCCTCGAGCGCACCGAAGAGCTGGTCATCACCGGCGTACATGGTGAGCACCACGATGCCCATGTTGGCGTTGTTCTTGCGCAACGCGCGGGTGGCCTCGAGGCCGCTGCCGTCGGGCAGACGCAGATCCATGATTACTACGTCGGGCTGCAGGGCGCCGGCCTGGCGGACGGCCTCGGCGGCCGTGGCGGCCTCGCCGACGACCTCGAACTGCCGGTCGCGCTCGAATGCGTGTCGCAGCCCTTTACGGATCAGGTCGTGATCGTCGACAAGGAGGACCTTGGTGCGCGTCGTCGGCGCCGGACTGGTCGACATGCTCGGGTTACTCCCCTTCTGGAGCGGAAACGCTATCCCGCACGCTATCGCGCCGAGCGGAGGTTCCAAGCACTACGGCTACGGTTGTCCCGCTGGGGTGTCGCGGCGTGATCTTCAACTTGCCCCGGATCCGTTCCGCCCGCTCGGCCATGATGCTCAGGCCGTAGCGGCCGTCCGGCCGGTCGTCGGCGAAACCCTTGCCGTCGTCGGAGACCTCGATCTTGGCGTACGGCGGGTCGATGGTGCACGTGACCCAGAGGTTCGACGCGCCCGCGTGCTTGCGGGCGTTGGTGATCGCCTCCTGGGCGATGCGCAGGAGTTCCGCCTCGGTCGCTGCGGGAAGCCGGGCGGTGGACTCGTCGAACGTGAAGTGCACTCGCAGCCCGGCCGGCGTGCCGATGGTGCGCGCGTACTCGGCGATCGCCGCCGCCAAGCCGCCGTTGCGGTCGACCTCGGAACGCAGCTCGAACAGGCTCAGCCGCAGTTCGGTGATCACCCGGGTGACCTCGGAGCGCAGCGCGCGCAGTTCCTCTGCCGTCTCCTCCGCGCCGTCCGGCAGGGTCGCCTGCGCGTTGTCGATGCCGTAGCCGACCATCACCAGCTCTTGCGCCACGCCGTCGTGGATCTCCCGGGCCAGCCGCTGACGCTCCTCGTTTGTGGCCAGCGAGCGCACGTCGTCGAAGAGCAGCGCCGCCTCGAGCCGGAGGGCGGCCGGTCCGGTCACCTCGGTGACCCGGCGGACCACCGCGGACGGATACGCCTGACCCACGTCGGCCTCGAGGATCACCAGCCCGATCGTACGGACGCCGGCGACGAGCGGAACGACAAGCGACGACGAAGCCTCACCGCCGCGGTGCGAACGGGCCTGGGACCGGTTGGCGGTCTGCGGCTGCTGGGTCGCCCAGGCGTCGGCGATGGCCGAGTCGGCGTCGAGCGTGGTCTCCCAGTCGACGCGTTCGGCGCCGCTCTGCGCCAGCACCACCAGCCGGCCGCCGCCGCTGGCGGACAACACGGCGGCTCGGTTCGCCGGCGCCACCGCGCGTAGCTCCTCGAGCAGGTGCTCGGAGATGCCGCCGGGATCGAGGGTGGCGCCCGGCAGCGAACGGGCGACGCTGCGCAGCTGGGTCAGCAGGCGGGTCGCTTCGGCGTACGGCTGCGGGGCGTTCTCGGCGGGCTGCATCAGCTGCCGCATGGTGTCCGCCGCGAAGGTGACGATCGCGCCGAGCACCAGCCACTGCCCACCGGCGGCCAGGTAACCGGTCTGGGTGATCGCGCCGGGGTCGCCGATCACCGTGCCGCCGACCACCATCGCGACGGCGGCCACGCCGAGCAGGGCGGCGCCTTCGGTGGGCCGGCGGCGCAGGGCGGCGGTCAGCAGGGGAACGGCCAGGTAGGGGAGCACGACCTCGGCACCGAACCCGGCGTACACCGTTTTGGCCTGATTCGCCGCGGCGGCGATCGAACCGGCCGCCAGGCCGGTCACCACGACCTCCGCCACCCGGCCGGCCGGTGCCCAGACCCGGTGGTCCGGGGCGATGAACGCGGGCAGCGCCGCGACCAGCAGCAGGGCGATCCAGCGAAGCTGGCCGAAGTCCTGTGTCGCGACCAGGGTCAGACCCGCCACCAGGGCGAGCATGACGACGCGGGCGGTGACCGCGAGCGGCTGGAGCCGTGTGGGGACGGCGGCGGAGGCTGACACCTCACGGATGGTAGCCGTACCCTCCGACAGCGGCCCATCCGCGAGTCGGCCCATCGCCTGGAACGTCGTACCGACCGGGTAGCCTCCCAGCATGGCGGACAGCTCGACAGAGTCGATCCAGATCCAGGCGCCGCTCGACCGCGTGGCCGCGGTGGTCTGCGACTTCCCCAGGTATCCCGAGTGGGCCGACGCGATGAAAGAGGTCGAGGTCCTCAGTGAGTACGAGGACGGGTATGCGGCCGAGGTCCGGTTCGTGATCGACGCCGGGGTTATGGCGGACGACTACACGCTCGAGTATTCGTATGCCGAGGACCTGTCCCGCATCGAATGGCACCTGGTCGCACCGTCGAAGACGCAGAAGACACAGAACGGCTCCTACGACCTTGTCGAAAACGTCGACGGCAACACCACGGTGACTTACACGCTCGAGGTCGAACTGTCCATCGGGATGCTCGGGATGTTCCGCCGCAAGGCCGAGAAGATGATCATGGATACGGCGCTCAAGCAGCTCAAGCGCCGGGTGGAGAGTCTCCCGACGGGTTGAGCGGACAAGTGGCAGCGAGGAGTGAAGGATGGCTCGGGAAACCGGGTCGGCCCGTGAAGAGGCCGAGCGGCTGGTGGCCGCGGTGCTCGCGATGGCGTCGCAGAGCGGCCGGAGCGGCGCCGATCGGGGCCGCGACGACCGGGACGACAGCATCTCCGGTACGAGCGCACGCCTGGTCGAGGGCCTCGGCACGCTGGGCGACACGCTCGCCGGCATGGTAGGTCAGCTGGCCGGTGCGGCGAGCGGCCGACCGCACCGAGACGGCGATGCGGCGGTGGCCGGCGATGCGGGTGCCGGCGCGCGGCGTACGGACGCGACCCATGAACCCGCCACGACGGGACGTGTGCGATACGGCTTGGCCACCGGCAGCGCCGAGTGTTGCGTGTGCCCGGTCTGCCGGGCGATCGCCAACCTGCGCGACCCGAGCCCCGAGTCGGCGGCCCGTTTGGCGACCGGAGCGGGTGACTTCGCAACCGGCGTGGCCAGCCTGATGCGCGCGTTCTCCGCGATGTCGGGCACCCGGTCACGACCGGCGAAGCCGCGTCGACCGGTGCCGCCGCCGGATCCGGATCTGGCCTGGTCGGCCGCGACCCGGACGGCCGCCGACGGCGGCCGGCATGACGCTGGAGATCTGACCCCGGACGAAGACGAATCGCCGTGGGCAGCGGCGACACGCGCGGCTGACCGCCAGGCCGGTCCGCCTGCCCGCGGGACTTCCGGTGCGGCGGCCGGCCCGCCGGAGGGCAGCGGCGGGGGCTCGGAATCCCCGGCGTCGACCCCGGGCCCGCGTACCTCCGATGGTGTTGATTCTCCGGCGGAATCGGCGGGCGACGCGCGCCCCGGCCCGGTGTCGCACGCGGCTCCCCCGGGGGATGTCTGGGCGGCGGCGACCGCCGGGCCGGTGGATGGCGCGGATGGCGGCGCGGCCCTGCCCTCGGTCGTGAGTCATGATGATCCGGCGGACGGAACCCGGTCCGGCACGGTGTGAGACCAGCAGAGGGGACGGGCAGCGTGACGCTGACCATCGGAATCGACGTCGGCGGCACCAAGGTGGCCGGCGGGGTGGTCGACGAGTACGGCACGGTGCTGGCGTCGAATCGGCGGGTCACGCCCGCCGAGGACCAGGCCGGCACGCGGGACACCATCGTCGAGGTGGCCGCCGAGCTCACCGAGCGGTATCCGGACGTCGTGGCGATCGGTATCGGCGCCGCAGCCTGGATCGACACCGCCGGGTCGACCGTTCTGTTCGCACCCAATCTGGCCTGGCGTGATGAGCCGCTGCGCGACTACGTGACGAAGGCGGTCGGCCGGCCCACCGTGCTGGAGAACGACGCCAACGTCGCGGCCTGGGCGGAGTTCCGGTTCGGTGCCGCACGCGCCGCCGACGACTCGATGGTCATGATCACCGTGGGCACCGGCATCGGTGGCGGGATCGTGCTTAACGGCGCGCTGTGGCGCGGCGCCAACGGGATCGCCGGCGAACTCGGGCACATCCAGTCGGTGCCGGACGGCCATCCCTGCGGGTGTGGACGGCTGGGCTGCATCGAGCAGTACGCCAGCGGCAACGCCCTGGTCCGTTTCGCCCGGGCCGGCGCCCGGGACGAGCCGGACCGTGCGGCGTTGCTGCTCGACCTGGCCGGCGGCGACCCGCTGGCGATCACGGGCCGGCAGATCACCCAGGCCGCGCGGAGCGGAGACGGGGTGGCCCGGGACGCGTTCGCGCGGATCGGTTACTGGCTCGGCATCGCGATGGCCGACCTGGCGCAGATCTTCGACCCGCAGGTGCTGGTCGTCGGCGGCGGCGTGGTGGAGGCGGGCGACCTGTTGATGGGCCCGACCGAACATACCTATCGGGATCAGTTGGCGCAGCGGGGGAGGTTCCCGGTGGCCCAGGTGAAGGCGGCCGAGACCGGCAACGCCGCCGGGGTCGTCGGCGCTGCGGACCTGGCCCGGCGGATCTGAGCGATGGCGACGCTGCGGGTCCTCAGCTACAACGTGCACGGCCTCAAGGACGACCGTGCCGCGCTCACCGGCCTCGTCCGAGACCTCGCGCCGGACGTCGTCATGGTCCAGGAGGCGCCGCGCCGGTTCCGCTGGCGGCACAAGTGTGCCGCGCTCGCCGACGACTTCGGCATGGTGGTGGCGGCCGGCGGGCTGCCCTCGCTCGGCAACCTGCTGCTGGTCAGTCTCCGGGTACGCGTGCGCGAAACGTGGTGCCTGCGCTATCCGCTGACCCCCGGCCGGCACATGCGGGGCGCCGCGTTCGCCGCCTGCTCGGTCCGCGGTGCTCGGTTCACCGTCTCCGGGTCGCACCTGGCCACCGATCCGGTCGAACGGCCGGCCCAGGCGCTGCGCTGGAAACAGGAGCTGACCGCGATCGAGGGCACGGTGATCGCCGGGGGCGACCTGAACGAGGGACCGGGCGGTGCGGCCTGGCGTACCGTCGCCGACGGATTCGTCTCGTCCGATTCCCCGCTGACCTTTCCGGCCACGCTGCCCCGTCTGCGGTTGGATGCCGTGTTCGTCACCCCGGACGTCACGATCGACCGATACGAGGTGATCGAGTCCGACCAGGCCCGGCGGGCAAGTGACCATTTGCCGGTCGTCGCTGACCTGACGCTGGCTTCCTCGTGACCGCGGATATCTGAAATCATCGCGGGGTGCAAGACACCTCCCATGTGGCGGACCGGCACGAGGCGGTCTGCGTGATCGGTGCCGGCGCCAGCGGGCTGGCGGCCGTCAAAAACCTGCGCGAGCAGGGCTTCGCGGTGGACTGCTACGAGCGGGAGACGTCTGTCGGTGGGGCGTGGAACTGGCGCCACGACCGCAGCCCGATATACGCGGGCACCCACCTCATCTCCTCCCGACCGCTTACCGAGTTTCCGGACTTCCCGATGCCGGACACCTGGCCGGACTATCCGCATCACGCCCAGGTACTGTCCTATCTGGAGCGTTACGCGGCGCATTTCGGGTTGACCGAGCACGTCTGGTTCGGCACCGAGGTGGCGTCCGTGCTCCCGGTCGGTGACGGCCGGTGGGACGTGACCACGCACGGCACCGGCGGGGGAAAGGCTCGGGTCCAGCGGTACGCCGCGGTGGTGGTGGCCAACGGGCACAACTGGGCACCCCGGCGGCCGTCCGTGCCCGGCGAGTTCACCCGGGAGCTGATCCACGCGTGCGCGTACAAGGATCCAGCCATCCTCCGGGGCCGGAAGGTACTGATCATCGGCGGCGGCAACACCGGCTGCGACATCGCGGTCGACGCCGCCCAGCAGGCCGCCACGGTCTGGCACTCCACCCGCCGCGGTTACTGGTACGCCCCGAAGTACGTCTTCGGCCGGCCAGCCGACCAGGTCAACGCCGGCACCCTGAAATGGCGGCTGCCGCTGCGCCTACGGCAATGGATCTTCCAGCGCGTGCTGCGCCTGGTGGTGGGCGACATGACGCGGTACGGAGTGCCGACGCCCGATCACCGACCGTTCGAGAGCCACCCGATCGTCAACAGCCAGCTCGCGTACTACCTCGGCCACGGCCGGATCACCGCGGTACCGGACGTCGCCCGCTTCGACGGCCCGGCGGTGGAGCTGTCCGACGGCCGGTGGATCGAGCCCGACCTGGTGATCACAGCCACCGGATACCAGCCGCGGTTCGAGTTCCTCGCCCCGGAACTGCTGGACATCGACGAGGACGGGCGGCCAGACCTGCATCTGCATGCGTTCGCCCGGCGGCACCCGACGCTGGCCGTGGTCGGGATGCTTCAGCCGGACGCCGGGCTGTTCCCGCTGGTCCACTGGCAGAGCGTGGCGGTGGCGCGGTGGCTGCGGTTACGGGCTACGGACCCGGTGCGGGCGGCCGCGGTCCAGCGCAAGGAGGCGGGACGGCCGCTCAAGACCTGGGCGCGGCCGGGAACGCTGCCGACCGAGCGGCACTGGTTCGAGGTGAGCGGAACCAACTACTTGCGCGTACTGGACGACCTGCTGAAACGCCTGGAACCGGCATGACCGACTGCACCGTAGCGATGCGGAGCGTAAGCGTAGGGCCAGGAGGGCATGCCGAAAGGCGGCACCGCATGACCGACTGCACCGTAGCGATGCGGAG
>Ga0081539_10002638_pt1 | contig 24507 bp, 26 predicted proteins | sample TabmetS4T2R2_FD_71023 | JGI IMG/M metagenome (GOLD analysis project Ga0081539, IMG submission 71023) | Tabebuia heterophylla rhizosphere microbial communities from the University of Puerto Rico - S4T2R2 | ecosystem: Host-associated > Plants > Roots > Rhizosphere ...
GGCTGGTGATGCTCGCCAGGACCGCCGCCGCCCGCGCCAGCGGCAGGTTGGCGCCGACCTGGAGGCTGCGGTCCTCGGGGCGGAAGTCGCGGGCGAGGAGGACGGCGAAGAGCTCGCCCAGGGTTGGCTCGTTGCTGTTCATCGGGGGCCTCAGATCTGCAGCGCGGCGATCCGGCGGATGCCGATCTGCTCGAGGTAGGAGTCGTGGTTGGGGGCGTCGTGGACGAAGCGCTTCAGGTAGGCGTCGAGCGCCTCGCCGCCCTCGCGGCCGGCGCCGATCGCTTCCTTCAGGTGGTCGACGTCGGCGACCATCGTCGCGCTCGAATAAGGGTGCGTGCCGAAGGGGGCGCGGACGACCTGGGTCTCTTTCCAGTACCAGGTGCGCAGCGGGTCCACGCGGATCTCGTCGTTGGAAACGACCCGGTCGACCTGGACGACAACCCGCTTCGCGGCGGCGCCGAGCAGCGAGTCCATGTGGCCGGCGCTGGTCGTCTGGGCGTTGCCGAACTCGTCGGCGGTCTCGGCGAAGATCAGCGCCACGTCGAGCTCCAGCGCCGGCACCGCCAGCAGCTCCTGGCCGGCGACCGGGTCGGCGAAGGCGAGCAGCTCCGGGGTGATCTCCGGGTAGGAGGTGCCGACGCCGCTGCGGCAGGGCATGAACGGCAGCTTCTGGGCGGCGGCGCGGAGGCCGGCGATGCAGTGGGCCTCGTCGTAGTCCTTGAACTTGACGCTGCCGTCCTCGACCGCCCGCCGGTAGACCGGGGCGACGCCGGCCGCCCCCTCCATGCCGACGTAGGCGGCGATCAAAGTGTCGACGCAGCCGGCGGCGATCAGGATCTCGACGTCGAGCCCGCCGGTCGGGGCGACCACGGTCAGGCCCTTGACCCCGGAGGCGGCCAACGCCCGGACCAGCGCCATCGGGTGAGCGGCGGTGACGGCGCCACCGACCCCGACCGTCATCCCGTCCTCGATCCCGGCCAGCGCCTGCTCGGCGCTGACCACGACCTTGGTGCGCTCGCCGGCGGCGAGGGTCACGAGACCGTCGCCTCCACCAGCGGCGCCACCGAGCCGAGCCCGGCGATTCCGCGGATCGCCGCCTCCAGCTTCTCCACCCCGGCCTCCTCGACCGCCATCTCGGGGATCAGGCGGCGGGTGTTCTCGCGCACCCCGTCCCACTCCCAGCCGTAGGTGCCGCCGTCGGGGATCAGCTCGCGCACGTGGCGCTCGCCGGTCGTGGTGATCAGCTCGATCCGCGCCGCCAGGGTCGGCAGCCGCTCGTCGGCGATCACCTCGGTGCGGGCGACCAGCTCGCGGATCACCGGGTCCTCGGTCTCGTGCAGGCCCTCCAGGGTCGCCGTGCGGTGCTTGATCGCCATCGCAACGCAGAACGGGGCGCTCATCAGGCTCGCCCCGACGTCGCGGAACGGGCCCCAGTTGAGCGTGCCCGGGTAGCTGCGGTCCTCCGGATTCAGCATGCAGCGGACGCTCTCGATCTCTTCGACCTCGACGTCGGCCTCGGTGACCAGGGAGATCGCCGCCTCGACCGGGCTCTGGGTGATGTTGCAGACCGGGTAGGGCTTGTAGATCACGTCGAGGATCCGCCAGCGCTCGCCCAGTTCCCACTCGCCGTCGTCCTCGACCTCGCCGGCGAAGGCGCGGGCGAAGCCGGCCGGGCCCTCGAACCATTCGCGCGCCCCGGGGGCGCCGGTGGCGGCGAGGGTCGCGGCCCAGAGGCCGTTGCGGGCGGCCATCCCGAGCTCCCAGCGCCACTCGCTGGTGCCCTCGATCCAGGTCTGGTTGAGGCCGCCGGAGAAGCTGGCCGCGATCCCGATCGCGCTCTCTGCGCCCTCCGCGTCGAGCCCGATCAGCGAGGCCGACGCCGCGGCGGCGCCGAGCGTCCCGTAGAGCATCGAGGCGCGGAAGCCGCGCGCGGTGCTGGCCGCGGCGAGCCGCTCGCCGACCGCGGCGGCGACCTCGTAGCCGGCCAGCGTCGCCCGCGCGAAGGCCTCGCCGTCGGCGCCGGCGCGCTCCGCCGTGGCCAGCGCCGCCGGGATCACCGCCGAGCCGACGTGGGTCTTGGCCGCGTAGTGGGTGTCGTCCTGGGCGCGGGCGTGCATCAGCGCCGCGTTGGCGAAGGCGGCGTGCTCGGCGTCGACCTTGGCGCCGCTGCAGAGCAGGGTCGCCTGGGCCGGGCCCATGCCTTCGACCGGGGGCCAGATCGCCGGCCCCTCGGTGTGCGCGGCCATCGCCACGCCAAAGTCGTGCAGCAGGTTGCAGCGGAGCTTCTCGAGCACCTCGGCCGGGGGCTCCTGCTCCCGGCACTCGACGACGAACCGTCCGAGGCGCTCGCCGACCGCGAGCTTGGTCAGGTTCACGTTCCCACCTCCTCGATCCCTTGTTTGACGCTGGCGAGGAAGTTCGCGCCCTCGGCCCCGGTCAGGACCCGGTGGTCGCAGCCGAGGGTGAGCCGGACCAGCCGGCGCCCGTCCGCATCCGCGGGGGCAGCCGTGCCGACGCCGAGAATCGCCGCCTGGGGCGGGTTGATCACCGGGTCGAAGTCTTCGATCCCGTACATGCCGAGGTTGGAGACGGTGAAGGTCGCGTCCTTGAGCACGTCGCGGGAGAGCCGGCGCGCTTCCGCCGCCTCGACCAGAGCCCGGGTGGTGGCGGCGATCTCGGTCGCCTCGAGCCGGTCGGCGTCGTAGATCGCCGGCACGACGAGCCCGTCGCGGACCGCGATCGCGACCCCGACGTTGCAGCGCGGGTGCTGGTGGACCTCGCCGTCGGCCCAGGAGGCGTTGACGACCGGGTGCTCGCGCAGGGCGCGACCGACCGCCCAGAGCATGTAGTCGTTCAGGGTCGGGACCCGTCCCGTCCCCTCCTGCTTCAGCCGCGCCCGCTCGGCGAAGATGCCGGCGGCGTCGACGCTGGTCCGCAGGTAGAAGACCGGGACCTGGGTCGACTCGGCCAGCCGCCGCGCCATCGCGCGGCGGATCAGCGGCAGCTTGACGACCTCGGGCTCGCCCTGCCCGGGGCGCTCGGCGGCTGCGGGGGCCGCCTCACTCATCGCTGACGACGGCGAAGACGTGGTCGGCCTTGACCACGTCGAACTCGGCGACGAAGAGCTCGACCACCTTGCCGTCGATCGGCGCGGTGAGGTCCATGTTCGCCTTGTCGCTGGCGATTTCCATCAGCGCCTCGCCGCTGGCGACGCTGGCGCCGACCTCGACGTTGAGCTGGACGACCTCGACCTCTTCCTCGGGGTCCGGGTCCTCGATGCGGATCTCGACTCGCGGCATGTCCTACCCCTTTCCGGCGCACTCGCGGAGCGCCGCGGCGATGTCGTCGACGCCCGGGGCGCGCGCTTCGGCGAGCGGCACCGGGGTCGGCACGTTGATGAACGGCGCGGTCACCCGCACCGGCTCGGTCTTCAGCTCGGAGAGGCAGGACTCGGCGGCGATCGCGCAGACCTCGCTGGCGATGCTGCAGGGCGCGGTCGCGTCCTGGGCGATGACGACGCGGCCGGTCTTCTGGATCGAGGCGACGATCGCCGGGCGGTCGAGCGGCGAGAGCGTGCGCGGGTCGAGCACCTCGACCGAGATCCCGTCGGCGGCCAGCTGCTCGGCCGCCTCCAGCGCCCGGTCGACCATGCGGCCGATCGCGACCACGGTCACGTCGGTGCCCTCGCGCGGGACCGCGGCGACGCCGAGCGGGACCAGGTAGTCCTCCTCCAGCGGCACCTCGTGGCGCGCGGTCAGCAGACCCTGGGTCTCGATGAAGAGGGTCGGGTCTTCGTCGCGGATCGAGGACTTGAGCAGGCCCTTGGCGTCGGCCGCGTTGGACGGCATCACGACCTTGAGCCCGGGGACGGCGCAGAACCAGGCCTCGAAGTTCTGCGAGTGCTGGGCCCCGTTGGGACCGCCGGCGCCGCACATCGTGCGGATCGTCAGCGGCAGCGAGTGGCCGGTGAAGTAGCGGTACTTGGCGGCCTGGTTGACGATCTGGTCCATCGCCAGCATCGCGAAGTCGAAGAACATGATCTCGACGATCGGCCGCATCCCGACCGCGGCGGCGCCGGTGCCGAGCCCGGCCAAGAGCGACTCGGAGATCGGGGTGTCGCGGACCCGCGAGTCGCCGTAGCGTTCGAGCAGGCCGCGGGTGATCCCGTAGGGGCCGCCGACCCGGGCGACGTCCTCGCCGACCAGGAAGGTGCGCTCGTCGCGGTCCATCTCCTCGACCAGGGCCTGGTTGACGCCCTGCCAGAACTTCATCGAGCGGGTCTCGACGGCGGCGGTGCTCATCAGGCAGTGACCTCCTCCGCGTAGTGGCCCGGGGTGAGGACCTCCTCGCCGGCGATCGGGCTGGCCAGCGCGAACTCGAGGGCGGCGGCGATCTCCTTCTCGACCTCGGCCTCGGCCAGGTCGGCTTCGACCGGGTCGAGCAGCGCCCGGGTGCGGACCAGCGGGTCCCCGGCGCGCCCGGCCTCGACCTCTTTCTCATCGCGGTAGGCGGCTTTGTCGCCGGCGTAGTGGCCGAACCAGCGATAGGTCTCGGCCTCGATCAGGGTCGGGCCCTCGCCGGCGCGGGCGCGCTCGACCGCGGCGCCGACGGTCTCGACGACCGCGTCGACGTCGTTGCCGTCGATCTTCAGGCCGGGCATATCGTAGCCCTCGGCCCGCTTCCAGATCTCGCCGGCGACGTGGACGTGCTGGGGGGTCAGCTCGACGTAGCGGTTGTTCTCGCAGATGAAGACGATCGGCAGCTTCCAGAGGCTGGCGGGGTTGAGCGCCTCGCCGAAGACCCCGTTGGCGGCCGCGCCCTCGCCGAAGAAGGAGATCGCGACGTCGTCGCGGCCGTCGATCTGCAGGCCGAGCGCGGCGCCGGTCCCGATCGGGATCCCGCCGCCGACGATGCCGTTGGTGCCGAGCAGCCCGATCTCCGGGATCGCCACGTGCATCGAGCCGCCGCGGCCGCGCGAGTAGCCGTCGGCGCGGCCGAGCAGCTCGGCCATCATCCGGTCGGCTTTGGCGCCCTTGGCGAGGCAGTGGTGGTGGCCGCGGTGGGTGGAGACGATCACGTCGGTCTCGCGCAGCGGCCAGCAGCCGCCGATTGCCACCGCCTCCTGACCGATCGAGAGGTGCAGCGGACCGGGCACGTTGCCCTCGTGGAACTGCTCGTGGACGGTCTCCTCGAAGCGGCGGCTGAGCCGCATCAGGCGGTAGCGCGCGAGGCGCTCGGCGTCCGTGGTCTCGTCCCTGGTGGTCATTCCCGTTCCGTCCGGAGGCTCTCTACCTACCGGTAGGTAGGCAGCTTACACGACGACCCATGGGCGCGCAACCCACCGCTGGAGCGATCCCCCATCCGTCCGGCAACCGCACGGTCGATACCCGTGCTTTAGAGTCCGCTCAGTTGCAGCAGACTGTGCCGAGCATGCAAGAGACGAAGACCGAACCCGCACCCCAACCGACCGTCGGCGTCCGCGCCGACATCATCGAAGCGGCCACCCGGATCTTCAGCGAGCGCGGCTACCACGCCGCCTCGATGGCCGAAATCGCCGACGCCGTCGGCATCCGCAAGGCCAGCCTCTACCACCACGTGCGCAAAAAGGAGGATCTGCTCTTCGCGATCCACGAGACCCTGATCGACGAGCTGATCTCCGAGACGATCGCCGTCTCCTCCTCCTCGGAGAGCCCGGCCGAGAAGGTCCGCGGCCTGCTGCACGTGACCATGCGGTTCATCGCCCGCAACCGCGAGGGCGTCACCGTCTTCCTCTCCGAGCGCCACGCGGTCACCGGCGAGCGCTGGCAGGCCCTGGTGATCAAGCGCGACTTCTACGAGCGCATGGTCTCCCAGATCATCAGCGAGGGCCGCTCCTCCGGCAACTTCGTCGACCTCCCCCCGGAGATCGTCACCAAGGCTCTGCTCGGCATGGCCAACTGGGGCTACACCTGGTTCCAGCAGGACGGCCCGCTCAGCGCCGACGAAGTCGCCGAGGTCTTCACCGCCATCGCCCTCCGCGGCCTCGAAGCGGACTAAGGGGGGAGGCCCCACCGCCCTTCCGACCTTGAGCACGCTATGGCGAGCTCAAACTCGGAAGCGCAAAGCAGGGCGGCCTGGCGGCTCGCGCGAAGGCAACATGGCGTGATCGCGCGGCGTCAGCTGGAGGCGCTGGGCTTCACGCGCAGCGCTATCGCGCACCGGCGTCGCACGGGCCGGCTGCATCTAGTGACGCGAGGCGTGTACTCGGTCGGAACTCGGTACCTCTCCCCCAAGGGCCGCTGGATGGCCGCGGTCCTCGCCTGCGGCGCGGATGCCTGCCTCTCACACAGATCCGCCGGCGCCCTCTACGGCATCTGCGAGGAGCGCTACGGCGTGATCGAAATCAGCGTGCGCGGGACGGCCGAACCCCGCCGCGAGGGCCTCAAGGTCAGAAGCCGCCCCTCCCTACCCAGCCAGGACGTCGGCGCCCTGGACCGAATCCCGATCACCTCACCGGCCCAGACCATGGTCGACCTCTCCACCGACCTCCCGGACAAGCTCCTGGCCCGAGCTGTCAACGAGGCCGACAAGTTGGACGTGATCGACCCTGAGACCTTGCGCTGTGAGCTCGACGCCTACGCCGGCATCCCGGGAGCGAAGCGGTTGGTCACTCTCCTTGACAAGGACACCTTCGTGCTAACGCAAGAGGAGCTCGAACGCCTCTTCCTCCCACTGGCGAGGGAGGTCGGGCTCCCCCTCCCTCTAACCGGAGAAACAGCGAACGGCTACGAGGTCGACTTCTTCTTCTGGCCCGAGCTCAAACTCGTCGTCGAGACCGACGGCCTGCGCTACCACCGCACCCCTTCAGCCCAGGCCCGTGACCTGCAACGCGACCAGGCGCACACCGCGGCCGGCTACGCCCGCCTGCGCTTCTCCCACTGGCAGGTGAAGTACGAACCGGCGTACGTCAGAGGAATCCTCGAAGCGACCGCGGACCGCCTGCGCTAGCCGCGCCGTTTCAGCCCTTCGCGCCGCAGCCTCTTGGCCAGCGTCACTTCCTTCTTGTCCGTCCCCTTCTTCTCCGGGCCCGGGGTCTCCAGGGTCGCGGGCAGGCCCTCGAACCGCGGCTCAGAGAGGAACGCCGACAACCCGCGTTTGCCCATCTCGCCTTTGCCGATGTTGGCGTGGCGGTCGCGGCAGGAGCCGAGGGGGGCGGCGGCGTCGTTGATGTGGACGGCACCGAGGCGCTCGATCCCGACCTTGGCGTCGGCTTCGTCGAGCACGGCCGCCAGGTGGGACTCGTCGGTGATGTCATAGCCCTGGACGAACATGTGGCAGGAGTCGAGGCAGAGGCCGAGGCGCTTGCCGCTGCCGGCCAGCTCGATCAGCTCCGCCGTCTGGTCGAAGTCACGCGCGAGGAGGCCTTTGTGGCCCGCCGTCTGCTCGATCAGCAGTGGGCAGGAGTCGGTCTCCTTGAGCGCCGCGGCGATCACTTTCGCGGCCCGTTTCAGCGACGGTTTCAGCGGATCGGTTTTCTGCGAGCCGGGGTGGAGGACGACGCCCTTGGCGCCGATCGCGTCGCCGATCCGCAGCGCGTGGGTCAGCGAGGTCAGTGATTTTTTCCGCAGCTCTTTGTCTTTGGTCGCGCAGTTGATCAGGTAGACGGCGTGGATGATCACCGCTTCGACCGACTTCGAGGCCGCCATCCGCGCGTTGAACTCCTCGAAGTCGCCGTCGCCGTAGTTGGTCGGCCGCCACATCCGCGGGCTCTGGTGGAAGATCTGGATCGCTTCGCAGCCGCGCTCCTCGCCGCGCCCGATCGCGTTCGCCAGCCCGCCGGCGGTCGAGACGTGAGCGCCGATCCACATGGCCGCAATCTATCTGGCGCCCGCCTCTGAAAGCATGGGCGGGTGTCCGACCTCCGGCTTCGCTTCGCTCCCTCGCCGACCGGCGCCCTGCACATCGGCGGCGCCCGCACGGCGCTCTACAACTGGCTCGCCGCCCGCCATGAGGACGGGGCGCTGGTGCTGCGGATCGAGGACACCGACCGCGAGCGCTCGACCGAGGAGAACTGGGACCAGATCATCGACGCGCTGGAGTGGCTGGAGCTGGATTGGGACGAGGGGCCGGTCTCCCAGGCCGACCGGGCCGACTCCCACGCGGCGGCGCTGGCGCAGCTGCTGGAGTCCGGCGCTGCCTACCGCGACGCCGCCACCGCCAAGGACGTCGAGGCCTGGAAGGCCGAGCACGGGGCCGGCAGCGGCTACCGCGGCACGCCCACCGAGGAGGCCGGCGCGGCGATCCGGCTGCGCGTCCCCGACGAGGGGGAGACCGTGGTCGACGACATCCTCCGCGGCCCGGTCGCCTTCCCCAACCGCAGCTACGACGACTTCGTGATCGCCCGCGGCGACGGCAGCGTCCTTTACAACTTCGCGGTTGCGGTCGACGACGCCGAGATGGGGATCACCGAGGTGGTGCGCGGCGACGATCACCTCTCGAACACGCCGAAGCAGCTGCTGGTTCTGGAGGCGCTCGACCACCAGCCACCGCGCTACGCCCATCTGCCGCTGCTGCACGGGCCCGATGGCAAAAAGCTCTCCAAGCGCCACGGCGCCGCCTCGGTCCAGGAGCTGCGCGAAGCCGGCTACCTGCCGGCGGCGCTGCGCAACTACCTCGCGCTGCTCGGCTGGGGGACCGACGACGACACGACCCTGATGTCGACCGCCGAGCTGGTCGAGCGCTTCCGGGTCGAGGACGTCGGCAAGGCCGCGGCGATCTTCGACGAGAAGAAGCTGCGCTGGCTGAACGGCCGCTTCATGCGCGAGCTGCCGCTCAAGGAGTACACCGCGGCGGTCGCCGCTCAGCTCGAGCGCGAAGGGATCCAGGTGCCGGCCGCGGCCGAGCTCAGCGCCGCCTGCGCGATCGCCCAGGAGAAAGCCCAGACCCTGGCCGAGGTCTGGCCGCTGATCCGCTTCCTCTTCGAGCCCCCGGTCGACGATCCCAAAGCCTGGAAGAAGGTGATGAAAGCGGGGTCCGGCGAGCTGCTGGAGGCCGCCGCGGGCGCCCTGGCGCCGGTCGAGCCGTTCGAGCCGGACCAAATCGAGGCTGCTCTGGCGCCCCTGCTGGCTGAATTCGACGTCAAAGCGGGCCGCCTCTACCAGCCGATCCGGGTCGCGATCACCGGCAGTTCGGTCTCTCCGGGCATCTTCGAGTCGCTCTCCGCGCTCGGAAAAGAGCGCTCGCTGGAAAGAATCGCGACCACCGTAAAACGGCTTACCAGTGCGGAATTGGACGCCTGATCTAGCCGGAGACATACGCGAGACATACGTTCGGCTAAACCAAACGTCTTCTGCTGCCGATGTTGTGGCAAATGGCAGCAACTACGACGGTCAAAAAAGCAGCAAAGAGCGACAAAGAAAGCGTTGAGGCGAAAGTAGCCGCCCGCGCCGCCGCCTCCTCCGGCTCGAGCAACGAGAGCGGCTCGCGCAACGGTTCGGCCCCGGCCCCCGGCAGTCGCCTCGCCGAGGCCTTCGAGGCCGTCGAGCGCTTCCCGGTCCTGATCGAGTCCCGCGAGCGGGTGATCACCGCCGCCACCGCCGACACCGCCCGGATCGGCGAGGTCGTCGAAGCGGTCGAGTCCGACGTCGCGCTCTCGATCTCGGTCCTCCGCTTCGCCAACCGCAGCGGCGTCAGCAGCGGCGGCGTCGGCAGCATCCCCGACGCGGTCGAAGTGCTGAAGCCCTCCGGCGTCCTGGCGATCGCCGGCACCGCCCCCAGCTTCGACTTCTTCGAGTCCAACGGCGGCTGGGAGCTGAAGCCCGAGCGCTTCCGCGTCCACGCGCTCGCCACCCAGCGGGCCGGCGACCGGATCGGCCGCCTCGTTGGCTGGGCCGAACGCGACGAGCTTGCCGTGGCGACCCTCCTGCACGACGTCGGCCGCCTCGTGATCTCCCGCCTGCACCCGGGCTACAAGGTCTACTTCGACGCGATCTCCCGCACTCCCGAGCAGCGCCTGCGCGACGAACGCGAGCAGCTCGGCATCGACCACGCCCTGGTCGGCGGTGTGCTCGCCCGCCGCTGGAACCTGCCCTCGCGGATCGCGGTCGCGATCGAGCGCCACCACGCCGACGATGCCGAGGGCCTCGCCGCCCTGGTCGCCACCGCCGACATGGTCGCCCACTATTCCCAGGGCGAGGCGATCTCGCCGGAACGGCTGCGGGCCAGCGCCGAGCGCTGCGGACTCAGCTCCGAGGCCCTGCGCGACCTGCTCTACGAGCTGCCGATGGCCCGCCAGGAGGTCTCCCGGGTGAGCGAGCCCTGCCCGCTCTCTGCCCGCGAGCTCGACGTCCTCCGCCACCTCTCCGAGGGCATGGTCTACAAGCAGATCGCGACCGAGATGCACCTCTCCGTCTCGACCATCCGCACCCACCTGCACAACGTCTACGGCAAGATCGGCGCCGTCGATCGCGCCCAGGCCGTGCTCACCGCTCGCGACCGTGGATGGATCTAAGGGCCCTTCGGCCCAGCTGTTGCGCACCGAGTGGCGCCGCCGCTCGCTGCTGAAGGTTCGCCGTCCCGCCTGGTCGGGACACGAGGCCGAGCGGGCCTCAGTCGATCAGCGACTCGCGCAGGGCGATCGCGACGGCGTGCGTTCGGTTCCGCGCGGCTAGTCGCCCGATCGTGTTCTTCATGTGGGTCTTGACCGTCTCTTCGGAGAGGTCGAGCTTGCGCGCCGCGACCGTGGTCGACTCGCCGTTGGCGAGCAGCTGCAGGATCTGACGCTGGCGCCGGGTCAGTTTCCCGCGGCTCCCTTTCGGCGGCACGTCGGGGTCGACGAAGCGCTCCTGCGAAGCCGCCGCGTCAACCGCCTCGAGCAGCGCCGCCGGGCCGGCGGTGCGAGCGACGTAACAGCTGGCGCCGGCTTGCAGGGCGGCGTTGGCTGTGTGGCGGTGGGCGCGGTCGCCGTGGGCGACGATTCCGAGCGCGGGGGAGGAGCGATGCATTTCGCGGATCGCTTCGTGCGGGCCCATGGTCGGCCCGGCGCCGTTGAAGCGCGGCCGCATGTCGATGATCGCGACGTCGAAGTCGCCGATGTCGCGGACCAGGTCCAGGGCCTCCTCGCGGCTGGCGGTTTCCTGCACCTCGAAGCGACCTTCCAGCACCCCGCGGACTCCGAGCCGGACCAGGGGGTGGTGGTCGATGACCAGGCAGTTGAGGCGGGCGCTCAGGACGGATCCGATCGTTCGTGGAAGGTTTGGGCACCGGTCGAGTACCCGCGCCCCAATCGTTTCCGATCCTAGCCCAGCCGCCATCGGTGCGGTAGAAAGTCTCGGTGATCTCGATCACCTCGAAGTCGCGCTACGCGGTCGTTGCCCTCGCCGAGCTCGCCCGCTCGGGCGAGCGACCGGTGCCGATCAAGGAGCTGGCCGAGCGCCGCGACATCCCCGAGCAGTTCCTGGAGCAGCTGTTCTCGACCCTGCGCCGGGCCGGTCTGTTGACCAGTCACCGGGGAGCGCGCGGCGGCTACACGCTCTCCCGGCCGGCCGACGAGATCACCGTGCTCGAGGTCGTCCAGACCCTCGACGGCAAAGTCGGCCAGGAGGCCGAGGAGGCCGGCGGCATCTGGGCCGAGGGCGTCGGCGCCCTGCGCAAGGTCTTCGGCCAGACGACGATCTCCGAAGTCGCCCGCCGCGAGGCCGAGGAGGCCGGCAGCGGCATGTACTTCATCTGATGAGACCGCTTCGATACTCGATCAACGTCACGCTCGACGGCTGCTGTCATCACGAGGCGGGGATCCCGCCGGACGAGGAGTCGATGCGCTACTGGACCGCGGAGATGGAACGGGCGGATGCCCTGCTCTACGGCCGGGTGCTCTACGAGATGATGGAGTCCGCCTGGCGGAAGCCGGCCACGGGCGGGTGGCCTGACTGGATGGAGGAGTGGGAGGTCCCGTTCGCGGAGGCCATCGACGGGACGAAGAAGTACGTCGTGTCGAGCACGCTGAGCGGGGTCGACTGGAATGCCGAGCTGGTGCGAGGCGACCTGGGGCGGGCGGTGCAGGAGCTCAAGCAGGAGCCGGGCGAGGGCCTGTCGGTGGGCGGGGTGACGCTCCCTCTGGCTTTGGCGGATCTGGGACTGATCGACGAGTACGAGTTCGTCGTGCACCCGGTCCTCGCCGGACATGGGCCGACGTTGCTCGCCGGTCTGCGCGAGCGCATCCAGCTCGAGCTCGTGGATCGTCAGGAGTTCCGGTCGGGGGCGGTCGTCCTGCGGTACCGGCCCGCGCGAGCTCCGGCCTGACGGGATTTCATCTGAGCCGAGTCAGCGGCCCGCCTTGGCTCTCGTGCGCGCCGCCTTCTTCGCCGATTCGCTCCGCTTTCGCGCTTTCGCCTTGCGGGTCTTCGCCGCTTTTTCGGCTGCCTTCTTGCGCTTCTGCGGACCCTGCTTGATCCGGTCCTGGACCTCGGCCGCCGCCCCGGTCAGGTCCGCGATCGCGCGTCGCGCCGCCTTCGGCGCCTTGCGTGAGCTGTTGTGCAGGGACTCGGAGACCTTGCGCGCCCGGCTCTTGCGCATGCCCAGGTCCCGCAGGCGATCGAACAGATCTTCATCCCTCTTCTTCTTGGCCATGGCTTCGCTCCTTGGATCGAAGGTCTAGACCAATCCATTCCCCCGTTGAGGGAGTTGGGAAACGCTCTCGGATATAGGTTGGCCGCGGGTCGACCGCTCACGCAGCGTTTAAGTACTGCTGTATCTTCCCGGCTTCTCGGCTATGAGGTTGACGGTGTCCAGGTTTCGGCGGGTGGTCCTTGCCGCGTGCGCGGTGGCGGCGCTCTGCGCTCCTACGGCCGCCTTCGCGGCGACCGCGCCCGAGGCCGCGCAGCTCACCACCGACCCAGCGCCGGCGCCGGGGTTCGGCGGCGCGGTCGCGACCGCCGGCGACACCGTCGTCGTCGGCGACAAGATCGCCGAAAAGGTGTTCGTCTACGAGCGCCCCGACGGCGGCTGGAGCGGTGACGAGACGCCGGTCGCGATCCTCTTCCGCCCGGACCTGCCGGCCGGCTCCCGCTTCGGCCAGTCGGTTGACGTCTCGGCAGACGGCTCGCTGATCGTCGTCGGCGCGCCCGAGACCGAAGGCGTCCCGGGAGTGCAGGAGAAAAAAGGAAGGGTCTACGCCTACAAGCGGCCGCTCGGTGGCTGGTCGGGGAATCAGGAGCCTTACACGGCGGACTCCGCGCCGCCGGCCGAGCGAGTCAACTTCTTCAGCGACGATCACCTTTCGAACGCGATCCCGGCCGTCTATGACAACGCGATGAACGGGCTGGAGGTGGTTGCCGCTCCGGACGGGAGCTGGCTCGGCCTGCTCGAGAACCGGACCTACAACAACGGCGAACCCGAAGACGCGGGAGGGCAGCCGGCGATGGTCGCGGTCTTTCCCCTCGAGACGACCCATCCGGGGCAACCCGAACGTCGGCTCTACCTCAATGGGCCCTCGGGATCGATCACCTCGCTCGCCACCAACGGCGACGGGACGACGATCTTCGCCGGCGTACCGGGTTACTGGGGGAGCGTCGGCCTCGTCGTCGCCTGGAACGACCCGAGCGGCGATTGGCTCTCCCCCGGCGGGAGCGATCTCTACCAACCGCAGGAAGGGGAGCTCTCGGTGCCGATCCCGATCGGCACGCCCGCCTTCGCCGGTGCCTCGCTGGAGACGTCGGGGGACTGGGTCCTCGCCGGGGCGCCACGGGCAAAAGTCGGCGACGCGAGCCAGGCCGGGAAAGCGTTCGTCTGGAAAAAGCCGGCCGGGGGCTGGAACAAACTCGGCCCGTTGCCGACCGGCCCCGAACCCTATGACGCGATCATGCCGGTGGCGACGCTGACTCCCTCGGACCCGGTGGCGATGGATCGATTCGGCCAGAGCGCGGGGATCTTCGACGACGCGATCGGCGTCGCCGCGCCGGGCGCGGCGGTCGGCGCCAACGCCGTCCAGGGCAAGGCCTACGTCTTCCGCGAGCCCTCCGGCGGCTGGTCCGGCGAGATCGACGAGGAGGCGATGCAGTTCGCGGCCTCCGACGGGGCGGAGGAAGACAGGCTGGGCTGGTACCAGCCATTCGGCCACCTCTACGAGTCGGGCCAAGGCGTGGCGCTGACGCCTGACGCGCTCGTCGCCTCCGCTCCCGAACACGGCAAGCCGACCTACGTCTTCGAGTTCAAGCCGCAGTTGAGCGTGGCGATGGGCGGCAGCGGCAGCGGCACGGTCACGGGTGGCGCGATCGACTGCCCGGGGACCTGCGAAACCAGCGAGTGGCTCGGCGACATCGTGACCCTGAGCGCGACGCCGAGCACGGGCTCGACCTTCACCGGCTGGGGCGGCGCCTGCGGCGGCACCGGGGACTGCGAAGTGACGCTCGACGCCGATCAGGAAGTGACCGCGAACTTCGCCACCCTGCCGCCTCCGGTCAACGCGCTGCTGACGGTGACGGTCGGCGGCCAGGGTAGCGTCAGCGGCGGCGGGATCGACTGCCCCGCGGCCTGCGCGGTGAGCAAGACGGTCGGGTCGTCGGTGACCCTGACCGCGACGCCGGCCAGCGGCTGGGTGTTCGCGGGTTGGGACGGCGCCGGTTGCTCGGGCACGGGCGAGTGCGACGTGACCCTGGCGGGCGATCGCGACGTCAGCGCCACCTTCACCGAGAAGCCGAGCGACGGTGGCGGCGGCGCCCAGCCGCCCGCCGGTCCGCCGGCGAACCCGCCCACTGACCCCGGGGCGCAGCCGAAAAAGCCGCTGAAGTGCAAGAAGGGCTTTGTCAAGAAGAAGGTCAAAGGCAAGGCCCGCTGCGTGAAGAAGAAAAAGAAGAAGCACAGGCGGCGTGGCTGAGCGTCGGCTCGCCGGGCTCGCGCTGCTGGTTTGCCTGCTCGGCCTCGTCCTCTCGGCCTGCGGGTCGACTCCCAGCCGCCGTCTGGAGGACGATCTCACCAAAGCCCTTTACAAGGGGAAGCGAGAGGGGCGGGTGGATTGCGAGTCCTACCGGCCGCGGCTCGGGCTCTGGAGCTGCCGGGTCGAACTCGACCCCGGGAGCGGCTTCGGGGCGCGGGTGCTGGTCAAGGCCGACAAGGACGGGTGCTGGCGCGCCCGTTATACCGGAGGTAGGAAGGCGGCGAAGTCGGCGCCGCCGAGTCGCTCCTTCGCCGGCTTCCGTTCCTTCGGCCGCACCTTCCGCGGCTGCACCGACCTCGACGCTTGAAGTCAGTAAGGAACCGACGGGGCCCCGCCGCCCCGTCTCGTCCTTGGGTTCGCCTCAGACCACCCGGCGAAACAGGTAGATCGCCAGCAGGACGAGGATGATCACGATCAGGATCCAGACGATGGTCATGCGGTTTCCTCCGTTGTCGCGGGTTGCTGGGACGGAGCCGTTTTCTTTGCCTCCTCGAATAACCGGAAGCTCAGCGGGGCGGCAACCCCCTGTGCTTGGCAGCGCGGGCAGCTCTCGAGGGCGGAAGCCACCGTCGGGTTGTAGCCCGTGCCACAGCGCTCACATCGGTACATCGCTCCTCCGAGCCCCTGACCGGAGTGCCTGTAGGCCCTTGGGTCCGGTGCTCTGGGGGCAGGGCGGGGTATACCCGGCCCCTGCAATCGAAAAACAATCCTTTTCGGGACCCGGGCGCGCGCGCCTTGGCCGACCTAGACTCCCGCGGATGAGGATTGGCGCGGAGGCATCGGCGGTGGTCGGCAACACGCCGATGGTGCTGCTGGACCGTCTGGCGGACGGGCTCGGCGCTCAGGTCTGCGCCAAGCTCGAGTACTTCAATCCCGGCGGCTCGGTCAAGGACCGGATCGGGGTGGCGATGATCGACGCCGCCGAAGAGGCCGGGCTGGTCAAGCCGGGACGCTCGGTCGTGGTCGAGCCGACCAGCGGCAACACCGGGATCGCCCTGGCGATGGTCTGCGCGGCCCGTGGCTACGAGCTGATCCTCACCCTGCCCGAGGGGATGAGCCGCGAGCGCGCGAAGCTGCTCCGCGCCTACGGCGCCGAGGTCCGCGAGACCCCCTCGCTGGGCGGGATGAACGAGGCGGTGGCGCTGGCCGAGGAGATCCGCGAGCAGCGCAAGGCGTTCATGCCGATGCAGTTCTCCAACCCCGCCAACCCGGAGATCCACAAGCGCACCACGGCCGAGGAGATCTGGAGCGCCTGCGACGGCCAGGTCGGCGCCTTCGTCGCCGGAGTCGGGACCGGAGGGACGATCACCGGGGTCGGCCAGCTGCTGAAAGAACGGGCGCCGGAGACGCTGGTCGTCGCGGTCGAGCCGGCGACCTCGCCGGTGCTCTCCGGCGGCGCCCCCGGGCCGCACAAAATCCAGGGGATCGGGGCCGGCTTCGTCCCCGAGGTGCTCGACCGCTCGGTGATCGACGAGGTGATCGGGGTCGGCGACGAGGACGCACTGGAGACGGCCAGGCTGGTCGCCCGCGAGGAGGGCGTCCTCGCCGGGATCTCGGCCGGGGCCAACATCCGCGCGGCGCTGCAGGTAGCGGCCCGTCCCGAGCTGGCCGGCAAGCGCGTCGTCACCGTCGTCTGCGACTCGGGCGAGCGCTACATGTCCCTACCCTTTTTCGCACCATGAGCCGCTGGAGGAGGGTGGTCGCCGAGGTCCGCGCCGACGTCCGCGCGGCGCGCGACCGCGACCCCGCCGCGCAGGGCGTCTCGACCTTCGAGATCCTCTCCAGCTGGGCCGGCGTGCAGGCGCTGCTCGCCCACCGGGCCGCGCACGCGCTGCTCGAGGCTGGGGTGCCGGTGCTGCCGCGGACGATCGCGTACATGACCCGGGCCGTCACCGGGGTGGAGATCCATCCCGCCGCGCGGATTGGCCGCGAATTCTTCATCGACCACGGGTCCGGGGTGGTGATCGGCGAGACCGCGGTGATCGGCGCCCGCGTCACCCTCTATCAGGGGGTGACCCTGGGCGGCACCGGCTTCCAGCGCGGCAAGCGCCACCCGACGCTCGGCGACAACGTCACCGTCGGCTCCGGCGCCAAGCTGCTGGGTCCGATCGCGGTCGGCGACAACGCCAAGATCGGCGCCAACACGGTGGTCGTCGAGGACGTGCCGCCGGGCGCCACCGTGGTGGGCAACCCCGGCCACCCGGTGCGGGTCGAAGGCAAGCGGGTCGAGGGGCCCGACGCCGACTGGATCCACCTCCCGGACCCGATCGCCGAGGCGATCAAGGGGCTCTCCGGCCGGCTGGCGGAGATCGAGCGGCGGCTGGCCGAGATCGACGGCGGCAACCCGCCCAGCGGCGAGGCGGCCGCCGAGGTGCAGCCGCGGACCGGGCGCTCGCCGGCGGGCGGCTGAGCATGTCGACTTTGTTCGAACAGGCGGAACCAAGTCGCCATTCGGACTCCTGAGCCCCGCCGCGCGCGTGGCTATGCTCGCTCGGTGAGCCTCCAAGGAGAGTTCGACGTGCCCGACGAGGCGCTGGAAGCGGGCGGCGGGGCGCCGACCGAGCCCGGCGCCGACCGGGTCGAGCGCCTCCTCGCCGGCCTCAACCCCCCCCAGCGCGAGGCGGTCGAACACACCGAGGGGGCGCTGCTGGTCCTGGCCGGGGCCGGCTCCGGCAAGACCCGGGTGCTGACCCACCGGATCGCCTACCTGCTCGCCACCGGCGCCGCCCGGCCGGGGGAGATCCTCGCGATCACCTTCACTAACAAGGCGGCGGCGGAGATGCGCGACCGGGTCGGCCAGCTGGTCGGCCGCTCGGTGCGGGCGATGTGGGTGACGACCTTTCACTCCGCCTGCGCGCGGATGCTGCGCGCCGACGCCGAGCGCCTCGGCTACTCCAAAGGCTTCACGATCTACGACCAGGCGGACTCGCTGCGGATGCTCAAACGCTGCATGTCCGAGCTCGGGATCGACCCCAAACGCTACCCGCCGCGGGCAATCCACTCGAAGATCTCCGGCGCCAAGAACCAGCTGATCGACTCGGGGATGTACGCGGAAACGGTCGGCAGCGTCTTCGAGGAAACCGTGGCCGAGGCCTTCCCGCTCTACGAGAAGCGGATGCTCGAAGCCAACGCGATGGACTTCGACGACCTCCTGGTCCGCACGGTCAACGCCCTGGAGCTGTTCGAGGAGGTGCGCGAGCGCTGGCGCCGCACCTTCCGCCACGTCCTCGTCGACGAGTACCAGGACACCAACCACGCCCAGTACCGCTTGCTGCAGCTTTTGGCTTCAGAGCACGGAAACCTCATGGTTGTAGGCGACGAAGACCAGGCGATCTACGGGTTCCGTGGAGCCGACATTCGCAACGTCCTCAGCTTCGAGGATGACTTCGCCGATGCGTCCGTGGTCAAGCTCGAGCAGAACTACCGCTCGACGCAGACGATCCTCTCGGCCGCCAACGCGGTCGTCGAGCGCAACCGCGAGCGGCGGCCGAAGAAGCTCTGGACCGAGGAGGAGGGCGGCGACAAAGTCGAGCTGGCCGAGCTCGGCGACGAGCACGAGGAGGCGCGCTGGGTGGCGGCGGAGATCGAGCGGCTGGGGGAGGAGCACGGGGTCGCCCGCGCCGACGTCGCGGTCTTCTACCGGACCAACGCGATGAGCCGGATCCTCGAGGACACGATGGTCCGCTACGAGCTGCCCTACCAGGTGATCGGCGGCACCAAGTTCTACGACCGGGCCGAGGTCAAGGACGCGGTCGCCTATCTGAGCCTGCTGGTCAACCCCTCCGACCTCGTCTCCTTCCAGCGGGTCGTCAACTCGCCGCGTCGCGGGATCGGCAACACCAGCCAGGGCCGGCTGGCCAGCTACACGAACACCGCCGGGCTGACGATCTGGGAGGTGATGGAACGGGCCGAGGAGGTGCCGGGCCTCTCCGCCGCCGCGATCAAAGCGGTCGGCCGCTTTTACGAGACGATGGACCTGCTGCGCGGCCGGGTCGACGCCGGCGAACCGGTCGCCGAGGTGGTGCAGGCGGTGCTCAGCGAGAGCGGCTACCTGGAAGCCCTGGAAGCCGAGCGCACGGTCGAAGCCGAAGGGCGGATCGAGAACCTCGAGGCGTTCCGCGAGGCGGCGGCGGAGTTCGACGCCAACCGCGAGCTCGAGGGCGACAGCGAGACGCCGCCGCTGGAAGAGTTCCTGCAGCAGATCTCGCTGCTCTCCGACCAGGACTCGATCGAGGACCAGCAGGAGCTGGTGACCCTGATGACCGTGCACAACGCCAAGGGTCTGGAGTACGACACGGTCTTCGTGATCGGCTGCGAGGACGGCGCCTTTCCGCACATGCGGGCGCTCGAAGAGGGGGGCGAAGAAGAGGAGCGGCGCCTCTGTTACGTGGCGATCACCCGCACCCGCAAGCGCCTCTACATGACCTGGGCGCGGGAGCGGCGCTTGTTCGGCCGCTCCGAGCGCAACATGCCCTCGCGCTTCATCGACGAGCTGCCGATCGAGCTGACCGAACGCCAGGCCAGCGCCGCGACCACGCTCGGAGCGATGAGCTGGGACCAGCCGGCCCCGAACGCCGAGACCGAACAGCGGGTCGACCCGGGACCGGCCCTGGAGATGCAGGCCGGCGACGACGTCGTCCACGCCAGCTTCGGCGACGGCGTGGTGACCGCGGTCGAGCCGGGCGGGGTGGTCGTCGTCCGCTTTGCCAGCGACGGCACCGAGCGCAAGCTGATGGCCGACTACGCCCCGATCAGGAGGCGCTGAGATGGCGGCGCGGGCGATCGACGGCAAAGCCGTCGCGGCGGCGGTCCGCGAGCGGGTCCGCGTCGACGTCGCCGCCTACGTCGAGGAGAGCGGCCGCACGCCGACCCTGGCGACGGTGATCGTCGGCGAGGACCCCGCCTCCGAGGTCTACGTGAACATGAAGCACAAGGCCTGCGAGGAAGCGGGGATGGGCTCAGTTCACCACGGGCTGCCGGCGGCGAGCGGCCAGGAGGAGCTGCTGGAGCTGGTGCGGGCACTGGGCGCCGACGACGAGGTCGACGGCATCCTCGTGCAGCTGCCGGTCCCCGCTCACATCGACTCCGACGCGATCGTCGCCGCGATCGACCCGGGCAAGGACGTCGACGGGCTTACCCCGCACAACGCCGGCCTGCTCGCTCACGGGACGCCGGACCTCGTCCCCTGCACCCCGGCCGGGGTGATGGAGCTGCTGGCCCACGAGGGGGTCGAGCTCGAAGGCGCGGAGGCGGTCGTGGTCGGGCGCTCGAAACTGGTCGGGGTGCCGGTGGCGCGACTGCTGCTCAGCGCCAACGCGACGGTCACGGTCTGCCACTCCCGCACCCGCGACCTCGACGCGACCTGCGCCCGCGCCGACGTCCTCGTCGCCGCGGTCGGGGTGCCGCGCCTGCTCGGCGCCGCCGCGGTCAAGCCCGGCGCGGTGGTGATCGACGTCGGCGTCAACCGGCTCGAGGAGGGGCTGGTCGGCGACGTCGACTACGAGGCGGCGCGGGAGGTGGCTTCGGCGATCACGCCGGTTCCCGGCGGGGTCGGTCCGATGACGATCGCGATGTTGCTCGTAAATACGCTTAGAGCCGCCCGGCGGCGGGTGTAGGGTCGGCGCCGGAAAGGGTTTCGCTACGCAGTGAAGGAGGCACCATGAGCGAGCGTCCGGGAACCGGCGAGCTGATCGCCGGAGTCGCGGGATTCGTCCTGTTGATCAGCATGTTCATCTTCGCCTGGTACGGGCTCGAAGGCTTCACCGGAGACGCCTTCGACACGCTCGACGACTGGGTCAACATCGTCCTCGTCTTCACCGCCTTCGCGGGGATGTCGTTGATGCTGTTCGGGCCGGACGTCCCCCGGGCCGACGTGGTGCCGCTTGGCGTCGTGACCCTGACGCTCGGAGCGCTCTCAACGCTGATCGTCCTGATCCACATCGTCGCCCCGCCGGGGATCGACGCTGGGCCGCTCAGCACCGACCTCGACGTCGAATTCGGCGCCTTCATCGGTCTGATCTCCTCGATCCTGGTCGCAATCGGTGGCTACCAGGCGCTGAAGGAAGAGGACCAGCTTGGCGCGATCGGGATCGGCGGCGCCGGGGGCGCCCCGCCCCCACAGGCGCCGCCGCAGGCACCGCCAGCGCCGCCGCAGTCGCAGGCACCGCCTCCGCCGCCCCAGCAGCAGGCGCCTCCGCCTCCGCCTCCGCCGCAGGGTCCGCCGCCCACGGGCTGAGGTGGCCGAGCGCAAGCCGAAAAGGCGCCCCCGCCGGCGATTCCCGCTGCGCCGTGACGAGGCGATCGCCGGGGGCTCGGCGATCGCCTTGTTTGTGCTGCTGTTCCTGCCCTGGTACGAGGCCAGCAACGCCGAGTCGACGCTCTCGCTCCCGGAATCCGCCGAGCGCACCGCCTGGGAGGCGCTCGAGGTGGGCGCTCCGCTGACGGCGCTCGTTTGCGCCCTCGTCCTCGGCATCGTGCTCGGGCGGGTGCTGAGGCCGAGCTGGAAGCCCGCGATAACCCCCGGCGCCGCGGTTGCCGTGCTCGGCGGCCTGGCCACGCTGGGGGTTCTCGCCCGCGTCGCGTTCCCACCGGACCTCGACGGCCTGATCGGGATCGAATACGAAGCGACCCCGACCCTGGCCGCCTTCCTCGGACTGGCCGCCGCCCTCGGCATCGCCGTCGGCGGCTACCGCGCTATGCGGGCTGAAGGGAGCTCGTTCGCCGCGGTTGCGGAGTCTCTTCAGCCACGCCGCGGGCGACCTGCTTCGCGAAAGCGATGATCGTCATCATCGGGTTCACCCCCACCGAGGTCGGGAAGAGGGAGCCGTCGGCGACGTAGAGGGCCTCGGTCCCGTGCACGGCGCCGCGCAGGTCGCAGGCGCCCTGCGAGGGGTCGGCGGCGATCCGCGCCGTGCCCATCGGGTGGAAGGCCTCCAGGCGCAGCTCGGAGGGCTTGAAGCTCGTCGCCTCGAAGCTCGCCAGGTCACCGGGCCTCAGCACCCGGGCGCGGGCGATGTTCGGGTAGACCTCGGTCGCGCCGGCGGCGAAGTGGACTTCGGCGGCGCGGGCGATCCCGAAGGCGAGGCGGCGCGCGTCGACGGCGCTCAGCTTGTAGCTGGCGCGGAGGCTGCCTTCGGCGCCGAGGCCGACCCGGCCGGACGACTCGTCGCAGAGGTGGACGCCGATCGAGCCGACGTGGGCGAAGTCGAGCATCCGCCGCTGGTGCTCGGCCCCGGCCCCGATCAGCCAGGCGCCGCCGAAGGCGAGCGGCGTGAAGGTCGCCTCGAGCAGGATCTTCTCGGGCTCCCACTGGTCGACGTAGAAGCTCTGCATGACGCCGTCCCAGCCGCGCACTTCCTCGTCGTAGCGGGCGCCGACCCAGCAGGCGGGGTGGATGTGGAGGTTGCGCCCGACCTGGCCGCCGCCGAGCCCGGAGCGCTGCAGCAGCTCCGGCGTGCCGAGCGCGCCGCCGGCCGCGATCACCGCCCGGCGCGCCCGCACGGTGTACGGCTTCCCCCCGGCGAGGGCCTCGACCCCGACCGCGCGACCGTTCTCGGTCAGCACCCGGCGCACGTCGACCCCGGCCCGGACCCGCGCCCCGGCGGCGACCGCGCGCGGCAGGTAGCTGACGTGCATCCCGCGCTTGGCGTCGATCGAGCAGCCGAACGGGCAGGAGCTGCACTGCACGCAGTTGCCGGCGTTGCGGAAGATCGGCGCGGCGGAGACGCCAAGCGCTTCCGCGCCCTCCATCGCCAGCTGTCCGTTGCGGCCCATCCGGTTGGGATCGAGCTGCTTCACGTGCAGCATCTCCTCGGCCTCGGCGAAGTCGGCTTCGAGCTCGTGCGCCCACTCGATCCCGAAGCGCGTGCGCCAGTCCTCGAGGATCGGCTCCGGCGCCCGGAAACAGGTGCCGGAGTTGATCACGGTCGTGCCCCCGACGACCTTGGCGACCGGGACCGGGATCGGCGGCCGGCCCTCGGCGATCGTCAGGCCGGCGTCGCGGTAGAGCTCGGAGATCGCCTCCAGGTGGTCGGCCGGGTAGTTCTCGCGGTTGTAGTGGCCGCCGGCCTCCAGCACCAGCACGTCGAGCCCGGCCTCGGCCAGCTCGGTCGCGGCGACCGCGCCGCCGGCGCCGGAGCCGACGATCACCACGTCGCACTCCTCACCCTCGCCCTGGGGCTCGGTCACGCCGAGCGAGCCGGCCGGCTCGGGCAGGGTCCCGTCGTCGAGCCCGCAGCCGATCTCGTAGCCGATCCGGGCCTGGACCTCCGGCGTCACCGCGTAGCCGAGGGTCGAGAACAGCTTCGCCATCAGCAGCAGGTCGTGGTGGAGGGAGAGGCGCGAACCCTCGAGCTTGTGCAGGAAGTCCACGGCCGCCTCGGGGTCGAGGCGGCTGAAGCGCCAGGGGAAGGGCAGCCACTCGAAGGCGCGCAGGCCGAGTCGCAGCCGCAGCAGCACCCGCGGCGAGGTGGCGGCGAGGAAGCGGGCGACCGGGCCGGAGACGTCGACCTCGCGCTCGCCCGCCGGCAGGCCGTCGACCCCCGGCGCCATCGCCGCGCAGATCGCGCTCAGGGTGCGCTGCTCAGCGGCCGAAAGCCCTGGCGGGCGCCTTCAGCCGGGATCGACGGGACGGCCGATCCGCCCCGCCAGCGACCAGAGCAGCAGCGAGAAGACGGCGAGGAAGCCGTCGACGAGGAAGTTCAGCAGGTAGATGAAGACCTGGTCCTGGAGGACGAAGAAGGCGAGCGAGCCGAGCGAGGAGGCGGTCTTGCCGGCGGCGAGGACGAGGATCAGGGCGCGGTAGCGGACGACGTCGGTCTGGGCGAGCAGGCAGATGCCGGTGATCACGACCATGTAGGCGAAGGCCAGGGCCAGCCACAGGTACTCCTGGGTGTGCGGCGCCCGGGTCTCGTTGCCGAACCATTCGCCGACGTCGGAGATCACGTCGAGCACGCCGCTGGGCACGGCGATGAAGAGGATTCCGACGACCGCGAAGGTCGCCGCCAGCAGGCGCAGATTGAGGACGACGAATCTCTCCGCGGCGGGCCCCTGCATGCTGCGGGGACAATACTGGCTGCGCAGCCAGTCCGCCAGCGACGGTTGCGGCGTCGCTCAGGCAGGATGCACGCCCAGATGGGGTTCACGCGCGCCGAGCTGGAAGAGTTCCGCGGCCGGGAGGTCGACGACCTGGTCGGTCCGGGGCTGAAGCTGCTGTTCGTCGGGATCAACCCCGGGCTCTGGACGGCGGCGGTCAAGACCCACTTCGCCCATCCCGGCAACCGCTTCTACCCGGCTCTGGCGCGGGCCGGGATCACCGAGTACGAGATCGACCGCGTCGCCGGGATGAGCGCTGCCGACCGCGCGGCGCTGATCGCGCGCGGGATCGGGATCACCAACCTGGTGCCGCTGGCGACGGCGCGGGCCGACGAGCTCTCGCGCGAGGAACTGCAGGCCGGCGGGGAGCGGCTGCTGGCCTTCGTCGCCAAGCACCGCCCGGCGGTCGTCGCGATCGCCGGCATCACCGCCTACCGCGAGGCCTTCGGCGAGCGCGGCGCCAAGGCCGGCCGCCAGCCGGAGACGCTGGAAAGCGCCGCCCG
>Ga0081539_10002639_pt1 | contig 24504 bp, 28 predicted proteins | sample TabmetS4T2R2_FD_71023 | JGI IMG/M metagenome (GOLD analysis project Ga0081539, IMG submission 71023) | Tabebuia heterophylla rhizosphere microbial communities from the University of Puerto Rico - S4T2R2 | ecosystem: Host-associated > Plants > Roots > Rhizosphere ...
TTTCATACGTTGCCTCCTAAAGATGACGGGCGGCTTAACAACGGCATGCAGCGGACTCGCGCCGCAGCGTCGCCTTCATGTAAAGTTGTCCGGGCGCTCGCCGCTGATGCCGAGCGTTCGGCGCTTCGCTGTATTAAGCCGTAGCTAGAGGAAAGAGGAAATGTGCATGAAAAAATACATCTCCCGCCAGCTATTGATTCTATTGGCTTCAGCATTAGCTTTCTCTTGTTCATCTACCGAGTCCCCTGAAAGAAAGGTGGAAGAGTTCTATGAATTTTTGAACGCTGGTGATTATGCCAAAGCCAAAGAGTTTTATTCCACAGAAGCTAGACGCGCTGTGGAGCAGGATATCCCAAACGAAGAGTTCATAGATTGGGCACGAAATGAGGAGACTAAGCGAGGCACAATCGAAAACGTGAAAATAATCAATTCCATTATCAAGGGCGAGAGTGCAACGGTTAATTACGCGCTAATTTATAAGGATGGCTCGACCGCTAATAGAAGCGCCATCCTATCCAAAGAAGGTAATATTTGGAAACTAGGTTTGATTCCTTCCGAGCCTAAAGCCTCTTTGAATGCGCCTCAACCTAGCTCGTCTCCTAGTAACATTACCGCTCCGACGCCTGCTCAAAATTATCCTTCTGAGTCTGACGCGATTAAGGAACTGGAAGCATTAAGTCAGCGTCACAAAAATCTTTTCAAAGTAAATAGCTTTCATAAAACTGACGGGCAAGCTGCGAGCAGTTCCGGCATTAATCAATATAAGATGTGGTATCAGGCGGAATTCGAGTGCCTGAGGAAAAGGGATGAGGTGGTTATTTTTGGAAAAGTCATTAAACCCGGCTTTTATCCTATCAATTGTAATCAAGTGGGAGAGGTGAAGCGGGTGGTAGGGGCTATTGAGTTCGAGCAAACAGAGAGCGGGTGGCACGCAGTTCGTCTGAACGGCCCTAATTACGAAATACGCGAAATCCAATAGAAAAGGCGCTCTTTACCTAAGCACGCGCCGAACAACTCATTCCAGCCGACCCTCGCCAGCGAGACTTTCATCATCAAGCCGCCTGATTTCTGCTATGTTGTGAGTATCGCGCTGGCTTCGGGCGGCTGAATTCGGGCGTTATGCGCTTGCTCGTTCTCGTCGTAGAATCCTGAAAAAGGAAACAGAAGATATGCTTCTCCTATTCCAGCAAGGCTCTAGCGATTTTGCCACCTTCACCTGCTGCATACTGCCGATCATTTTCCTGATTTTCATAATTGTTATGTCAGTCAAACAGGCGAATGAGAATAAGGCTAGAGAGCAAGCTCATAGAGAGAAGCGAAATAAGAAGCTGGAAGAGTTAAAACCTATCGCCCGAACCTCAGTAGGAAAATACCTAGCCGGATTGCCGAATGTCAGTGCCTCTTACACGGAGATTGACTGCGCTGTGCTGGAAAACGATTTCGTCTTTATCAATGCTTACGGGGCGGAGCTTGATAAAATACCCAGAGACTCCATCAACCAGATTATCGTTGATGACAAATCAAAAATTACGCAACGGCTTACCGTAACGAGAATAGTAGCTCTGGGCGTATTTGCCCTTGCCGCTCCGAAAGCAGAAAAACATCAGACCTTCTGCCTTGTCATAGATTGGGATGATGACAAAGGCGTGAGGCAAAATACCGTCTTTGAATTCACAGGAGAAACTAGCAGTTCTCAAGCTAATGGCGCGGCGAATACTTTGAAGAAATATACCAAGCCCAAAGCCGAAAGATTGAAATCTAATGAGAAGAAATGTCCGTTCTGTGCAGAAACCATAAAGCGTGAGGCTAAAATTTGCAGATTCTGTAAATCTGAGTTGCCAGATGAGCCGATGGATACACATGAGGTCGAAGCAGTCGCTTCCGAAGAAAATGTTAGGTTTCAGGTAGTTCTACAATCTGCTGGCGGCAATGTCATCAATGTTATAAAGGCAATCCGCGAAATCACAGGGCTAGGCTTAAAAGAGTCGAAAGACCTTGTTGATTCTGCCCCATCTATTGTTAGCGAAGGTATATCGAAATCTGAAGCCGAAGAAATCCGTCAAATGCTCGAAGACGCAGGCGCAACAGTCGAACTCAGGTAGCAGAATTCTGGCTACGCCGCGCATAACAACGGCATGCACCCGACCCTCGCCAGCGAGGCTCTCATCATCAAGTTGGCGGGTTTCTGCTATCTTGCGTGTGGCGCGCTGGCTTCGGGCGGGTGATGCCGGGCGTTCAGCTGCCACATGTTCTTTCAATCCCTGCCGCGAGGCTTTATGATTATCAACGGCGCGCGGCTATCACAATCCAATCGTCATGCTTCTCTTTGAGGCCAGCGCCGCCGCGCTTCTCGGTTATCTTTCAAGGGGAGTTGTCAGAGGTTGGTGGCTTCGAGCAAGGTGGCTAGTCAAAGGCGCGTGGTTTCTATCAAGGAGGCAGCCGAACAACGGCATGCAGCGGACGCGCAAACAGGCGGCTTTTCATCAATCAAGGTTCGTGCGCGCCGCTGATGCCGGGCGTTATGCCGCCTGAAAGAGGCCGCCCGATTGCTCAGAAGGCTTCGTCCGGCCTCTCCGAGGCGAGCATAACAACCCAATGCAGCCGACTCGCTGTAAGTAACTATTTCATGTATCTTGTGTGTGCTCGCGGCTGATTGGGAGCGTTATGCTGCCTTTGGTTATGAATCGTTGAATAGCATGGGATACTCTGCTACATTCTCGCGGGAGTCCTCCGAATCATAGAGGTAACGGTTTATGAGCCAGACAGAGATTCAATATATATCGGACGAGAGCGGCAATCCTGTGGGGGTTATCGTGCCGATTGAGTTGTGGCGGGAGATTGAATCCGAAAGAGAGACGGCTTATTTGCTGAAAAGCGACACTATGAAACGCCGCCTCTTGGAAGCCAAAGAGCGCGAGGAAGGGATTCCTTTCGATGAAGTCTGCGAGAAGCTTGGAATTTGACCCGGCGGCTTTCGAGGACTTGGCTTGGTGGGTTGAACAAGATCGCAATAAGGCGTTGCGTATCATCAACCTCATCAAAGATATTCAGCGTGATCCGTTCAAAGGAATCGGGAAACCGGAGCCGTTGAAGCGCGATTTGGCGGGTTGCTGGTCTCGACGCATAGATCAGGAGCACCGGCTTGTCTATCAAGTTACCGCCGAGAAGATCAGGATTCTCGCGTGTAGGTATCATTACTAAATTCCTCTCAGGCGCAGCATAACAACGGCATGCAGCGGACTCGCGCCACAGCGTGCCCTTTATGAAAGTTGTGCTGGCGCTCGCCGCTGATGCCGGGCGTTCAGTTGCTCTCGTTCTTTCGATCCCTGCCGCGAGACGCTCTGTTTCCGACGGCGCGCGGCTCTTTCATAACCAGACTGCATGTTTCCCTTTCGCGCTCGACGCCGCGCTTCTCTGTTATCCTTAGCGGGTGTTGTGGAAAGTTCGTGGCTTCGGGTAAGGTGGTTTATCAGAGATTCTCGATGTCTCATAGACGCAACCGAACAACGGCATGCAGCGGACGCGCAAACAGGCGGCTTTTCATCAATCAAGGTTTGTGCGCGCCGCTGATGCCGGGCGTTCAGTTGCTCTCGTTCTTTCAATCCATTCCGCGAGACGTTATTCTTCCAACGGCGCGCGGCTCTTTCACAACCAGACGGTGAGCTTTTCTTTGAGATGTGTCGCCGCGCTTCTCTGTTATCCTTAGCGGGTGTTGTGGAAAGTTCGTGGCTTCGGGTAAGGTGGTTTATCAGAGAGGCGTGTTCTTTTTGAAGACGCAACCGAACCAGTCATTGGAGCGGACGCGCAGTCAGCTAACTTTTTATCTTCTATCTCTTGTGCGCGCCGCTCAATTCCAGCGTTCGGCGGCTTCGTGGTATGATACAAATGTTTAAGCAGAACTAAGGTGAAACGACAATATTCCTCACACAAATGGTTGATGTATCAAAAAAAGGACGGGAAATTGAGCAACAGCTATTTTCGCAACCCCTTTTCGAAGTGGTAGCGAAGTTAAGCTATTTTCGGAGACTCGAACGCGCATACCAGTTGATCGAAGCTGAGTATGCTGATCCCAAATTGAATCTAGAACAAGCCGCAAGAGTAAGTGGAGCTAATAAAAACCACTTGAATACGCTGTTCCGCCAGACCACTAACTTCACTTTCCACCAATTCCTTATTCGTTATCGTTTGCTAAAGGCAATAAACATGATGAAGGCTAAAAACTATAGCCTTCTTGAGGTAGCTCTACAAAACGGATTTGGAAGTCTGAGCACTTTTGAAAGAAATTTTCGTCGAGTTTTAGGAATAGCGCCTAAACAATTCAAAGGTAATCGAGATTTGTGGTGAGAAAAGCAGGATTTCTGACGAGAGCATCAGGATTTTTGATGAGACTTTGTACCTACAAGTCGTGCTTTTATAATGATTCAAATGAGTCTTACTGATTTATGCTCGACTTGGCTTTTGAGAAGGAGGAACGCACCGTGAGAGTCAATTGGTTGAGAAATGCGTTCGGAATCGCAGTGCTAGTGATTGCAATGGCGTACTCTGCGCTTGCATTGGTTGATCCGCCTACAAATGCTTCTGCTGCGTCTTGTTGTGGGGTCGGGCTTCAGTGTGGACCCGGCAGCATTTGTTGCAAACCTGATCCCGGTTGCGAATTTCCTTGTGACCCAGAAGCTGGGAAACCGGGATACTGCAGGGACAGGTGCATACGCTGTTCGTAAGATTTTGCATACAGCTTACGCGGTGAACTGATTGCGGACTGATTTCGCTTCAGAGCAGAACTGTGTTCGTTTATGGATTCGGAGCAGAGCGGTCTGGCTTTATTATCGTTTCTGCTCTTTAGTTTAGATATGTTTAGAGAAGAACCTGTTTCCAATCGTGCGGGAAGGATAGAGCAACAGACGAAAGGTAAATTCCCAATTTACCTTTTGGCAGTGCTGCTCGTATGTTCAGTTATTATCAACGTCTTACTCGCGCGAAAATTGGAGCATCTTCGCTACGTTGAAGCTACGCTAAGAGCAGAAGGTACGCTGCAACCTGACACGGTTGTGCCTGTGATAGAAGCGAAGGGTTTAGATGGAAATACAGTTTCATTTCCATATGGAGATTCGGAATTGCCTCTAGTTATTTATGTTCTCTCGCCAACTTGCGCTTGGTGTAAAAAGAATGAGAGTAATGTGGAAGCGCTCGCAAAAAGCGTTGATGATAAGTACCGCTTTATTGCCCTATCCTTAAGTCCAGACGGATTGAAAGAATACGCAGAGAGCCAGCGAATCGCTTTCCCTCTATACTCACACTTATCTGATAAAACAATTTCCGCTTATAAGCTAGGGGCTACGCCTCAAACAATCGTCGTGTCTTCACAAGGAAAGGTACTCAAGAACTGGACGGGCGCGTACATAGATAATGTTAAGCAGGAAGTCGAAAGCTATTTTAATGTTCGCCTTCCGGGACTTGTTCAAGCGAGGGAATAAATATGATGAACTTTATAGTGAGCATTATAAGTAAGGCATTGCTTCTTTTTTTTATTGTTCTTTTCGGTTTCTTTAGTAGCTTATCTCAAAATAAAAGCGCAGGAAACAAAGCTAGCCGTGACAAGCAAAAGACGCCCCAAGTAAAAAATCAAGAAAGTCCTTCACCCAAGACACTCTCTTTGCTTAACGAAGCTCGTCTTGCACCGGCTGAATTTCGCGCGGATGCGTTGATTCGTCTAGCCACATCTAGATTAATCAATAACTCTAAATTGAAGATTGAACTATTGAAAGAAGCCTTCGATTCCGCCGATGACGCTCAGTTTCAAGTGAAAAGAACACTCTTTTCTACTCTCAACACTGATACAAGGGTAGGATTCCTTGCCAGCGCATATGATCTTAACTTGGATGCGCTTTCTCTACGTTCTCGTGCTGTAGATGCTTTACTAACGATGGATAAAGTTCAAGCCAGAGAGATGTTCTCGCGGATACAACTTAAAACCTATCTTAAGGATTCTTTATCCTGTAAAGACCCGTTGATCTATGATGTCAGAGCTTATTATAGGACACTGAGGAATATTGCTGAGAAATCATTTTCCACAAGGGAAATTGAACAAGGTAACAGGACTCGCTTTATTGAGGAAAGGATTGGCAACATCACTTCGCCCGTCGAGTTAGTTCCGGTAGCGAATCTGATTGTTGCGCTGAATTTAGACCAGAACGAATTACAATTCTTATTACATCTTTACAGCGCCAAACTTAAACAACTTTCTAGCGATTATCGCACCTTCTATGCCTCAGAGGTGCTTTACGCTACGGTAGAAGCAATAGAGGGTTTAATGTTACATGCCGAAAAGAAGGATATTTCATCAAAACAATTGATTGAGGCTTACCGCGATTACCTAATCAAGAACCTATCGCAAAAAGCGTGCACTGACATTGACGATAAAGAAAGACAAATTCCTCACTTTGTGAAAACAGCAAACCACTTGCTCTTTCGGCAAAATCCTATCGCTCCAGAAGATGTGAAAACTGAAAAGGGAGAAACTTCTTTTGCAGAGTCGCCTTTTTGGACATCTGCGAAAGCGAAACTATTACTAAATAAAACGCGCGAATTGCGCTTTAATCCAAACGGAGAAGAATTAACAAATACTGAAAAACAGAGCGTGGAGTGGAACAATGATTTCTTGGAAGTCATAAATTTGTTAGCAGACTGGAAGGCTGAGGATGAGAAAACCATAGAAGATTACTTACATCAAAAAGCAATTGTACTCCGAGCATTGCTCGAAATAGCCCCGACAGCGAAACAGCGAAACGAAGTCATAGATCGATTCTTAATCTTCTTAAGAGATTTTGATATTACCCGTATTAGCCGCATTGAATGGTATTGGCACATGAGCACGATCCTAAAGCAAATACATAATTCTGATGGGAAGTTGAGAGCAAGCATTCTTGAGAGGTTATTAAATTCTGAAAATCCCATTCTCAAATTATACTCATCGCTCTCAGTCGAGAAAATTTAACGAACCTCATTCCTATAACGCGCCGCCGAACGGTATATGAAAGGACGCCCCTGCTCGTGATACGCGGATTCAAGTTGTAAGTGCAACAAGTGGATGTTTGAAAAAGACCTCGTTCGGCGTGCGATAGCCGAGCGTCTTTCTGGGGCGATTGTTCAGCCGTTGCATGACATGACTGATCTCCTTGTCAGTGATGGTAGCAAAGTCATGTTTCTTCGGGAAGTACTGTCTGACCAACCCGTTGGTGTTCTCATTCAAGCCGCGCTCCCACGACGAGTAGGGGTGTGCGAAGTAGAAGGCGGCAGAGAGTTGCCGCGTGACCTGTTGGTGATTGGCGAACTCTCTCCCGTTGTCGCTGGTGATGGTCTTGACCGCGAGCGGCTGCAACTGTCCGAGTCACGGCTCGCCCGACTAACTCCGCCGTGTTGCGCGCGACACGAGCCAAGCGTGTCAACTTCGACTTGCGCTCAACTAAAGAGACGAGCGCCCCTTTGTGGTCGCGCCCGATGATGGTGTCGGCTTCCCAGTCGCCGAGCCGGGCTTTGCGGTCGACGATGCGGGGGCGTTTCTCAATGCTGGTGCGCGCCGGCAACTGCCCCCTGCGGTCATAAGAGCCGTAGCGTTTGCGTCCTACTTTCTGGCAGCGCAAGTGGTGATGGAGTGTCCCGCCAGCTTGTTTGTCCGCGTAAATGTGGAGGTAGATGCGCTCGTGGCTGACCGTCGGTTGCCGCTCCAGTCGGAGTCGCCCACTGATCTGCTGAGGGCTCCACTGTCGCGCGAGCAGGCGCTCGACCTGCCGCCACGTCTGTGGCGTGATGCGGGGCGCGACTCGCTGTTGTTGCCGCGTGAGAGCCAACTCGTGAGCTTGTTGAGGGCGATAGCCCCGCCGCCCACGATTGCGGCGCATCTCGCGCGAGATGGTGCTTTTATGGACGCTGATCTCCGAGGCGATCTGAGTTCGGTTAAATCCGGCTTTCATGAGGGCGTAAATCTGGTATCTTTGCTCCTGGGTGAGCTGCGTATAGTTCATCGGGTGCTTCCTTGACTTGGTCGTTAAAGCAGCACCGATGCTATCGCAGCTTGCCCTTCACTGACCAAGTTCAAAGTTGCACTTACAAGTTGAATTCACGTTGGTTGATTCCTGTGAGCTACGAATAAATCAACTACCGGACTTTTGCAAGAGGTCTAATGTGTCCAGACATCAGATTTAGTCCATAAACTCCGGAGGTGAAGATTATGGGTAGAATCTGAAGTCTGGACACATTTATAAACCGGCCTCCAGATTGAGCCGAGATTGATGATTGAGCAACTGCCACAAACTTTCGTCCTTGGTCAGCAACTCAACGATGCTTCTGACCAAGCTCAACTCCGAGCGGGCACTTCGACGCGATCTCACGCGGCGCAACATCGCTGCACAGTCGTCGCGTTCAAGCAATGCACAGCCCATCTGGGTCAACATCAGCAGCGCCATTGCCACCAGCATAAACATTCGCGCCCACGCCTCCATGCACTTGATGCGCGCGTTGGCAAAGCCGAGCAGACGCTTCCCATCACGAAAGCCTTCTTCACAGGTGAAGCGGCGCGCATACTCCTTCGTCATCCTCAGTGCCGACAAAGGCCGGTTCGACAACAGATGCCAGACCTCCCAATGTCCCTTCTCGTCACGGACTCTGGATTGGACGAGGAAGACGCGGCGCGGGTCCGTTTCCGTGTACCACAATCTGCCCCAGGCACGTCTCCTTTGATTGCCTCTCCACGCCAATGTGTCGAGCCTGCGCCAGCGCCCATCAACCAGCACCTTGTAGTTGCTCTTGGTGCGGATGACAAAGGAAACGCCCAATTCATTCAACAAATCGAGCAAGTCCACATCAGCGAACCAACGGTCTGCCGTCAGAATGAAGCGCTGGCGCGCGACACTCTGAAGCACATCTTCAAACAAGAGGCGGACGAACTCTCGCTCATACCTGCTCATTCGCTCTTTCAACTCAGCATCCCGATAAGCACGCCAGTAGAGCGGGACGGCACGGCCCCCGACCCTGACCGAAGCAATCAGCAAGTGTTGTGTGTCCTCCGAAGTCCAATCGAGGCTCAGGCGCACAGCCCCCGCCACGGGCAGTTGTGCGACGAAGGCGCTGGCGTGCGCGAGCGCCAACTCCTCGGGCGGGAGTCTCGCGTTGTGCAAGAAGCGCGAGAGTCGCTTCGAGGCCGCTTCAAAGTTATCAAAGAAACGAGCCACAGTAGCTTGGCAACAACTTTGCACCGTGCAGAGGGCCAAGACGAAGTCCGAAGCGGCCTTCTGTTGATGCCCATGTGCGCCGGGCAAAACAAGGCTGATATACTCGCGGAGGCGAGTGGTTAGGGAGCGCTGATTCATGGCAGAACCAATGCTCTCACGAGTTGCTAACTCGTGACCACTCGCTCATTTATCAAATGTGTCCAGACCTCAGGGGTAGAATAATTTCTTCGGTGACAATTACTAATTTCCGGGACTTTAAAGAGCGATGCATTGATAGCTTAACTTTTCAGATGTCCAATCCAGCGCCAGCAAAGAACGACTGGATGAGCGACGGCTTCTGCCGCAGCCGCTTGACTGCGAGATTAAGTTCAACCGAGAGATGATCCAAGTCCCTGCAACAAAGATTTCTCATCTCGACATGCTTGAGGTGCTGCCAGACGCCCTCGTCCGGGTTAAGCTCCGGCGCGTAAGCGGGCAGCTTCTCCAAGTGCATGAACTGCGACCCGCCCCCGGCCAGAAAAGCCTTGATCTCATGGCTGCGGTGGATGGGCGAGCCGTCCCACACCACCAGCAGATCACTTCTGACCAGCCGCCGCACCTGCCCCAAGAAGGCAATGCTCTCCGTGCTCGTCAATGGTCGGCGACGGGTCAACGTAAAGAGTTGCCCCTTTGGCGTAATCCCGCTCATCACCGACAGGTGGTCGCGCGAAACAAAGGGGCGCAGCACCGGAGTCACCCCGCACGGGGCATAGGTACGGACGACGCCGGGCAGCAAGTAGAAGCCAGATTCATCAATAAAGACGGCAGCGCGCCGCTCACGACGGGCTTTTTTTTCAACTCCGGCCAAGTCTCTTCGCGCCACTCCAGAATCTTTTGCTCATCGCGCTGGGCGGCGCGTTCGGCGGGCTTCTGCGGTGTCCAGCGCAAGAGTTTCAGGAGCCGCGAGACATGGTCTTTGTGGTACGTGACCGCGAACTCACGCCGGATGACCTCACGGATGCGGGCACAAGTCCAGACCTCGCCGCGAAAGCCATATGCCTCAGCCCCATGTGACAAGAACTCTGGAATCATCTTCAGTTGGTCGGAAGTCAGCTTCGGCGTCGCTCCCTTGTGTGGGCGCGCCCGTAAACTCTCGACGCCATGCTTCTCGACGGCTGTTATCCATTGGCTCACGGCGACCTTCGTCACACCGAGGGCATTGGCGATCTCTTGCTGCGTCCAGCCGCCGCGCTTGAGTTCAAGCGCACGCCAGCGGCGCATCTCTTTCCAGTCAGGGGTGCGGGTCTTGGTTACCATGCCCACAGTTGTAACATTCACGGACGAGTTAAGCTATCAATGCATCAGTCATTAGGTATCCAGGTAAATGCAAAGTGATACAAGTCTGTACAAAGCCGCTCAGCCCATAATCAGCTCAAAAAGGGTAAAAGGTTACTACCCTTCCTACTACCACGGGTAAAAGTGGCACTTTGTAGCGCCACCCGTCTGCTGCTAAGTTGTTGAAGCTAAAGGGTTATTGAAGGCGGCGGTCGGAATCGAACCGACGAATAAAGGTTTTGCAGGGTAAGTGCTGACTTTTCAGGCACTTACAGGCGCAATTTTGCTGGCAAAATCGAAGGTTCAAAAGTCGTTCGACCGCGAGAAAAACCTACCGGCACACCATCCGGCACACCAAAATTAACCTCATACCAGCTTTGTAATCAAGGCTGGACTGAGCCTCATTTACGGCACAACCATTGCTCTGAAGAACGGCATTTTTCTTCTACTCTATCCCTGCTGGATACCCTACACTTTGGCACGATAGCTGCATAGTCTAAGAGCGTTAGAAAAGCCCGCGAAAAGCGGCTAAAAACGCCGATAAATGGGCGTTATCGCGGAGCGTTGGCTAATCGCAGAACTGGTTTTAAGGCGGGCACAGTGGCACGGAAAATGCTCAAGGTAGAAACGTCGGAATGATGGCTTAGAAGCGCGGCGACGTGACATCTCTTTGAAGTCGAACGCGCGACCTTCCGGCTTTAATTAACCGCGACAGCAAGAATCCTGATAACGGATAGCCTCTGGCTATCGGGCGTCTAACTCTGCCCACAGGCGGGGAGAGGCGCAAAGCAAACTCAGAACAGTAAGCGGAAAGGAAATGATTAGCCATGTCTAATCCAAGTCGTAGTGTCGCCCTTGCTCAGACGGCTTTTAAGAAAGGTGAAAGAAACTGCCCGATCTGCGGGCATAAGCACCACTGGCATTGTTCGGTGACTGTGGATGGCTCGCTGGCGATTTGTAGCTGTGTGCCGAGCGACAGGCGAGCCACAGACGGTCGTTATCTGCACGTTCTGAGGGAAGCACAAACCACAGTTCCCACAACGCCTATAAGGGATTATGGAATTGTGGAAGTCGAAGCCGCCGAGCCGGAACGCCGCGATGCCGTTTACCGGACGATGTTAGAAAGCCTCGAACTGACGGGCGCTCATGGCGACCATCTGCTTGACGAGCGCGGGCTGTCGGACACAACGATTGCCACGAACCTCTATGCCTCTGTGCCTGACGCAAGACAGGCGCGTGTCCTGTGCGATGAACTTTCGTGCCGCTTCGACTTGAGTAGAATTCCCGGCTTCTACTGGCACGACGGTTGCTGGACACTAAACGCACACGGAAGCGGTTTCTTCGTTCCTTACAGAGACGCCAGCGGGCGCATCGTGGGGCTGCAAATCCGCCTCGACGCGGGAGGCGTGCGCTACGTCTGGCTGTCCTCGAAGGACAAGCCGCAGGGCGCTTCACCGGGCGCACCGCTCCATTTCACTAAGCCAGACCTCGCAAGGCTGCTCGGCATCGTCATTGTTACCGAGGGCGCGCTGAAAGCCGACATCATCAGTGACCGCTTGCACGCGCCGACGGTCGCTGTGGCGGGAGTGTCGGCGGTCAAGCCGGAGATGGTTTTGTCTGAGTTGCGGGATGGTCTGCCGGGGCTGCAAAACATCGCGCTCGCCTTCGACCGGGATTGGCTGGATAAGCCGCAGGTGCGGCTCGCGCTGAAACGGATGCTCGAAGCATTTCGCGGCAGCGAGTTCATGGTGGAAGTCCTCAGTTGGGACTCTCCTTACGGCAAAGGTCTTGACGACGTACTGAGCGTCTTGGAAAGGGAAGTTGCATGACAGAAGTGATTAGGGTTGAAACGGCGGAAGAAGCGTTGCGGCGGATCGCCGCGCTCGACGGTGAAGGCGAACAGGAAGGGCGGACGGACGGCGAAGCATCTGACTCGGAAGGCGGGCGCAGTTTCGCTCATTCCATCGGGCATCTGTGGCGAGACTTTAGGGGCATGAAGTTCCCGCGCTACGAAACCATCCTGTTCGGTCTGCGGCGTGGAAACGTCGGTCTGCTGCTCGCGGAAACGGAAGTGGGTAAGACGACGCTGGCGCTCAACCTCAGTGTCACGCTGGCGGCTGGCAAGACGTTTCCGCCATTCATCAACGAGCCGCGCCCGCGCCGCATCATGTACGTTGACGGCGAAAGCACGCGGGCTGAGTTTCAGACGGACATTAACACAATGACGCGGGATTGGTCAGATGATGAGCGCGCCATACTTGACGACAATCTGCTCGTCCTGTGCGACGAGGAACTGAAAGGCGAGTTGCTGAATCTGGCGAAGCCGAATCACATGGCTACGGTGAAAGAGGCAGCACAGAAGTTCCAGCCAGACCTGACCGTAATAGACACGATGGCGGCGCTCTACGACTTGCAGGACGAGAACAGCAATACCGAAGTCAAGCGCGTCGTCATGCAGCCGTTGAAGCTGCTCGCCAGAGAAGCCGAGGGCGCTGTCCTACTGGCGCATCACGTCGGCAAGCCGAGGGGCGAGGAAGGCAACGCATCCACGCGCGCATACAGGGGGCGCGGGGCGTCCAACTTCGGGGCGCTCGCCCGCTCAGCCGTGAACTTGGTCGGAGACAGAAACGATGTCGGGCGCGTGAAGTTGTCGGTATCGAAGGCGAAGGGCTACCGTCTCAAAGACGTGGTGATGAGGCTGGACGAGGATGCGCGTTGGTTCAGGGTTATGGACGAGAAGCCGCCCGAAACAAAAACCTGCCTGCAATCTGTTTTGGCTTTTGTTACACGCAAGGTGACTAAGCCGGAAATTGTGGCAAACGTCCCGTGCGGCGAAAGCACGGTAGAGGTCGCTCTGAGAGAAGCTGTCAAGAGGAAGCTGTTGCAGCGCGTAGAGAGAGGCATCTACGCGCCAGCCGAAGCCACACAAAGCACAGTGCCCTAAAGGGAATATGGGATTGTGGTTTGCAACCGTAGTGTTCGTAAGTCAGGGCAGTAGATGACGGTGAGGCTTGTCGGTCTGTGAGGCTTCAATCCTCACCGTCACATGATCCGTGCAGATGCGCGGGGAGACGGGCGACCGCTCCACGTTTACCGAAAGAGGTCACAAAGAAAATGGAAGTACCGACGAAACAACAACTGCTCGAACACTACAACAACCACGAACCGCGACAGTTCATCCGGGTGGATGCCTTCGACGCTGGCAATGTGCCGGACGTTGAGTTTGAAGGTAAGCCGCCGATTTACATGGAAGGCGGACGAACTCACGAACTCATCTGCGGCGATTTCGACGTGCGCGTGCTAATTAAGCCCGGCATGACGAAGGAAGTCGCCCTGCGCCTGCTCAAACACGTACAGACGGCAATCGAACTAAATGGGCTGCCAGATGAGGATGTTGAAGGTCAGGCACTAATCGAACTGATTGACGCCGCAGATGAAGCGTTGAAGGTGCTTGCTTCATTCAACGAAGGGGACGGGGACGTAAACGACAGCGCGGTGGCAGCATACCGTCTCGACAATGCGCTCCAACGGTGGTTTGAGACGACAGAATCAATCACAGAACACACGGAACGTGTCTGTTGACGGCTCGGCTGGCGGCAGACGGGCGCGCTCGCTGGCGAGTCTGGCGGGCGCGCCCTGCGCCGCGTAGAAAGCTGGAAAGGGTTAAATCGTCCGCGTTTAAGGGGTGGAAAGGCGGCTCTGAAATCATTGTGCTGCACACTACGTAGCACAGTTGCTACACCGCCCGTATGTCTTTGATAAATTTGGGCTTACGGACGGCAGAGGGCGGAAAGAGTAAGGGAAAATGGTGAGTGGAAATTGTTGTTAAATGGGGCTGGAACTGCCATCGGCATCTTTCGACCGCCGAAGCTGTTTCAACCGGCGACCGGGCGAGTCATTCTGAATGGACATACCCTGCCTACTTGCACTCAGTTGCTCGACAGTGAGTGATGCGAACGCATAATAGCGCGTAGGTTCTAAACCCCTGCCCCCCCACCCCGGCGCTTACCTCGTCCCGCCCCCCTGTGCCACCTGTGAGCCGAGAGAGCGGAGCGCATTTAGTTGCTGTGGCGTGAGTGTAAACCGCTCCCCGTCTATGACCACTTCCGCCTTGCGCGCGTTGGCGAACTGCAAGAACGCGCTGAAAGCGGTCGTCACGCGGAAGCCATGAATAAATTGATGCCCGCCTGCGACCGGGACGCCCGCTGCTCTGTCAAAGTCGGCGGTATCGAGTAGCGTCTGTCCTGAAATCCACGGGTGCTTTCCGACCCGCTGCTCTGTGCTGAACACAGGTGCGCCGTCCGCAATCAACGACACTGAGTAGGGAGCGAGCCGCGAGTTACTTTCAGCCTGCGGCTTGCCGACAGAAAAGAAGTAAGTCGCCTCGCCGTCTATGGTGTGGACTTCGCCGGAAGGTAGCTGCATGCTCTTGTTGGGGAAGGTACTAACGTGGAATTTCCTCACCGCCCCGGTCGCTTCATCGAAACTCAGAATCAACTCGCCAGTGACCAAACCGCCGTCTCGGTTGCGACCGATCTTGTAGTCGTCGGCGAGGCGCTTGAAGGTTCGGGCTGTCTGCTCGCTACGTTCATCACCTGACAGCGCTTTTTCCTTTGCCTTCCCGCGCCAGAGGTAAAAACCAGTTGCGGCAACGGCTACCCCAATGATTAAGAGAACGGCGAAAACCTTACCGCCTGAGCCTTTTCTGCCGTGCTGTTCGAGTGAGGCGAAGTCACTGGCGAGCATGCCCTTTTTCTCGAAAGAGTAGCCGCAGCTTGGGCATGAGGTAGCGGCTATCGAGCAGGGCGCGTTACAGGCGGAGCAGGGCGAGGAAATCATCGTAGATACAACCTTAGTGACGTGATGGCGGCTCTTTGATAAACTCCGCAATCGTAATCTTTGACATAGCCTTATGAGCGTTGCGGTCGGACATCACATGTGATGTCAGCCGCTCAGAAGTCATGGACGATAGGACTTCTGGCGGAACGAAACCGTGACGAGCGGCTGGATACCATTGTATCCTCTGCGCCCGCTGCCGTCGAGAGTTCTTCATCGGGAAGGTGTGCCCGATGAAGACAACATCACGCACGAAATGCGCGCGGCTGGCGGAAAAGCTGTTGGGGATTCGAGAGGCGTTGGGGCTGTCTCAGAGCGAAATGCTTGAGCGGTTGGGATTCAGCGATGAATTGTTCCGCAGCAACGTCTCTCAGTATGAGCGCGGGCATAGACAGCCGCCGTTACCAGTTCTACTTGAGTACGCGCGTGCGGCGGGTGTTTGCGTTGATGTCCTGATTTCCGATGACATGGACTTGCCCGTGAAGTTACCGGCACAACCGATTCACAATGTAACGAGACGAAGGCGAACCCGATGATTCCTCAAACCTTCGATGAAGCCTTTGAACGAGTACAGAAGTTAGTCGGAATTTTCCGCAAGAACGAAAAGCAATACCTCTCGCCCGCATACAAAGAAGCAGAGGCGCGGCAGGACTTCATTGATAAGTTTTGGATCGCGCTCGGTTGGGACGTTTACCACGAAACGCAGACCAACCCTTACGAGCAGGAAGTAAAGGTGGAGCGCGACGTGAGGACGAGCGCGGGGCGTAAACGCGCCGACTACACTTTCCTCGCGCCCAACTTCCGCGACGTGCTTTTCTACGTCGAAGCCAAGAAGCCGCAAGCCGACGTTGACACCCCCGACCACTACTTTCAGACAATCCGCTACGGCTGGAACAGTCAGACGCCCCTCTCTGTCCTAATGGACTTTGAACACCTGCGCGTCTTGGATTGCCGCTACAAGCCGGACATAGACACCGCACTACACAGGGCGGTCAAGAAGTATCGCTACTCGGATTACGCCGACGCGGACAAATTCAGGGAAATCTATCATCTGTTCTCGCGCGAGGCTGCGACCAGCGGTGCGCTCGAAAAGTACGCTGCCACTTTGCCGAAGCCGTCAGGCAAAGCGCACCAAAGAACTCTGTTCGGCGGCGGCTTCCAGAGCATTGACGAGTCTTTCTTGCAGGAGTTGGACGGCTACCGGGAAGAACTCGCGCGTTCATTCAAGAACAGAAACCCGCACCTGAACAGCGAAGAACTCACAGAGGTTACGCAGCGCACGCTTGACCGCCTTGTGTTCATGCGCTTTCTTGAGGACAAGTTGATTGAGCCTGAGCCGCTTGTCGAAAACTTGGGCGTCAAGGGTTCGGTCTGGCAAGATTTCGTCTCTACGTCTCACCGCCTCGATACCATCTACAACGGCATCATCTTCAAGAAGCACGCGCTACTTGACGCGCCGGACTTTCGCGTTGACGAGCGCACGTTTGAAGGCATCCGAGAGAATCTGGCGCACACGAACTCGCCTTACGACTTTAACGCCATTCCGATTCACATTCTCGGCAGCATCTACGAGCGTTTTTTGGGCAAGGTCATCGTCGCCACAGACAAGCGGGCGCGGTTGGAAGAAAAGCCGGAAGTCCGCAAGGCTGGCGGCGTTTACTACACGCCGGATTACATCGTCACTTACATTGTAGAGAACACCGTCGGCAAGCTGATTGAAGGCAAGACGCCGGAGCAGATTGCAAAGCTGCGCTTCGCTGACATCGCTTGCGGTAGCGGCTCATTCCTGCTCGGCGTTTATGACTTGCTGCTACGCCATCACACCGCTTACTACAACGAGCCGAAGAACCGCGCCAAAGCATTCAAGGCGGGTTGCGTCGAGCGGGAGGACGGCACGCTACATCTTGGCTTGCGTCAAAAGAAAGACATACTCCTAAACAACATCTACGGCGTTGATTTAGACGCGCAGGCGGTAGAGGTCGCGCAGCTATCGCTATTCCTCAAACTGCTTGAGGATGAGACGACATCAACAGCAAAGAGCCATCAGCTTGAGTTTAGAGAAACGATGCTGCCGTCGCTCGATAGGAACGTCATTCACGGCAACGCGCTAATTAGTTGGGATGTTTTGGACGGGCAGCTTTTCGATGAAGAACAGCGCGATCTGTACCCGCTGGATTTTTCAGACAAGTTCAAGGAAGTAATGCAAGGCGGCGGCTTTGATGCGATTGTCGGCAATCCGCCTTACGTGAGAATACAAGGCTTCCCGCGCAAGCAGATTAAGTATTTTGCGGAACGCTATCAGTCAGCCGTGAAGAACTTTGACCTTTATGTGACTTTCGTTGAGCGTGGTTACAATTTGCTAAAGTCGAAGGGGAAACTCGGCTTCATTCTCCCGAACAAGTTTTTCAAGACTGACTACGGCGAAGGTCTTAGAAAGTTCCTTGCAACCAACAGGGCGCTGGAAGGCATAGTTGATTTTGGCGCAAATCAGGTCTTTGCAGCGACGACATACACCTGTTTGCTATTCTGCTCTAAAGAAGACAATCCATCATTCCGATACGCACAATCCGACGCCAACGCCGACTCTCTTTCTTCTACCGAGTTTGAGACGAGAGGCAGAGAAATCTTAGAGCAAGATTCGTGGGTTTTTACAGACGAAAGGACGAACGAATTACTCTCAAAGATTAGCCAGCACACCAAGCGTTTACTTGACCTTCCAGCGGATATGAGTCGCGGCAGTAGCACGGGCGACGACAAGGTTTTCATGTTGGCAGAAAACGAAATCGAAATAGAGGACGAAATACTGCGAACGCCGATCTTCGCTTCTGACTTCGGAAGATATGTTTTCAATCCGCGCGGTGAGTGGCGGGTAATTTTCCCGTATGTAATCGAGGGGGATTCCTACCGGCTTTTTACGGAGCAAGAACTAAATACACTGGAAACTAAGTTTTTTGATATTGAGCATTGTCAGCATTGACTTCTCGGTAATGCCTGTTCAACTTATCTCTGGCTGATGCAATCGAGAACTGCCAATCAATCTTGATGGCTTTCTCTTCTCGTTCTTTGACAATTGCCAGGACTTCTTTTGTCAGGTCTGCTTTGGTGGCGATGCGCCGCGACAAACATTGCTTGGAGAGCGCCGAGAACTCGATCTCGATCATGTTGAGCCAACTGGCGCTCTTGGGTGTGTAGTAGAACTCAAAGCGTTGGCTCAAAGAGAAAGCTTCTTCCGCGCTGAAGGTCTCATAAAAGGAGCTGGTCGAGTGTGTGTTCAGATTATCTTGGACGACTCTGATCTTCTCGGCCTCCGGGTATCTGGCAGCCAACTCTTTCATAAAGAGGGCGTACTCTTGTTTGGTCCGCCGGTCAAAGACTTCGGCCTGCCGCTGCGCCGTCTTCGGTTCAATCGCCATCAGCAGAGCGCAGGAGCCATTCTTCTGGTAACTATAATGCTCACGCAAGGGCTGTCCGGCTTTCATCTCAAGCCCGGCCACGTGATCGCCGATCAGGAAACAGGGGCGCTCATCGAAACAAATCACCGGATATTGCTCATCATAGGGCAACGCATAAAGAGCGAGAATCTGTTCCATCCGGGCGAGAAAAGTTGCGTTCATCGTGCCAATGCACCACTGCTTTTTCAGATGGGGCTGGAGTTCGTTTTTTTCAGAATCGAGCGTGCTTTAGTATGCGACAGGCTCTGGCAAAAGCCTAGCTCAACAGCTTTGTCAGCTAACAAGCGCAGCGTCCACCGAGCATGACCTGTGGGCGGAGTTGAACAGGCTAAAGCAGTCAGTTGAGCGCGCTGCTTACCGTCAATGCGGATCGGGCGGCCTGCACGTGTGGCTTCTGCTAAAGCCTGCAAGCCTCGTGAAAGATAGTTATCGCGCCAGCGCGCGACGCTTTGATGCGTGACCTGCAAGGAGGCGGCGACGGCCACTAAAGTCTGGCCTTGATGAAGTTGCAACAGAGCAGTGGCTCGTTTGAAAACTCTGGCCGCAAGATGGCCTTGAGAGATAGTAGCCATTAAAAAGTCATGGTCAGCTTGGCTGAGTGTTAGATGTTCTTTGTGCATGCTTGTAGGATACAACTAAAATTGCTGAAAACTTAGTTTCCAGTGTACTAAAGAGCAAATTCCCCAAAGCCTACAAATACCTGCATCAAAATAAAGGCAAGCTGGAAAAGCGCAAGCAATTTCAAAAGTGGTACGGATACAGTGCCCCGCGAAATCTGCCGTTACATGACCGCGCTCAAATCTTTGTTCCTTTGCTTGCTAATCGTGGCTTGTTCGCTCACGTTCCAGAGGATACACAAGGGAAATTATGTCTAATGGCAAGCGGTGGGTTTAGCATAACCCTACATGATGATTGTCCCCTTGATGCCAAGTATGTTCTCGGATTACTCAACTCACGTTTAATCTTCTGGAAACTCCAACACTTGAGCAACATCTTTCGTGGCGGGTGGATTACCTGCACAAAGCAGTATTTTGGTGAACTGCCGATTCGCACAATCGAATTTTCTGATAAAACGGACAAAGCGCGGCACGATAAGATGGTGAAACTTGTAGAGCAGATGATCGTGGCAAAGCCGAAATGTGCTTCTGCACGTAGCGACAAAGATAGAACATTTTATGAGAGTATGTGCGCGGCGCTTGATAGGCAGATTGATGCGCTCGTTTATGAACTGTACGGCTTGACGGATGTAGAAATAGCCATCATCGAATCCGACTGACTACCCCTCCCCATCATCTTCAAATGTAATCAGCTTTGCCGGGGTCGTTTTCAGCACCTTGCACAGCTTATCCAACGACTCCAAACTCAGCATCTTCACGTTGTCGTTAAAAAGGGCGTATGCGGGCGTCGGATGTATGCCCATCGCTTTTTGTAACTGGTATGCCGTGGCAATCCCTCGCTTCTGGCACAGTTCGTTAATGTGAGTTTTTATCATCAGCTATCCCTCACGCATGATGGTAATCGCCCGCACCTACTCTGTCAATACTACTTGAATTGTAATACAATTTATGTAATAATCCCCCTGTCAGTTGGCGAGAGCCATAACCCACTTTCAGGAGAATCTAATGATAGAACTACGGTCAAAAGAGCAGATGGCGAAAGCAATCAAGCGGGCGCATCAGCTTCGCCCTTTCGTTCGCGTGCGCGGTTTCCGCTGGTACGAAGTCCAGTCCAGCAACAACGATTCTGTTTACACCGTCCACTTCTACAAGAACGGTCGGCAGCGGCTTGGCGAGTGTAACTGTAAAGGTGGGCAGGCGGGAAGAATCTGTTACCACTTGGCAGGGGCGGCAGCCGTCCACATCGGCATCGCTTCGATGCGCCGAGCAGCATAAACCGGAAAGGGCTACTTGAGCGTTGCGACCGCTCCCGTAGCCCGTCACTTCCGGGTCAGGCGACAACCTCTCACAGAAGCCGCCGACGCGCTCAAGCTATCACGCGGGCGCGTCCGGCGGCAATCGGAGTTCTGATAGCATGGCTGGACAGATCATTAAGAAGGGTGACGACCGTTACCTCATTCGCATTTACAAAGGGCGTGACACGAACGGCAAGCGCCGATACTTCTCACAGCAAATCAAAGGCACAAGGCGGGACGCTCAGAAGTTGCTCAACGCGACTCTGCGCGACATGGACACCGGCACGTTCGTTGAGCCGTCAAAGATGACGCTGGACGAATACCTTGACCGCTGGTTACAAGATGCTGCGCGCCCGCGCGTATCAAAGCGCACGGCAGACGGCTACGCCTTCTTGCTCAAGCGGTACATACGTCAGCCGATAGGCGAGAAGCGTTTAGACAAGTTGCAGCCTCTCGAAATTCAAGGGGTGTACGGGCAGATGCAGGCGCGTGGTTTGAGCGCGCGGCTTATCCGGCACGCGCACTCAGTCTTGCACAACGCGCTAAAGCAGGCTGTCAAGTGGGGGATACTTTCACGTAATCCTTCGGACTTTGTAGAACTGCCGAAAGTGCCACACAAAGAGCGGCGCGTCTTGTCACCCGACGAAGCCACAAGTTTTCTCGAAGCCGCGAACATGATGCCGCGCGGTCTGATTTTCGAGTTCGCCTTGCTTTCGGGGATGCGCCCGGAAGAATACCTTGCGTTACAGTGGGCAGATTTGGATTTCGAGCGCGGGACGGCTCAGGTAAGACGTGCGCTCGTCTGGCACAAGAGAAGTTGGAGTTTCGAGGAAACTAAGACCGCCCGAAGCCGCCGCACGATTTGTTTGCCCGCGCCGCTTCTGCAAAAAATCGCGGCTCACAAGCGGACGCAAGCCGAAGAAAGATTGAAACAGGGGGCGGCGTGGCAAGCCTTCGATTTGGTGTTTTGCAGCGAGACGGGCACGCCGCTTCAAATTCCAAATCTTACCTACCGCTACTTCCGCCCGATACTCACAAAGGCGAAGCTGCCGCGCATCCGGCTCTACGACCTGCGCCACACCTGCGCCACGCTGCTACTGATTGCGGAAGAGAACCCGAAGGTAGTCAGCGAACGGCTTGGGCACTCAACAATCGTGCTCACGCTCGACACTTACTCTCACGTTCTGCCGACAATGCAACAGGGGGCGACGGCGCGGCTGGAACGGATGCTTTACAAGACCGAAGGCACGGCAAAAGCCAGTAGCTAATGAGAGCGGCACACCAATCGGCACACCAAATAGGAATGGGCAGCACTCACGCTGCCCGTAAACTATTGACTTGATTGAAGGCGGCGGTCGGAATCGAACCGACGAATAAAGGTTTTGCAGACCCTTCAGGGTATCTAACACTGAGTATCATGGAGCGTCATAGCCTTGTAAAATCAGCAAATATTCTTATGACCTGCCAGCCCATGATGCTCCATGTATGCAGGTAGTCGCTACATTATCCGCTACAAGAGAGCAAATCACTGATGCATCCATGTTTTGAAATGAACGGGATAGCTTCATAGGAAAAACGCTCGTGTAAAACAGGATAAGGTGCTCACACATTCCATCACTGTCTCCTTTTTAGCTTAGCTGGCAAATCAAGGTCATCATCAATCAGCATGTCGGTTGAAACGCCAGCGAGCCGCGCATACTGCAACAGCGCCAACAGGGACGGCTCGCGCAACCCCCTCTCGAACTCGGAGATGTGCGTCGGATAGACGGGCGAACGCTTCGTTTCCAGCCGTTTCGCCATCTGCTCCTGCGTCAGATCAAGGCTCTGCCGGATGCGGAGGAGCTTGGCGGGCAAACGTAAGGGCTGCGGGCGTCGTCGGCTACCCATCAGAAGCTTCCTCCTGATAGGCAACATAACGACTTTATTTTACACCCAATTCGGTGTAAAATTTCATCGGCTGGCGGCGTCAACGGGGCACGTTGCTTCCGTGCGCAGTTGACGCGGGCGCTCAACCGCTTGAGACTCCGGGCGCTCTCATGCCGTAGAGATTATAACCGATAAGCGGGCCATAGGATGGCTGACTGAAGGAAGCGGAAAACCCTCATTTAGATGCTTGGCCGTTGAGGGTATAACCGCGCGTACAGCTTCAGGGAGACATCAGTTAAGGTAGCAGACTACCCGTTCCTCGACCATCGGGATGTGAACGATATTCAATACGGAATTAAATGATGGATAAACTTACACTCGCGCAACTGGAGCAAGCCATCGAACCTTATTGTCGTGCGGGCTTCGTCGTGACCTCGCAATCCGAAGGGGCGATCACCCTCGTCTACCCGCCAGAGAGGTTCAGCTACCTGCTATTCATTACCCTCCTACTGATCTGGCCTGTGGCCGTCATCTACCTCATTTCTCATAACAACCAGAGAGGGAGAAGCGTGTGCCTGCGCATCACCTCTCAGGGCTACATCGAGGTGAGTGGATACACCCTTGGGACTATCGCGAGGGAGCGCAGGCGGAGGAAAATCATCAGCCTCTCACTCCTCTCGATCTCAGCCGTTGTCATTCTCATTTTTCTGATAAGAGTCTACTTGCCAAGGATGCGATGAGCGATGAGGCTACGGACAATAGCGAATCACCCGGCTTGCGCGCGGTGGCAATCCTCGTCTGGCACCACCAACGCACAGGGGACGGGAGAGAGGCATGGGCCGCGATGCTGGAAACCAAGGCGGAAGAATCGCGGCGCGTAGAACAGTTCCGCGAGGAGTTACACAGAGTCGTGGGCGAGAGGGACAACATCAAGTTCAGGATCAACGGGGGGTGTGTCGAGGCCGAGGTCGAAGACTTACGTTTCGTAGCATTGGAGTATACTGCCTCACAGAGGCGGGAACATATGATGCTAGTGACGTTGCTTGGCAGGTGCCCCTCGTGCGGCATGGAGACGATGAGCGAACCATTCTATAACCTTGCGGGTCTAGGCAAAATGCTGGAGAGCTTCGAGCCAATCTCCGAGCATCCCTGTACTTCGCGCCAGCGGAGCAATCGGGTGACTAGCTGAGTGTGCTAGGGAGAGGCACTCCCACCGAAGTATCATTTGAAAAATTTGTTGCAATCCACATCGTGCTCGCGTTACTCTTTCGCGCGGTGAGTGTCATCTCGCCGCTGTCCGGCTTTTCACGCTCTCACTAGGCAAACAAATACCGAGCCGCCGGTTGGTCTCTAACGGCAGCTTTAACTTATCGGATAAGAGCGTGTCGGCTAGAAGATGGACAGCACGCTTTGTATCAGACTGAAGGCGATGTCGGTAATAGTGGTTTCCGTCGTCTGCGAGTCAGCAGATATGCCGTTGTCCATGTTCCCAGCGACGCCGTTGTCCATATCTCCGGCTGCCTGTGCAGGAGGCGGCGCACTAGGGCCGAGGTTAGGCATATCTCCGGCGTAGGCGCAGACGGATAGAGTCAACACTAGCAGTAACACTCTGAGAATCTTCATCGCGCTTTTCCTTTCGCAGTTGATGAGATTTGACCAGTTCAGCCGCCGCGCTCTTTCGTGGCGCGGCGGCTTTGGTGTCTTTGCCAGAGCGTGGCAAACATATAGAAAGGCAACCCTCATATGAATTTAGCAGATACCCGCCTGAAGGAACTAAGTAAGTAGACAAAAGTTCTTTGACAACCGAATCACTTGGTCAGCCAGAAATTTCCTGACAACACTCCGGCTTTGCGTAGTCGCTCCTGCCGACTCATCTCTAACAGATAGCGGCACGCTG
>Ga0081539_10002640_pt1 | contig 24492 bp, 26 predicted proteins | sample TabmetS4T2R2_FD_71023 | JGI IMG/M metagenome (GOLD analysis project Ga0081539, IMG submission 71023) | Tabebuia heterophylla rhizosphere microbial communities from the University of Puerto Rico - S4T2R2 | ecosystem: Host-associated > Plants > Roots > Rhizosphere ...
TGAGCACGACGCCCGCGCCGAGAACGGCCTGCTCGCCGACGACGACGCCCTCCGTGACGATGCAGCGCGAGCCGAGCAGCACGCCGTCCTCGACGATCACGGGCCTCGCGTTGACCGGCTCGAGGACGCCGCCGATCCCCGAGCCGCCGCCCAGGTGGACGTCGGCGCCGATCTGCGCACAGGAGCCGACGGTCGCCCACGTGTCGATCATCGTCCGCGGCCCGATCCAGGCGCCGATGTTCACGTAGCTCGGCATCAGGACGACGCCTTCGGACAGGAACGAGCCGTACCGCGCCACGGCCGGCGGCACGACGCGAACCTTCAGCCGCTCGAAGTCGCGCTTGAGAGGGATCTTGTCGTGGTACTCGAACGGCCCGACCTCCTGCGGCTCCATCTTCCGCAGGCGGAAGTAGTCGAGGATCGCCTCCTTCGCGCGTTCGTTGACGACCCACTCGCCGTCGCGTTTCTCGGCGACGCGCACCTCGCCGCGGTCGAGGGCGGCGATCGTCTCCTCGACGTTCACAGCACCTCCTGCAGGACGGCCGCCGCGCGTTCGCATTCCTCGACCGACGGCACCAGTGCGAGACGCGCGTAGCCGTCGCCGCTCGGCCCGAAGTACGAGCCCGGCGCGATCACGACGCCGTGCTCCAAGAGCCGGGTCGCCAGCTCCTCCGCCCGCTCGCCGCCGGGGACGCGGAACCAGAGATAGAACGTGGCAATGCTCGAGCCGTCCGCCAGCTCGAGCAGCGGCTCGAGCAATGCCCGCTTGCGCGCGTACCGCGCACGCATGTCCTCCACGTGCGCCTCGTCGTTCCACGCCGCAACCGACGCGCGCTGAACGAACTCCTGCGGCGCAGTGCCGACGTTGGGACGGAAGGCGCGCAGCGCGCCGATCACGTCCGGCGGTGCACAGACGAACCCGGACCGGTACCCGGTCATCGACGACCGCTTCGACAGCGTCTGGAAGACGACGACGTTCGTCCGGTCCTCCAGCTGCACCGCCGAACCGGGCGGCTCGTCGAACCAAAGCTCCGTGTAGGCCTCGTCGGAGCCGAGGTAGAAGCCGTACGCGCGGGCACGCTCGGCGAGCTCCTCGTAGAACGAGGCCGGCGCGACCGCGCCCGTCGGGTTGTGCGGGTAGTTCACCCACACGATCGCGGCGCGCTCCCACGTCTCCTCGTCCACGGCCTCGAGGTCGGGGAGCCAACCGTGTTCCTCCCGCAGCGGCAGGAACCGCACCTCGGCGCCCGCAAACGCGGCGCCGCGCTCGTAGACGGGATACGCGGGCTCGGGGACGAGGACGAGGTTCTTCTCCTCGCTGCAGGCGACCAGGGGGAAGAGGAAGATCGCCTCCTTCGACCCGTAGGTCGGGATCAGCTCGGCGTCCGGGTCGACGACCGCGCCGAAGCGACGCCCGAGCCAACCGGCGATCGCGTCGCGCAGCTCGGGGAGGCCTGACGCGCGCGGGTAGCCGGCAGTGAGCGGCAGCGCCTCGGCGAGCGCAGTACGGATGAACTCGGGTGTGGGCTCGACCGGATCGCCCATCCCGAAATCGACCAGGTCGATTCCGCGTGCCCTTGCTGCGGCTTTCGCCTCGTCGAGGCGCACGAACGGATACGTCCGCAGCGCCGCCAGCACGGGCGAGAGGGTCACGTCGCCACCGTAGCGATGAACCGCGCAAGCGTGTCGTGACAGCGGCGGAGGGCGGCGATCTCGACGCGCTCGTCGCGCTTGTGCGCGTAGTTCGTCGAGCCTGGGCCGTAGTTGATCGCGTCGAGCCCGTGCGCCGAGAACTCGGCGACTGGTGTCCACGCCTGCTTCGCCTTCACCGCGAGCCCGCCGGCCTCGCGTAGCGTCCGCACGAGCGCCGAGTCGGCTGCAACGCGCGCCGGCGGCGCGACGGACGCGATCTCGACGTCCGCGCGGATGTCACCGAGCAACGCGCGCAGCGATTGCTCGGCGTCGGCCACCGTGCGGTTCGGCGCGTAGCGGTAGTTGACGAGCGCTGTCGCGCGTCCCGGAATCACGTTCGTCGCGATGCCGCCCTCGATCTGCGTGATCGAGAGCACCTCGCGGAAGACCAGCCCCTGGATCTCGACGTCGTTCGGCTCGACGTGCGCGACACGCGCCAGCTCGTCGACGGCCAGCGAGATCGCGTTGACACCACGCCACGGCCTCGCGGAGTGCGCGCTCTCGCCGTGGAACGTGAGCCGGGCGTTGATGTTCCCCTGGCAGCCGGCCTCGATCGCGTCGTCCGTCGGCTCGAGCATCACGACGAGGTCGCAGTCGAGCCCGTGCCGCTCGAAGAACTCGGGGAGCGGCGAGTCCCCGGCCGGAAGCTCCTCGCGCCCGAAGAACAGATATCCGAAGGGCGCGCCCGCGAGCGCGAGCTCGATCATCACCGCGAGGCCGCCCTTCATGTCCGTTGCGCCGAGGCCGTGGACCCAACCGTCCGCGATGCGGCCGGGGAGGTTGTCCTGTGCGGGGACGGTGTCGTAGTGACCGGCGAGCACGATCCGGCCCGGATAGAAGAGCACCGTGTCCTCGTCGTAGGCGGCCACGCGTGGCATCGCCGCGCGCACGTACTCGATCGCCCGCTCCTCGTTCCGGCTCTCGGACGGAATGTTCACGAGCTCGAGAGTGCGCGCCGCCAGCGGATCCACGTGCTGATTCTCCGGCATTCGCGGGCATAATCCTGTCGTGTCTCGTCCTCAGCAGCCCGCCGAGCTCGAGCGCGGGCTGGTCTTGGCGGTCCTGGCCCCGGGATCGGACGAGTCCGAGCTGGCAGAGGTGCGCGAGCTCGCGCTGACAGCCGGTGTCGAGCCGGTCGGAGCGGTCGTCCAGCGCCGCGCCCGGCCCGCTCCGCGGACGTACGTCGGCAAGGGGAAGCTCGAGGAGCTCAGGCGGGCATACGCCGAAGCCCGCGCGGAGTCGCTGGTCGTCGACGGCGAGCTCGAGCCCGCGCAGCAGCGGTACCTCGAGGACGCGTTGCAGGCGCGCGTCGTCGACCGGACTCAGCTGATCCTCGACATCTTCGCCCAGCACGCGGTCAGCGCCGAGGGCAAGCTGCAGGTCGAGCTCGCGCAGCTCGAGTACAACCTGCCGCGCATGCGCGGCGCATGGAAGCACCTCGAGCGCCTCGGCGGCGGACGCGGCACGCTCGGCGCCGGCGTCGGGACGCGCGGGCCGGGCGAGTCGCAGCTCGAGACCGACCGCCGGCTGGCGCGCCGACGGATCTCGATCCTCAAGCGCCGCCTCGCCGTCGTCGCGCGCCAGCGTGCCACGCGACGGCGCGAGCGCGCGCGGACCGAGACCCCGACGGTCGCGCTCGCGGGCTACACCAACGTCGGCAAGTCCACGCTGCTGAACGCGCTCACCGACGCGGAGGTATCCGTCGAGGATCGCCTCTTCGAGACGCTCGATCCGACGACGCGCGCCTTCGAGCACGACGGCAAGCGCTACCTCGTCACGGACACCGTCGGTTTCATCCGCCGGCTGCCGCATCAACTCGTCGAAGGCTTCGCCTCGACGCTCGAGGAGACGCTCGTCGCCGACCTGGTCCTACACGTCGTGGACGCCTCGCAGCCGCAGGACGAGGTCGTCGAACAGATGCGGGCGGTCGACGCCGTGCTCGCCGAGATCGGCGCAGGCTCGCTGCCGACGCTGCTCGTCCTGAACAAGATCGATCAGCTCGACGCGCTCGGACGCCGTCGTCTCGGCAACCGCTTCGGCGACGGCGTGCAAGTGTCGGCGCTGACCGGGGAAGGGCTCGAAACGCTGCGCGCCCGCGTCGCCGAACGATTCGCAGAGCGCTACGAGGACGTGCGACTCCTGATCCCGCACGACCACGGCGCCAAGCTGGCCGAGCTCTACGACCTCGGAGCGCCGATCGAGGAGCGCCGCGACGAGGCCGAGGGCGTGTTCGTGCGCGCAAAGCTCCAGCGTCGCGACGCCGTCCGCTTCGCGCCGTTCCTGATCGCCGAGTCATCGCATGCGCGGGAGTCCGCCTGATCGAACTGCCGATTCGCCGCCTTCGGCCGGACGCCGTCCTTCCCACGCAGGCCTACACCGGCGACGCCGGGCTCGACCTCGCCGCCGCCGAGCGCGTGACGCTCGGACCGGGCGAGCGTGCGACGATCGGCACGGGAGTCGCGGTCGCGATTCCGGAGGGGTATGCGGGGTTCGTGCAACCGCGATCGGGCCTCGCGGCGAAACACGGGATCTCGATCGTGAACACGCCGGGCCTGATCGACTCGGGCTACCGCGGCGAGGTCCTCGTCGCGCTGCTGAACACCGATCGCGAGCGTGCATTCGACGTCGAGCCCGGGATGCGGATCGCCCAGCTCGTCCTGCTGCCGGTGCCGCCGGTCGTGCTCCGCGAGGTCGACGACCTTCCGGAGACCGACCGCGCCGACCGGGGCCACGGATCCTCGGGCCGGTGATCGGCGAGCCGCGGATCCGCGTGTCGGCGCTGCTCAGCTGGCGTGGGCAGATCCTCCTCTGTCGCCAGGAGAAGCCCGGCAAGGAGTACTGGCTGCTTCCCGGGGGCGGTGTCAACGCGGGGGAGAGCCTGACCGACGCGCTGCAACGCGAGCTGGAGGAAGAGCTCGGGATCAACGAGGACGTGCCGGTGGAGGGGCCCGTCGCGATCGCCGAGTCGATCGAGCCGCGGCGTCCCGTCCGCAAGCACGTGGTGCACATCGTCTTCGCGGGCGATCTCAACGGCCGCTCCTTGGAGCTCGTCCGCTCGGCCGACGCGGCGATCCGCGGCCACCGCTTGTTCTGGGTCGACGATCTGGACTCGATCGTCCTCCATCCGCCGATCCAGCGCTTCCTACGGCGCTGGCGTCCCGGCGACCCCGTCGCCTACCTCGGAGCGCTCTGGGTCCCCTAGCGCCTCGCCTCTCAGCCGGCGCAGCCGCAGCGACCGCGTCATCAGGGCGACGGCCAGGACGCCGAGCACGACGTTGACGATGACGATTGTGATGTGCATGCCGACGCTGAACGAGAGCACCTCGGTGCGACCCGCCTTGCCGCGGAACAGATAGAGGAGCAATCCCTGCTCGGTGCCGGCGCCGCCCGGCGTGATCGGTAGCACCGTCGAAAGGCTCTGCGCGATCTGGACGAGCAGTGCGTTGTGGACGCTCGCGGGCAGGTGAAAGGCGCGCAGCATCCAGTAGACGGCGCCGAGCCGGCAACCCCACGAAAGCGCCTGCCAGGTGACGACTCCGCTGAGGTAGGCGGCCGGCTCGCGCAGGATCGCGAAGCCCTGAGCGACGCGCCTCCAGAACGCCTGGACACGCCGCGTGGCGACGACGAGCAGGACACCGAGCACGATGCCGAGCACGAGCGCGCCGATCTCGGCGATGCGCGGGTGACGGAGCGGCCAGCCCCAGTCGATCGACGGCAGGTGCGGCAGCCGGTCGAAGCTCGGCAGAACCCCGAGATGGATTGCCCAGACGAGGAGCCCGAGCCCGACGACGGCGTCGAACAGCGTCTCCGCGACGAGCGTCGAGGCGAGCGTCGGATACGTGCTGCCCTCGACGCGCCGCTTGACGAGGAAGAGCTTGAGCACGTCGCCGCCGCGCGCCGGCGTCACCGCGTTGAGCCCGACACCCCCCAGGTAGCCGCCGAGGACGTGGCGCCAGCGAACCTGCGACTCCGGGTACGCAGCGGCAATGATGTTGCGCCACGCGCGCGTGCGCACGAGCAGACGGCCGATCTGGAATCCGCAGGCGATCGCGAGCGCGCCGAAGTCGACCGCCGCCAAATGGCCGAAGAACTGGCCGACGGCATGGAAGAACGTCTGCAAGTCAGAAGCGGCCGCCGCGCTCGCGCGCGCGGCGGGCGGCGACCTCGTGCGCGTCGCGTTCGAGATCGTCGGGCAGCGGCGCGAGCTCGGGTGGTTCGCCGCCGCCGGCGTGGGCGAGTGCCTGTGCGAGCACCCAGTCGGCGAACCACGGGTTGCGCGGCAGCAACGGCCCGTGGAGGTAGGTGCCGATCGCCCGCCCGACGCGGCAGCCCTCGAAGCCGCTCGCGCCGTCGTTGCCGAACCCGGAGACGACGCGGCCGAGCGGCTCGGCGCCGTCGTCGAGGATCGTGCGTCCGGCGTGGTTCTCGAAGCCCGCGAGAGTTCGGCCGGCCCACGCACATTCGAGGAGCACGTCGCCGATCATCCGGCGCTCACCCGCGACCGTCGTGAGCGGAAGCAGCCCGACGCCCGCCAGCTCGCGTCCGTCGCGGTCGCGATATGAGCGGCCGAGCAGCTGGTAGCCGCCGCAGACGGCCAGCACCGCCGCGCCGCGGTCGACCGCCTCGCGGAGCAGTTCGCTCTTGGCCGCAAGGTCGGCCGCGACGAGCGCCTGCTCGCGGTCCTGACCGCCGCCGACGTAGAAGAGATCGTGGTCGCCCGGACGGAACGAGTCGCGTATCGAGAGCGCAGTCACGTCGAGGTCGTGTCCGCGCCAGCCCGCGCGCCGCGCGAGCACGGCGATGTTGCCGCGATCGGCGTAGATGTTCAGGTAGTCCGGGTAGAGGTGAGCGACACGAATCCTCACGGCGACCGTCCTCGATTTCGGCACGAAGCCGGCACCCACCTGTGCGCTCCGGCTTGCAACGATTCGAGTGGGGGCCGCGTGCTCCCCCCGGGGGAACACAGCTGTTGCGGCGCCCGCCTCACGCTGCCCGCTCCCAGTACTGCCGCACGTGTCCGCGCCGGGCGACGAGCTTGCGCAGCGCGAGCATCGCCGTGTACGTCGGGAGGATCGGGAGCTCGCCGCCGGGCTCGGTTGCGGCGAGGCCGCGGTCGAGAGCACGCTCGAGCGACGGGATCAGCTCGATCCGTTCGGGCTCGAAGCCGGCGTACTTGCAGCGGAGCGCGAGCTCGGCGGCGCGGTCGCCGGTCGCGATCACGCGCTCCAGGCCGTCGAGCAAGGGCTCGAAGTCGACGTCCCAGATCCAGGACACGTCCTTGCCGTCCGCGATCGCGTCGTTGAGCGCGATCACCGCGAGGCGCGGGCGGCGGCCTTCCACGAGCGTGCGCACCGCCTCGTTCGCTCCGGCGGGGTTCTTGATCAGCAGCATCAGCAGCGTCCGCTCGCCGACACGGATCCGCTCGAAGCGGCCGAAGGCGGGCGCGAAGCGCTCGAGCCCCGCGACGACCTCGTCCAGCGGCACGTCGAGTGCGAGCGTGAGCGCGGCGGCCGCGAGCGCGTTGTAGACGTTGTACAACCCCGGTACGCGCAGTCGCACGCGCCGATCGCCGCTCGCGGTGACGAGCGTGAACGCCACCGACTCGAGCCCGTGGAGCTCGACGTCGCGCCCGCGCACGTCGAGCGGCGGCCTTGCCAACCCGCACGCGGGACAGCGGTAGTCGCCGAGGTGGCCGATGTATGCCGCCGCATACTCGTACGGCGTTCCGCACGCCACGCAGTACTTGGAGTCGGCGGCATGCTGCAAGGAGGGGCGAGCCCGCCGCGGATCATCGAGCCCGAACACGAGCGCCTTCCGCCCCTGCGCGAGCGCGCCGAGCTGCGGATCGTCGCCGTTGAGCGCCAGGCGCACTCCGGGCAACGCGTCGACGACTCCGCGCCAGCGCTCGGCGATCAGCTCGAGCTCCCCGTAGCGGTCGAGCTGGTCACGGAAGAGATTCCCGAGGCAGAGCGCGCGCGGGCGAACCCGCGAGGCGACCTCGGGGAGCGCGCCCTCGTCGACCTCGAAGAGACCGAGCTCGGCGCCGTCCGAGCGGAGGAGGGTGGAGGCGACGCCGGAGACGAGGTTCGCGCCGGAGTCGTTGTGCGCCAGCGACATGCGCGGTCGCAGGATCTCGGCCGCCATCGTCGCCGTCGTCGTCTTGCCGTTCGTGGCCGAGACGAGCACGGACCCCTGCGGCAGGCGGGCCGCCAGCCGGTCGATCGCGCCGGGATCGAGCTTCCAGAGCAGCTTGCCGGGGACGGTCGTGCCGCCGCCACGTCCGCTCAGCCGGGAGAGCGCCGCGACGGCGCGGGCGGCGGCGATCTCGAGCCGGAGCGGGGCGCGCATCGGCGCGAGGGTACCCCTTCAGGGTGATTTCCCCGGCCGTAGCTCGAACGGGGGATGTCTAGGTACCAAAACCTGCCGTAGCGTCACGTGCGGGACGTGGAGCCGCTTCGGCTCTACGCGGCGTTGACTGCGGAGGCACGCGGAAGAGCGTGAGCGCGATTCCAACCGAATACGAGCTCAACGAGCCACCCCGGTCGTCCCCGGACGAGCGGCGGCTTCCGCCTGCCGCGCTCGCCTTCTACGTCATCGTCACCGGCACGGCAGCCGCGATTGCGGCGCCGTTCGTCGGCCGCCTGTCCGACCAGCACGACGGCTGGGTGACCTTCGTCATCCTCGCCGTCGGCGCGGCGATCGCGCAGCTCTTCGTCGTCGTGACGCCGCGGCGCGGCCAGTCGGGGGCTGGGACGCTCTCCTACCACACGACCGGCGTCTTCCTGCTTCCCGCAGCACTGCTCCTCCAGCCGCAACTCGCGATGTTCGTGGCGATCGTGCAGCACGTCCCCGAGTGGCTGAAGAAACGGCAGCCCTGGTACATCGGCACGTTCAACATCGCGAACTACATGGTCACGATCGTGACCACGCTCGCGGCCAACCGCTTGGTCCTCCGCCAGGCCGACGCGATCCCGAACCGCGACCTCCGCTTCGCGCTCGCGGGGATCGTCTGCTGCGTCGTCTTCGTCGGCGTCAACCACTTCCTCCTTGCGACGATGTTCCGGCTGGGCCGCGGCATCTCGGTGCAGGACTCCGGCCTCTTCACCTTCGAGTCGCTCTCGGCCGAGCTCGTGCTCGCCGCGCTCGGGATCGGCGTCGCGACGTTCTGGCACTCGAACCCGTGGCTGATCCCGCTCGCGCTCGCACCCCTCCTGCTGATCCACCGGTCGCTCGAGGTTCCGGCGCTGCAGATGGAGGCGCGCGTCGACCCGAAGACGGGCCTCTTCAACGCGCGCCACTTCGCGGCCGCGCTCGCCGAGGAGCTCGCGCGTGCGCAGCGCTTCGACCGGCCGCTCTCGCTGATGATGGCCGACCTCGACCTGCTGCGCGACATCAACAACAACTACGGCCACCTCGCAGGCGACGCCGTCCTCAAGGGAATCGCGGACGTCTTCCGCCAGCAGCTGCGCCACTACGACATCCCGGCGCGGTTCGGCGGCGAGGAGTTCTCGATCCTCCTGCCGGAGACGCCGCCGGAACAGGCGCTGGAGATCGCCGAGCGGATCCGCCGCGCGGTCGCCGAGTCGCGCTTCGAGGTCGAGACCTCCAGTGAGCCGATCAAGGCGACGGTCTCGATCGGCGTCGCCGGGTTCCCGAAGGACGGGAACGGCGCGAACGAGCTGATCCACCAGGCCGACCTCGCCGTCTACCGGGCGAAGCTGCAGGGCCGCAACCGCGTCCTCGGCGCCAGCTCGGAGCCGCTGCTCCTCTCCGAGGAGAACGTGCCGCGGCTGGCCGAGGTGCCCGCCGAGGAGGCGCCGCCCGCGCCCGCCGCCGTCTCGATCACGGTTCCCGCTGCACAGCAGCTGCCGGGCATGTCGCGACCCGCCGAGGACCGCCGCAACCCGCGGCCGCACTCGGTCCAGGGTCCGCGCTTCTTCGAGCTCTCGTTCGGCCTGGGTGCACTGGTCGCGCTCGTGTCCGCGCTCGGCGTCATCGCCGGCGCGTTCGGTCTCGTCTTCGGCCACAGCACGGACTTCCTCGGGCTGCTCGCGATCGTCGGCCTCGTCGGCGGCGGCCAGGCGCTGGCGCTCGAGCTGGACGAAGGCGCGATCTCCGTCAGCGCCGTCGGCGCGCTCGCCGGCGCGGCGCTCTTCGGCCCGCGCGCGGGCCTCGCGCTGGCGGTTGCGACGGTCGCCGTCTACTGGAGCGCGAACCGCATCGCCGTCCACCACGTCCTCTTCAACATCGGCGCCCTGACGCTCGCATCGCTTGCCGCGGCGGGCGCGTTCGCCGCCCCGCCGCATGCGCACGAGCTCGTGATCGCGGCGGCCGGCCTCGTCGCGGGAGCGCTCTACTTCGTCGTCAACATGGGCCTGCTCTCGCTCGCGGTCGCCGTCGAGGGACACGAGAGCTGGTGGAACGTCTTCAAGGAGCGCTACGTCTGGCTCCTGCCGCACTACGTCGTCTACGGATTCATCGGCGGCGTGATGGCGATCGCGTACCACGCGGCCGGCCTCTACGCGCTCGCGGTCTTCACCGTCCCGCTGCTCCTGATGCGGAAGACGCAGGAGGCGTACCTCGCGCACACGCGCCGCTCGGCGCGCAAGCTGCGCGAGGCGGCGGAGACGATCCAGCAGCAGAACGTCTCGCTCGAGCAGGCGAACCGGCTGCTGAAGGAGCGCTCGACGGCGGCCATGGAGTCGCTGTCCGCGACCGTGGACGCGCGGGACTCGTACACCGCGGGCCACTCGCGGCGCGTCCAGCAGCTCGCCCTCGCGATCGGCCGCGAGCTGGGCCTCTCGCAGGCCGAGCTCGACCTGCTCGGGCACGCGGCCCTCTTCCACGACATCGGCAAGCTCGCGATCCCGGATGCGATCCTGCTCAAGCCGGCGAGCCTGACCGAGGAGGAGTGGGCGCTCATGCAGTCGCACGCGGAGGAGGGAGCGCGGATCATCGACCGCCTCGGCTTCCTCGGCGACGCGGTGCCCGCGATCCGACACCACCACGAGCGCTTCGACGGCACCGGCTATCCGGATCGGCTGAAGGGCGAGGAGATCCCGCTCGGCGCGCGGATCATCCACGTGGCCGACGCGCTCGACTCGATGCTCACCACGCGCATCTACCGTGCAGCCCGGCCCGCGAGCGAGGCGCTCGACGAGCTGCGGCGTGCGGCGGGGACACAGTTCTGCCCCCGCTGCGTGGGCGCGCTGGAGCGCGTTCTCGCGGTCGACGCCTCGGCGCTGGCACAGACGGATCCCGCGGTCGCGCCGCGGCAGACCTCGCGCGAGCTCGCCGCCGCCAGCTGAGCCCGACCCACTCGGGCAGACTTGCGGATTTTCCAGCTCGATCTATCCTTCTTGGCATGACCCGGAATCGCGGCCCACGGCCGCTCCCGGAGATCGATCCCGCCGAGCTCGCGGAGTTCCAGGCCGGGCTTCGCAAGCGGTACACCGATGAACAGATCCTCGGCGAGCTGAAGGCGTCGGCCGCCCGGCTCGGGCGGTCCCCGACGATGCGGGAGTTCGCCGACGATGCCGAGACGACCGTGCACCCGCAGACCGTGATCGAGCACTTCGGCTCCTGGAACGCGGCCAAGCGCGAAGCGGGCCTCGTGCCGCGCCGGTTCGCGACGCGGGACGAGCTGCTGGGGCTGCTCCGCGATCTGGGCGAGAAGCTGGGACGCCCGCCGACCGCGCGCGACCTCGACGAGCACCGCGGGCAGCTGCCGTCGAAGTCCCTCTACTGGCATACGTTCGGGTCGCTGACGAACGCGCTCCGCGACGCCGGCTTCGACGTGCCGGTGGGGGAAGAGCGGCTCGAGCGGGCGGTCGAGCAGGGCGCGGCGCTCGCACGGCGGCTCGGGCGGCTGCCCAAGTTCCAGGACTGGGCGGAGGCGCGCCGCGACGACCCCGGCCTGTTCACGGAATGGCAGGTCTACCGGATGTTCGAGGCGAAGCGCGGCGCCTGGGCGATGTTCCAGTACCTCGTCCGCGAGCGCCTGCTCGACGAGGGCATCCGCGTCGGCACCGACGGCCGACTGCTCTGAACTAGGCCGCGAGCGTCCGCAGCGTCGTCAGGCAGGCCTCGGCCTCGCTCGGCGCGCGCACCGGCGGCAGCGGGTCGTCCTCGACGAAGGCGTAGTCGGGACGGAAGCCCTGCCCCTGGCGGACCTCGCCCTCGCAGAGGACGAGCATGGTGCCTTCGGAGACCTCTTCCTTGCGCACCTTGATGCGGGCGTAGACCTCGAGGATCTCGAGCGCGCGCTTCGTCGACGCGAAGAACACGGCGTCGTCGGCGAGCCCGAGCCAGACCGGCCGCGCGACTCCGCGCGCGACGTAGAGGACGTCGGGCGCCCGCTCGTCGAACCACGCGGTCGCGAGCGCGCCGCGAAGCCGTTCGAGGGCCGCCGCTTCGCCGTGCGAGTGCGCGGCGAGGGCGAAGATCGCCTCCGAGTCCACGGTCATGCCCTGCTCGGCCCGCGCGCAGTCGAAGTCGGCGAGGATCTCCTCGTCGTTGACGATGATCCCGTTGTGGATGCCGACGACCGGCCCGTGCCGGACGGGGTGGTTGTTGGCGTGGATCGACGGGTGGCCCTTCGTGTAGTCGCGAACGTGGACGAAGAGCTGTGTCGCCGTCGAAGGAACGTGGATCCGCTCGAGCAGCTCGCTGGCGCCCGTCCGCTGCTTGATCACCGTGGCTGCCGCGACCCCGGGAGCCCGGTGCGCGTAGCCGACGGCGTCCGCTCCGCGCTCGGCGATGCCGGCGAGCAGGGCCTGCGCCGCGAGCGTCCGGTCGACGCGCGCTTCAGGCTTCAGGCTGTAGCCGGCAATTCCACACATTACGAGATCACGCTAAGGCCTTCCTCGGACGACCCAAACCCTAACGACGCACCCGTCGGAGGGAAGTTTGTAAGCGATTTCTGAAGCTTTCCGCACTGCCGCAGTGAGTCCTTGATGGAGCGGCCGAGATGCCGCCCACGCATGGCCCCCGAAGCGGGGTACCTCGTACTCAAGGTACGTCGCGTTTGCGCCGATAGCAAGCCCGTGGAGTTGCCGCACCCGCTTCCGGAGCCGGTCGACGAGGAGCCTCGCCTCGAGCTCGTACCCGAGCCGGAGGAGACCGAGGCCGAAGCGGAGGCCCTGCAGGAGGACGAGGAGCCGGTCGCACTCGACGAGCCGGCCGAGGCATCCACGAGCGATCCCCTCAGGCTCTACGTCCGCCAGATCGGCGACGGGCCGCTGCTGACCAGGGAGCAGGAGCGCGAGCTCGCCCGGCGCAAGGACGCCGGCGACGAGGCCGCGAAACGGAAGCTGATCGAGTCGAACCTCCGGCTCGTGATGTCGATCACCCGGAACTACACGAAGGCCGGTGTCCCGCTCCTCGACCTGATCCAGGAGGGCAACCTCGGGCTGATCCGCGCCGTCGAGAAGTTCGACTACCGGATGGGATACAAGCTCTCGACGTACGCGACCTGGTGGATCCGCCAGGCGATCACGCGCGCGCTCGCCGACCAGGGACGGACGATCCGCCTCCCCGTCCACGTTGCCGAGCAGGTGCGGCGCGTCATGCGCTCCCGCCGCGTGCTCGCCCAGAAGCTGAACCGCGATCCGACGATCCCCGAGCTCGCGACGGAGTCCGGTTTCCCGGAGAAGCGCGTCGAGGAGCTGCTCGACCTCGTCGAGGATCCGGTCTCGCTCGAGACACCCGTGGGCGACGGCGAGTCGCTCTACGGCGACCTGATCGAGGACATGAAGACCAAACGCCCCGACGCCGAGACCGCGGAGGGTCTCCGCCGCACGGAGCTCGCGGAAGCTCTGAGCCGCCTCAATCCGCGGATGCGCCACGTGCTCGAGCTCCGCTTCGGGCTCAACGGCGACGGCGAGGCGAAGACGCTCGAGGAAGTGGGGGAGGGGCTCGGCATCACCCGCGAGCGCGTTCGGCAGCTCGAAAGCCGCGCTTTGCGTGAACTGCGGTCCGTCGCACCGGACCTCGAGCTGTACCTCGCAGCCGACTGACGTCGGCTGCTCGATTCGAGCGAAGTGCTGCGCACTTCGCTCGACGAAAACCGGAGCATGCGCGCTTCGCGCACATGTCCATTGGTGGTTGTTTGGGCGCGCTTCTCCGATCTCGCGCGATGTGCAATGCGGCAAAGCCGCATTGCCGACGTGAGGTTTCATGTTGTTGACTCGATAGCTGAGCGTGAAGACATTGCTGGCTCTCGGTCTCGTTGCGTTTCTTGCCGGCGGTGGGACGGTGCCGGGCGGGCGGATTGCGTTTTCTGCGGGACCGCTCGAGCCGGGGAAGTCGAACGTCTACGTCTACGACCTCGCGACGCGGCATGCGACGCGGTTGACGCAGGACCGCGGGGTGCACTTCGACCCGAGCATCTCGCCCGACGGGCGGCGCGTCGTCTTTCGCTCGATTCGCAACGGCAACGAGGAGATCCGGCTCGCGAACGCGAGTGGCGGGTCGCTCCGCAACCTCACGCACAACGCGGCGATCGACTTCTCGCCAGCGTGGTCACCCGACGGCCGCCGGATCGCGTTCGCGTCGACGCGCGGCAGCCCGAACGGGATCCCCTACATCTGGGTGATGGACGCCGACGGCTCGCACGCACGCCGCCTCACCGCGAAGTTCGGGGGCGAGTATCCGGCCTGGTCGCCGGACGGCAGGCGCATCGCCTTCACGACCAACCAGCCGGTGCGTCAGGACGGGTTCGACCTCGTGCTGGCGAACGCCGACGGAACGAACGCGCACCGGCTCACGCAGAACGACGTCTACGAGATGGGGCCGGCCTGGTCGCCGGACGGCAAGTGGATCGCGTACCACGCGGGCAACAACGGCGACCACGACCTCTATCTCATCCGTCCGGATGGAAGCGGCAAGCGCCGCCTCACCCGCGCCGGCGGCGAGCTGCCGACGTGGTCACCCGACGGCCGCTGGCTCCTCTACATGGCCCCGGTCGGCCTGACCCTGATCCATCCCGACGGCACCGGCGCCAGGCGCCTCAACGTCGGAATCCAGGAACCGACATTTCCCTCCTGGTCGCGTACCGAATAAGGCGCGGCCTCGCCGCGCCGACGCCGCGGCTGATCGAAGCAGTCAACGCTCGGGCGGCGCCATTGGCCACGCGCGCGAAGCGCGCATGCGCCGGTTTCGTCGCACGAGATGCGAAGCATCTCGCGCGAAAGCTGTAGCGCGAAGCGCTACAGCGGAAGGGCTTGCATCTCTTGCAGCTTCGACAGGCGCTTGAGCGACTCGACCTCGACCTGGCGAACCCGCTCGCGCGTGAGGCCGAGGCGGCGGCCGATCTCCTCGAGCGTCTTGGGCTCGGAGTCGACGAGGCCGTAGCGGAGGATGATCACCTGCCGCTCGCGCCACGGCAGCGCGGTGAGCGCGTGCCTGAGCGCCTCGCTGCGCAGGGAGATCTCGACCTCTTCCTCCGGCAGCGGGCCGTCGCCGGCGACGAAGTCGCCGAACACCGCGTCCTCCTGCTCGCCGACCGGCTGGTCCAGTGAGGTCGACGCGCGCGCGGCCGCCTTCACTTCCTTCGCCTGCTGCAGCGACAGGTTCGCCTCCTCGGCGATCTCCTCGAGCGTCGGCTCGCGCCCGAGCTGTGTCCAGAGGATGCGCTCCGCGCGGTTCATCTTCTGCAAGCGCTCGACGATGTGCACCGGCATCCGGATCGTCCGCGCCTTGTCGGCGAGCGCGCGCGCGACCGCCTGCCGGATCCACCACGTGGCGTAGGTCGAGAACTTGTAGCCGCGGCGCCAGTCGAACTTCTCGACCGCACGGATCAGTCCGAGCGTCCCCTCCTGGATCAGGTCGAGGAAGGGCAATCCCTGGTTTCGGTAGTTCTTGGCGATCGAGACGACGAGCCGCAGGTTCGACTGGATCATGTGCTGCTTGGCGTTCATGTCGCCCCGCTCGATCTTCTTGGCCAGCTCGACCTCCTGAGGCGCCGTCAGCAGCGCGTGCCGTCCGGCCTCGCGCAGGAAGAGCTGGAGCGCGTCGGTCGTCGATTCGACGACGGGCGGTGGGGGCGGCGGCTCTTTCGGCCGTTCCTCGACGACGCGCGTGTCGTCGATGACCTCGATCCCGCGCGTCTCGATCTCGCGATAGAGGAGGTCGACCTCGAGCACGTCGAACTCCTGTGTCTCGATCAGCTCGTTGAGCTCGGTCTGGCGAACGCCCGATTCGGCGGTCGCGTCGAGCAATGCGACAACGTCCTCGTGCTGGAGGATGGACTCGATCTCGACCGGCATCAGGGGCTGAGCAGTCTTTCCCAGGCGACCGCTCTACCGAAACACACGGCGTGCGTTTTCACAAGTGGCCGAACCGGCCGCGTGCGGTCTCGCGGGTGCACGCGGCGAGCGCTTCGGTGGAAACGCTCGCCGCGTCGAGGCTGTTACTTGCCGTGCCCCTTGCCGTTACCGGGCGTGTCGCTGGGCTTGCCTGCGTCGGGATTCCCGGGCGGGGCGGCGGGCTTTCCCGCGCCCTTGTCGGCACTCTTGTCCTGTTCCTTCGCCTGGCCCTGGCCCTTGTCCTTGCCCTTGCCCTTGGCTTTGTCGGCGGGCGGCGTAGGCGCCGCCGGAGTCGACGTCGTCGGCGCAGACGTGCCTTTGCTCTTGCCCTTCCCGCCGGCGTTCGACTTCGAGGCCTGCTTTGCCTTGGTCTTGGCCTTCGAGGCCGCCTTGTCCTGCGACTTGGCGTGACCCTGCGACTTCTTCTTCGCAGCGGCCTTGGACTTGGACTTGGACTTCGCCTTGTGCTTCTGCTTCGGCTCGCTCGCCGTCGTCGCGGTCGCAGTCGTGCCGGTCGGCGTCGTCGTGGTCGGGCAGGGTCCCATCGTGTCGCCGTGCGCCTGGTGCGCGGGCAACGCGCTCATGCTGACGGTGATCGTGACCGTCGGGTTCTTCTTCGAATGCGTGTGGTGGCAGATCGTGACCTTGCCGTACTGGCCCTCGGCCGCGTTCGTCGAGTTGCTCTGGGCGAAGCTGATGCCGACGATGCTCACGGCGAACGAGGCCGCGGCTGCCACGACGCCGATGCCGAGTAACGCTCGGTTGCGGCGACGTTCGAAACCTGAACCGGCCATGCGGCGATCCCCCTCAGTCGTTTTCAGCGGTGTCTGGGTCTTCCAGTTCAGATGCCGGGCCGGGCCGGTACTTGCGCGCTGCCGGCCGCGGCAGCATCAGGCACGCTGTGGCCGAACCATGCGCCTCAGTGCTCTGCACGGTAAGCGACGTTATGTCAAGTTGGCCTGGATCGCGCTGCTCGCAACGGCTCTCGCGGCGGCGCTTGCCTCCCCCGGGCGGGCGGAGCTCGTCTACGGCGGACAGGTCGACGGCGCGCGGGTCGCCCTCGGCGCCGGCGGCCGGACGAGCGTGGTCTACGTGCTCGGCCCGAGGGTCGTCGCGGCGACGCGAACGGCCGAAGGCTGGGCTTCCGGGACGCTCGTCTCCTTCGGGAGCGCCGTCGAACTCGACGGCGTGGCCTGGACGCCGCGCGGGATCGCAGTGCTCGCACGTGCCCGTGACGGCAGCCGACTCGTCCTCTGGGACGGCAAGCGGCGGATCGCCTTCCGCCGCGACTCCAAGCAGGCGCTCTTCGGCCCGGCCGGCCTCGCCGTCGACGAGCAGGGACGGCTGCTGGTCGGGTACGCCCTCTGGTTTCCGTCACGGAAGAGCTTCCTCCGCCTCGCGCGGATCGCTTCGGACGGCAAGGTCTCGTCGCGCGCAGTCACGAAGGAGGGGTTCCCGAATTCGCGCACGCTGCCGGCGGCTGCGCCCGTGGTCCTCGCATCCGGCGAGGTCCGCGTGGTCGAGACGTTTCTGCCGGCCGCGATCAACTGGGGCCTGACCGGCTGGGGGAAGCTGCTGTTCTCGTCCGCTCTCGGCGTCCCCACGGGCGCGGTTGCCGCTGCGGCCGCCGGCTCGACGGTCTACGCCGCCTGGACGGAGGCATTCCCGACGCTCGGGCCACCGGCCGTCGTGCTGGCGACCCACGCCGACCGCGTGCGAAGCGGTGTGGAGATCGAGAACGCCGCCCTGGCAGCGCTCGTCGTCACCTCCGCCGGCCCGGAGCTCGCCGCCAACCGCTGTATCCCGGCAGCTGCCTTCGGGCTCGAGGGCAACGGGGTCTGCGGCGGCCTTGTCTCAGGCGCCGGCGTCGACGGGATCGTCGCCGACTACGAGGCGACGGCGACCGGGAGGCAGCTCGTGGTGCAGACGCCCGTAGGGCTCGAGTGGTTCGCCTCCGCGGCCGCGCCGCAGCCCCGGGTCACGCTCAACGGCGACCTCACCGGCCGCGTCGAGGGCGCGACGGGCGGGACGATCACGATCTACCGCGAACGGCCCGATGCACCCCGGACGCCCCTCGCCGTCGTCCCGCTCGCCGCCGACGGGTCGTTCTCGATTCCGGCGCCCGCCTCCCCCCTTGCGACCGCGTACCGCGCGGTCTACGCCGACCCCGCGACAGGGATCCCGTACGCCGCCCTCGTCGGCCCCTCGCCTAGAACGTCGAGTCGCGCCAGCCTGCCGCGATGACCAGCAGGACGAGCGCCGCTGCGACGAGGCGGTAGACGACGAACGGCAGGTACGTCCGCCTCCGGACGTACCCCAGGAGTGCCCAGATCGCAGCCAGCCCGGAGACGGCCGCCGCGACCATGCCGACGAGAAACGGGCCGGTCGAGCCACCCGGCAGCCCGCCGCCGAGCAGCACGTCCTTTGTCCCCTTCAGGACGACCGCCCCGAGCACGATCGGGACCAGCAACAGGAACGAGAAGCGCGCCGCCGCGTCGCGTCCCAGCCTGAGGAACCGGCCGGCGGTGATCGTGATCCCCGACCGGGAGACGCCCGGCGCCAGCGCCAGCGCCTGTGCACATCCGATCAGGAAGGCGGTTCGCATCCCGACGTCCTCGAGCGGACGATCTTCCGGCGCTCGATCGGCCGCCCAGAGCACGATCCCGAACACGGCCAGGAGGATCGCGATCTGCCACGGATCGCCGAGGCGATTCGAGATGAAGTCCTCGAGCACCGCCCCCGCCACGGCCGCCGGAACCGTGGCGACGACGATCAGCCACGCGAGGCGCTCGTGCTCGTCCCGGACGGCGCGGGCCGCGACCGAGCGAAACCACGCGCGCAGCAGCCTCCAGAGGTCGTGCCAAAAATAGGCAACCGCCGCGACGAGCGTCCCGAGATGCAGGGCGACGTCGAACGTCTTGTTGAAGTCCTCGTGCTGTTCGAGGTAGTGCCAGTCGCCGAGCCACGGGACGAGGATGAGGTGCCCGGACGACGAGATCGGCAGGAACTCCGTCAGTCCCTGCGTCAGGCCGAGGACGAGCGCCTGCCAGTCGGAGAGCCGGCCCGCCGCCTCCCCCACCCCGGCTGCGGCGGCGATCACGCACAGGACGAGCAGCGCCGCGCAGGCGAGCGGGACGGCGAGACGGCGCACATCCCGATCCTACGAGGAGCGCGCACATCCGGCCCGCCAGTAACGTGAGCGCCGTTGGACTGGCACGTGTTCCACTCGATCAACGTCTTCGCCCTCCACCACGACGGCGTCGAGGACACTTCCTCCTTCGTCGAGACCTGGGGCGTGACCCTGTTCGCGATAGCCACGTTCGCGCTCTGGGTGCTCGACCGGCCGCGCGGCCGGCTCCGGTGGCGGCTGACGTCCGCCTCCGCGCTGGCCTCAGCCGGGCTCGCGCTCCTCGTGAACCAGCTCGTGGCGAAGGTGTACGAACGCCCGCGGCCCTACCAGTCGCACGGAGGCGTCCACGTCTTCGTGTCGCGAAGCCACGACCCGTCGTTCCCGAGCGACCACGCGAGTGCGGCCTTCGGGATCGCGTTCGCCGTCCTCCTCGTCGACCGCGCGATCGGCGCGCTGTTCGTCGCCGCAGCGGCGGCGATCGCGGTCGGGCGCGTCGTCGTCGGCGTCCACTACCCCGCCGACGTGGTCGCCGGCTGCCTCGTCGGCCTCGCCTCGGCCCTCGTCGTGCACCGCTTTGCGCCCCGTCTGCTGCGTCCTCTCGTTCGGGCCGCCTCGCGCGTGACCGATCCGCTGCTCGCGCCGCTCTGGCGGGCGTAACGAGCTTTCCACATGCGATCTGCGCGATTTGCGGCGGGTTCGTGGCGCCGCCGCGCGGAGCTGTGGAAAGCCCGCCCGCTTCTCCACAGGTTGGAGGAATTGCTGTGGGAAATGTTGAAAAAGGAAAACTTCGCAAAGTGCGGCCAGCACCGTTTCGGACGACTTGCACCGCCACGGGCGAGCGCTTAGTGTCCTGCCTGCGTCGAGCACGGGGCGCGATTAGGTCGAAGCCCAGCCGGAAGGCAGTAGCCGCAAGGCGAAGGTCAGTCGGTTGGGTGGACGAAAGCGAAACCGACTCGGCGAACAGACGGCCCCTCCGGGGGCCGTCTCTTTTGTTGCGTGAAGTGCGTCGCACTTCACGCAACGGAAAACCGGCGCATGCGCGCTTCGCGCGCGTGGCCAAGGCGGCAAGCGAAGGCTGCACGCTGCGGCGAAGGTCGTCGTGCAGCGCGGCAAAGCCGCGCTGCCGGCGGGACGCTTCTATAGATTCCGACGGCCGATGCACCTGCGCATGCCGAGCATCGATCACGGCGTCCAGAGCTTCATCTGGGCCGTCGTGTTCTTCCTCTTCCTCTGGCTCGGGATGCTCGCGGTCGGCGTCTCCGGCGGGACGGCATTCCTGCTCGCCGTGCTCGCGGGCGTGGGCATCTTCCTCTTCGTCCGGACGTTCGGCGAAGAGGAGCTCCGGCCGCGGCGGCGAGTCGCCCCGCGCCGGCCGTCTCGCTAGCTGTCGGTCGCTACGCGACCAGGCTGCGCCGGCGCTCGCGCGTGTGGCTCGACAGCGCGCCGACCAGCATGCCCGCGAGCTCGTGGCCGAGCGTCATGCTCAGCCGCTCGAAGGCCGGCTTCCGCGGTGCCTGCGGCTCCACCGCGCGCATGTGCTCGAGCAACAGCCCGATGCCTCGTTCCGGCTTCCTCATGGCTTCCCTCATACTCGCTACTCCCTCGTGCTCAGTAGTCCTTGCGAGCACTATCGGTAGGCCATCCGGCCTAGTCGATCCCTCGAACGGGAGATCCACGGGGTAAAGGAAGGGCCGCGCTGGGCGGCCCTTCCGAGGGGTTCAGGCGGTGTCGTCGGGCGGCACCGCTCGTGGAGCGGGCTCCGGCCTTGTAGTTGTCGTCGCTCCGCTCTGTACGACCTTCCCGTCGCTGCGGCGGAGGGCGACGTCGCGCTCGGCTGTCAGCGGCTCGTCCGCCGCCCGGCCGTCGGTCGGCGCGGGCGCCGTGGCCGCACGGCGATCGACGGCGCGGCCGGCAACACCCGTGGCCGGGCCCGTCGTGTCGAACGTGAAGCCGAAGGTCAGCCCGATCAGGAACGAGACCGCGGGCAGCATGTCCTTGAAGTCGTCGACAAGCCCGCGGATGCCGAGGTCGCCGGACCAGCCGAGGATCGTGCCCCGGAAGAAGCCGGAGTGTGGCTGGTGTGCGAGCAGGATCCAACCGCCGACCACCAGCACGGGCAGGAACCCGACCAGGAGGACGGTCGGCGAGATCCGCGGCATCCCCCACTTCGTCCAGCCGCCGACGAGCTGCGAGAACGCCAGCACGAGGCCCGCGCCGGCGACCAGGCCGTACTGCGCCCAATACCCGCCGTTGGTCTCTTCCGAGATCTGTGTTGCGAGCCAGATCAGGAAGATTCCGACGGCGCCCCCGAGCAGCGTCATCACGGCACGCGTCGGCCCGTACCACGGGCGGTGCGCGACCGTCGCGGGCCGGTCGGCGGCGTACGTGCGCTCATCCACGCTCTTCCGCCTTCTGAACATACGTCTCACCTCGTCGTCGTTTACCCCCGGTCCTTTCCCGGGAGCGGGCCTGCTTACTCCAGGCCCAGACGGCGCACGTCGAAGCGCGCCGAATACAGGTCGGCGCGGAACTCCTCGACGGTGCGCGCTGCGTCCTCGACGAAGACGTGCTCGACGACGCCGACGTGCGCGTCGTTGTGGAAAGGCAGGTCCACGTGCTCGGGCGAGACGAGGTTCACCGACGTGCGCGTGCACACCGGACAGCGGACGGCGACGCCGATCGCGGAGCCGCCCGGCGCGAGGAGAAAGAACGAGGAGGGAAAGATCGGCCGCGGCCGCTCCTCCGGGTAGCAGAAGAAGCTCCACGGCCATTCGCCGGCCTGGATCCGCCGGGCCGCGAGGTCGGCGAGGTCGTCGGCGAGATCCTCGACGCGTGAGGTCATGAGGTTCACGAACGCGACGTCCTGCTCGAGGCCGAGCGGCGCCCAGTCGAGCTCGTCGTGCGCCACGAGTCCGTCGTGCTCCCCGCCGCACGCACATTCGAAGCGCACGCGGAACACCACCGGATGTGCGGTCCCCGGCAGCCGCTCGAGCGTGCGAAACGACGACAGCGTCACGCGCGTCTCCCCGCGCGCCGGACACGCGAACGTGTAGCGGGAGGTCAGCGCGTCGTACATGCCGCCTTTCTAATCGGCACGACGGACGGCGAAACCGTCCCCCGGAAGACGTATCGCGCCGACGGCGCGCCGAAGGCGGCCCGCGACTTTTGCCGCCGCCGTATGCAGCCCGCTAGTAGCTGATCAGCGCGTGCAGGTCGTACTGCGAGAGCCGCTCGCGCCCGCCGAGGAACGTGAGCTCGATGATGAAGCAGGCGCCGCAGACCTCGCCGCCGAGCTGCTGAACGAGGCCGCCGATCGCCTCCACGGTCCCACCCGTCGCGAGCACGTCGTCGTGGATCAGGACGCGGGCGCCGCTCGGGATCAGGTCGGGGTGCAGCTCGAGCGCGTTCTGCCCGTATTCGAGCTGGTACGTCGCGCTGACGGTCTCCGGCGGCAGCTTTCCCGGTCGGCGCGCCGGTACGAACCCGCAGTCGAGCTCGCGCGCGATCGCCGCGCCGAGGATGAAGCCGCGGGCCTCCGCGCCGAGGATCAGATCGGGAGACTTCGCGCGCGCCCAGTCGGCCAGCCCGACCACCGTCTCGTCGAGGGCCGTCGGGTCGGCGAGGAGCGGCGTGACGTCCTTGAAGCCGACGCCCGGCTGCGGCCAGTCGGGAACCTCCCGGATCTTCGTCTTCAGGTCCATGCGGAGAGGGACTCTACGAGACGAGTCGGCGCACGTTGCGCCAGAACAGCCGCTGCGCGAGGTCCTGCGCGAGCTCCGCGAGCTGACGGACGTCGTCGACGCCCTGGCGGCGGCGCTCGGGATTGCGCGAGCGGAGCGCCGGTGCAACGGCCGCCTCGACCAGGCCGGCCTCGCGATCCGCAGACGCTCGGAACGTGCGCAGGTGGCGCGGTGCGATTCCGAACCGGGCCAGCCGCCCGCACGTCTCGGCGATCTCCGCCTCGGTCTGCGTGTACAGCCGCTCACCAGCCTGGACCCGCGGCGTCAGCAGACCGAACTCCTCGAGCTCCCGGGCAAGGCCGGCGTCGATCCCGGCGCGGTCGCAGAGGGCGCTCAGGTCGAGCTCCTCCTCCTGCTCGCCGAAGCCCGCGCGCTTGCGCTTCCGCGTGCGGGACGATGCGAGCTCCTCGCGGATCACGCGCAGCGGCAGGAACTCGTCCCGCTGCAGCCTGAGGATCGTCTCGAGCCGGTCGACGTCGTCCTCGCTGAACAGCCGGTAGCCGCCCTGCGTGCGCTTGGGGCGCAGCAGCCCCTCGCCCTCGAGGTAGCGAATCTTGGAGATCGAGATGTCCGGGAACTCGCCGCGCAGGCGCTCGCACACGGCGCCGATCGTCAGCAGGTGCTCGTCGCGTGCGGCGGTCGCGCTCATCGAAGGAAGGTCAGCTTGTACTTGCCGATCTGGAGCTCGTCGCCGTCGGTGAGCTCCCCGGTCTCGATGCGCTTGCGGTTGAGAAACGTCCCGTTCAGCGACCCCTCGTCCTCGATCGCGAGCGCGTCGTCACGCTTGAGGACGACGGCGTGCCGGCGCGAAACCGTGACGTCGTCGAGGAAGATGTCGCAGTCGGGCGAGCGGCCGATCGTGATCCGCTCGTTGTCCAGCGGAAACGTCTCGCCCGCGCGACCGCCGCCGGAGCGAACCACGAGCGCAGGCCCTTCGATGCCCAGCTGCTCAAGCTCCGGGCTCTCCTCCCCGCCCTCCTCGGGGACGAAGGTCATCGTCGTCTCGCCCGTCGACTCCTGCTTGTGCAGGAGCGCGCCGCAGCGCGAGCAGTAGTTGGCCGCTTCCGGGTTCTGGAAGCCGCACTCGGGACAGTAGACGTGCGACACGGCGTGTCCCTCTACGCGGGCGGTGCGGCCTTGTGCGTGAGGATCTCGGTGAGCTTGTCGACGTCGACCTGCTCGAGCACGCTCTTCCCGCCCGACTCCTTCAGCCGGGCGATCAGCTCCGCGCGCAGGATGTCGATCTTGCCGTGGAGCAGGCGCCGCTGGAAGGAGATCTCGCGCTCCTGTGTCTGGAGCTCGTCGATCAGCTCCTTCAGCTGCTCGTCGGAGAGGCTGCCGAGGTCGGGGAGGGGCTCCAAGTCGGACGTCCTTTCTCGAGTGGGTTGACCGGCGACGGTTCCGTGCCGCGGAACCTTCAACCTCAGGTTGAGATTCTACGCGACGGCGTCAAACCCTGGCTTCTTCGGCCTGCATGATCTCCTCGACGAGCGCGCGCAGCTCGGACTCGAGCGCGTCCGACTCCTCCGGCGTACGCCCCTCGGCGTAGAGGTGGATCAGCGGCTCGTCCGGGTCGGGAAGCACCTGCGCCCAGCCGCGCTCGTCGAACGCCTTGATCCCGTCG
>Ga0081539_10000345_pt1 | contig 24484 bp, 21 predicted proteins | sample TabmetS4T2R2_FD_71023 | JGI IMG/M metagenome (GOLD analysis project Ga0081539, IMG submission 71023) | Tabebuia heterophylla rhizosphere microbial communities from the University of Puerto Rico - S4T2R2 | ecosystem: Host-associated > Plants > Roots > Rhizosphere ...
CGGTTACGTATATATTTATGTAAGCAATGAAACGCCGAATATTGATGTGTTCTTTGATAACTTGCAAGTAACCCATATTCGTGGTCCATTATTGCAGGAGCAGGCATATTACCCCTTTGGACTGGAAATGAAAGCCATTAGCTCACAAGCTGCATTGAAACCTGAAACCCGTTACAAGTATGATGCAGGCAATGAATTAGAGGACAACTTTGATGTAAACTATTACGAAACACCATACAGAAATTATGACCCACAAATAGGAAGATTTACAAGTGTTGACCCGCTTGCTGAATGGTATTATCATGGAAGCACTTACCAGTATGCAGCGAATGACCCGATTTATTTTAATGACCCAAGCGGATTAGCATTTGCTGTGCCATCAGAACCCGTAGACCCTTTAGGCGGCATGAGTTTATGGAGTTGGGTTGGGTTTTACACTGGTTATTGGGGAGACCTCTCCGGTTTTGGAGGCGGCGGAGGAGGCGGTGGTGGTTCTGGTTTTGGAGGTGGTGGCGGTGGCTATCCTCATGGCGGCGGAGGAGGTGGCGGGGGTAATCCTTCTGGTCAACATAGCACAAACGAAAATATAAATCCACCCTTATTTAATACAAGCAAATTAACGCCTCCTGAAATTGATAGGTTTAACTACTTAATTGAACAAATTGAAACAGTTCCTGTAGGGCAGGCTTTAATAAACTCTTTGAATACTTGCGGTAAAATAATTTTTATTACTCATGATAATCCAAAAAGAGAAGGTGCAGCGGGCAGCTATGATGCACCAACCAACACACTCAGGATGTTGAATAAGCTTGATCCTAATGAAGGATTTGCAGACCAGTATGTTTTAAAAACGCTTACACACGAACTCTTTCATGCGCTACAGGACTTTAGTGGCATAACATCTGCACCTGCAAAAGAAATTGATGCTTATCTGTTTCAAAGCTTGTTTGGTCGCCAGTATAAAATGGATGCCCAATATTATGATGAGGCAATTACAAATACTCCTGTAACTCAGAACGAAAAGAATTTTACAAATGCTTGGAATAACTTTTTTAATAATGGGTATTCCGGTTCTGATTACAGAGACTTGTATCGTTATTTTCTCTACGGTTCGCCGGCAAATGCACCTGATGAGAATGGACAAAGATTATACGGTAATCCACGTTCTTTAAATCCGAATGACGGAGGATATGCTATTTACTGGTTTTTAAGTCCCTAAAAAATACTGTATGGAAATGTTCTCATCTGTCATCTTATTATCTAAAGATTATGCAAACAAGTAAAAGATATTTTGTATTTACTCTGCTTTACCTAATGTGCTGTGAAGTGAGCTGTTATTCACAGCAAGCTTCAAAAGATAAACAAGCACAATATCAGCATGATTTTATGCCCTGCTTTATATCAGAAGCGCCTAAGGTTATCAATCTGCCGGATAGCTTTCAGTTTAAAGAAAAAAATTACTTCGCTTATTTTCATGTAACTTTTTACTTTGATTCTTTGGGAAATGTTTTGGAAACTATACCACAACAATTGTATATTAAAAACAAAACATCAGATAAGTTAGAGAAGAAATATTCATATTGGACAGGTTGGGAAGATAGCGCCATCAACATGACAACAGAAGAAGCGATGCGCTATGCAAACTGGGCAAAAGAAGCATTACCCTCAGTAACAAAATTAAAACGCTATCCTCCAAACATAAAGTGCAATGAGAAGATAACAAACAGAATATCCCGGGCACTGGAATACAGGTTAGAGTAAAAGTTCTTTCCGCAAGGAGGAATTATAGAAGCAAAAGCCATCGGCTCAAGCGTTAAGCTTTCAACAAGCAGGTCACAGATAGAAGCAGAAATTGATGCGGCACATTATGCGGGAGATGTGCTTGGACTGTCCACTGCAGGCGCAAAGCATGCGGCAGCATTTACTTTAGTGTTACCGTTTTATTCAAGTATAGACCCTGGTGTTGTTGAATATGCTACAGGCAGAGGTGTAAATATATATGCTTCCTATGCGTTTATTAATAATACTACTGGTAAAATAGTATTCAGTAATCCAAGCAGGTTAAATAATTTGGGAACTACAGGTGAATATCCTTATGGACCTGTTGGCAGTATTATCGGGGTTAATCCCAATTTAGCAAAGGCGGTTAACCGGTGGCGAATAGAACATGAAAGAGATGGTGATAATGAATAACTGTAAAAGAGTTTTATAAGATGAATTTTGTTTTTAAATTTTTAATGGTTATGTATTTATTTATGCAAAATGATAATAAGGTTTGTACTGTACAAACCCCCTATCTGGCGCAAGTATGCAGCATTGCTTTGTGGCAAGCGTACTTGTGCTTTTGAAACAAATGCTCATCGGTTTAGATAATTCATTTCCTTCTTTTATTTGCAAGTTTTTTAATTCAAAGAGATGCAGGTAATGTTAGCACAAAACCTAAAGCATACTTGAACGTTGTTTTACTTGATGAACAATTAAATCCTGTACTTACAAACGATGGAAAGAACAGCTACTTTCAGCAGGTAGATGGCAGTGGTACTTTTACTACTTATAATATTACCAATAGGCAGCTTACCAAAAGTGGTTATGTCTATATCTATGTAAGTAATGAAACGCCGAATATTGATGTGTTCTTTGACAATTTGCAGGTAACACATATACGTGGACCTTTATTACAGGAGCAGGCGTATTACCCGTTCGGTTTGGAGATGAAAGGCATTAGTTCGCAAGCGGCAACCGTTACAAGTAACAACTATAAGTTTAATGGCGGCACAGAGCTGAATGATAAGTTTGATATTAATTATTATGAAACCTATTTAAGAAACTATGATGCGCAGATTGGAAGGTTTACGGGAATAGATGTTTTTGCTGAAGCTTATGCAAGTGTTACACCCTATCATTTTGGGTTGAATAATCCAATAACGTTTAATGATCCTACCGGAGCAAATGCATACAACCCCGGCACAATACATAAACGGCAAGGCGCATTAATGATAAATGGCAGTGATTATACCGGAAGGAATGAGTATGCCAGAAATTGGTTTGAAAATTATGGGATGGGCGCCGGTACAACGGGAGGAAGTTATACAACGAATCAGTTAGCAGAAATTGTGGAAACGAGTGGAAATTATGGTGGGGGATGGTCTGCTGCAGGTGGTTTCTATGGATTTAATAGTGAAGCAGCAGCAAGGCAGTGGGGAGACAACTGGCTTGCTTTGCAAGCTAGAAATGGAAATATTACAAGTGACATCGCCAGGGGGGTTTTTGAACAAACATGGAATGGTGAAGCAACAAGGATTTCGGCAACTACAAGCTATCAAAATGGCACTGATGGGTTTACTTTATCTTTTGCAATCGGATCGCAATACTATTCCAACGATTACTTTATAAGCACGAATTTGTTAAAGGGTGCTTTGATGGGTAAAAGTGCTTCAGCGCTTGATGATTTCCAAACAACATTAGATGGGTTAGGATTAATACCGGTGTTGGGAGAAGCCTTTGATGGTTTAAATTCTTTAATTTACACCTGGCGTGGAGATTATGTGAATGCAGGGTTGAGTGCGGCGGCGATGATTCCTATTGGGGGTTGGGTCGCAACAGGTGGAAAATTTACAAGAAAGGCACTAAGCAATGCTGATCTTGTACAAAAGGCAGCAACTAAAGCGGAAAAAGAAATTGGGGGTGTGGGTAATTTGGCAGGCATCAGCAAACATCAGTATGCGAATGCCCTGCTTGATCGTTATCAAAGTATATACGGAAGCCGAGGGTTACAAACTAATTTTTACTTTAATAATGGAGTAGGAAATCGAGGTTTCCTTGATGTGGTTGATCATACAAATAAAGTTATTTATGATTATAAGTTTGGCAATGCTATAATGAGTTCTGCTCAATCTACAAAGTATTCAAATAATTTTGCTGGATATACAATTAAAATAATTAGACCATAAAATGAAGGATGATGTAAAAGAAATAAAAAAAAGGGTTAATGAAGATTGGCTAAAAGCCTTTCCGGAACTCAGTTTATTTGCTCAGAACAGGTTATATAAAATCTTTGGGCCTCTTATAATAGGATTAGAATTGATAAAACTTCCAAGGGCTGAGGAATATCGGCAGCATTTTGTCTGTTATCCTTTGTGGAAAAAAAATGTAGAAGAATGCCTTGATTCACCTATTATGTTGATGGAATTTAAGAACAAGAAAGGACTACAGTTTTCTATCCCTTATATCAAGCACAACATTTATTTCGTGGAGGTGATAGAATTTGCAAAAAAACAAATGCCAATTTCATTTAACCATAATGTTTCACTAAAAGAAGTGCTTGCAGTCTTTGATGAATATTCCAAAAAACCGCCTTTAAGTGCTGCGCCTAATTCCTATTTACAAGCGAGGCTTGCGGAAGCAAAACTGTTAGTAACATTGTATGTTGGCGACAGCGAACAAATACAAAGAGTAATGACCGAAATTGAAAAAAAGAATTGGGATTCAAACCATTTTAAATCATGGAAGACAGATTATGACAAATGGATTTCAAACTTGCGAGAAAAAGTAGATCATCGTGACGAGTTATTAAATCAAATAGCATTGAACAAGCGAGATAAGAAAATAGCTAAACTTCAACAATCTGAATTAAAGGCATAGAGAAAAGTATGATGCCCCTCATCTAGCGGAAGTATGCCGCATAGCAATGTGTATAGCGTACTTGTGCCTTGCCCAAACGAAATGTTAATCCATAAGCTTGCATAATTCATTGGTCATTTGTATTTGTTTCTATGAGCCGTAAATATAAATTCAAGGAAAATGATAAACTTTATTTTGTAAGTTTTGCTGTTATCAATTGGATAGATTTATTTATACGAAAAGAATACAAAGATGTAATTGTCAGCGGTCTCAAATATTGTATAGAAAAGAAAAACCTTGAACTATATGCATGGTGTATTATGACAAGCCATGTTCATTTGATTATCGGCAGCTCAGGAAATCCTTTAGAAAATATTATGCGTGATTTAAAAAGATATACATCAGAACAATTGCATCAACTCATTAAACACAATTCTAAGGAAAGCAGAAGAGAATGGCTGCTTTCAATGATGGAAAAGGCAGGGAAAGAAAATAACAACAATTGCGATTTTCAACTGTGGCAGCAACATAACAATCCCATATTACTTGCCAATCAACAAATGATGCATCAAAAATTGAATTATCTGCACAACAATCCTGTAGAAGCCGGTTTTGTTGAAAAGCCGGAAGATTGGTTATATGGCAGTGCCAAAGATTATTATACTGGCTGGAAAGGCATGATTGATATTTTGCTCATTGATCCGATGATAATTACGTACTAGCTACAGCACAAGTACGCAACGCGGCAAAACTATGCTGCATACTTGCGCCAGAGTTGGGCAAAAGATTACTACAAAGGAAAGAAAGGTATGATTGATATTTTACTTATTGACTCGATGATAATAACGTGTTAAGAATGGCACAAGTACGCTCCACAACAAGGCCAAGCTGCATACTTGCGCCAGAGTGGGGGCCAAAGATTATTATACTGGCTGGAAAGGCATGATTGATATTTTGCTCATTGATCCGATGATAATTACGTACTAGCTATAGCACAAGTACGCAACGCGGCAAAACTATGCTGCATACTTGCGCCAGAGCAGGGGAGACTGAAAATCTGATGATAATTACGTACTAACAATAGCACAAGTACGCAACGCGGCAAAGCTACACGGCATACTTGCGCCAGAAGACAACGGAAAATCAGATTTTTCAGGGCTAATGCATCTCCTTATTGTTATGGTAGTCAACTGTGATATTTATAGAAACTATCATTTCATAAATTCTTCACTTCGCAACCTAAAGTTCCACAGTGATATGCAGATGAACGTAGTGCGACGCAAGGGACGATGCCATAAAAAACTTTAGCTCGTTCCATAAAAAAATTTTATCGGCTATTACAGTTATCATAGCTTTAGCTGAGCATATCAACTCAATCAAAAAAAATTTTATGGCTCGCTTTAAATCGTTTGCTGTATCACTTGCACTGTTAATATTTCTTCAGCTTTCCGGTATTGCTCAAAAATCAAAACTGCCACACAGTGTGCCTGAAGCTGAAGGAGTTTCATCAGACAGTATTCTTCATTTTATACAAGCTGCGGAAAAAAGTAAATCGGAACTGCACAGTTTTATGCTGCTTCGTCATGGTAAAATAATTGCAGAAGGCTGGTGGAATCCTTATCGCCCCGATCTTAAACACACGCTCTACTCATGCAGCAAAAGTTTTACCGCAACGGCAATTGGTTTTGCAGTTCAGGAAAAGAAACTTTCGTTAGACGATAAAGTGATTTCTTTTTTTCCAAATGATTTACCTGATACTGTAAGCCCAAATCTGGCAAAGCTTACCGTAAAAGATGTTTTGATGATGAGCGACGGACAAGAGCCTGATCCTACATTTAATGTTGCATCAAAAGATACCAATTGGATTCGTGGTTTTCTCGCAACGCCTATTGTGCACGAACCGGGAACGGTGTTTCTATATAATTCTTTAGGCACGTATATGCTTTCTGCAATTATTCAAAAGGTTACAGGACAAACAACATTGGATTATTTAAAGCCAAGATTATTTGAGCCCTTGGGCATTGAGGGAATGGATTGGGAAACAGATATGCAAGGCATAAACACAGGCGGGTGGGGACTGCGATTGAAAACAGAAGACATGGTAAAGTTTGCAGAATTGTTTTTACAGAAAGGTACCTGGAACGGCAAACAAATTTTAGCCGCATCGTGGATTGAAGAAGCAAGCACGATGAAAATAATGCAAGACCCAAATGCACCGCAATCGAAAAAAGATTCGAGTGATTGGTTGCAGGGGTATTGTTATCAAATGTGGAGATGCAGACACAATGCATTTCGAGGCGACGGCGCTTATGGCCAGTTTATGATTGTGATGCCACAACAAGATGCGGTGATTGCAATTACGGCAGAAACGCCTGATATGCAGGAAGAGATCAATTTAGTTTGGCAATATTTATTGCCGGCTTTTAAAGAAAATAAATTACCTGAAAATACTGCTGCTGTAGCAAGATTGAACGAAAAAATAAAATCACTTGCTTTGCCGGTACCTGCAAAACATACCGAAGCGCTTGAAAAAACAATTATGGATAAAACTTTTGTTGCATCTTCCAATAAATTTCATTTACAAAATATTTCTTTCAAATTTTCAAATGATAAATGTGATGTAACTTTTAAAACAGATACAGCAAATTATAAAATTCCTTTTGGCGCGGGTAAATGGCAGTTTGCAGAAACATACATGAAGGTTCCTTCTTTAACCGGCGCAATGATTGAAAATAACAGCATGATCTTTCCTGTAAAAGTTGCGGGAAGCTATACATGGAAAGATGCAACCACACTTGAATTGACATTGCGCTATATTGAAAGTCCGCATACAGAAAAATTTACATGCAGTTTTCATAATAATAAGCTTACAATAGAAGCAGCACGAAGCTTTGATTTTGGAAAAAATAGTACGGTTATTGACGCTGAAGCAAAATAAAAAGGGTACGTTGCTTGCTTTATGTGGTATCTTATAAAAAAACCACCCGGGCAAACAAGTGGTTTATTCAATTGGATTTTTGGATTTGAAAAAAGCCGCAGCAAAAATATTAGTGTAAAGCATACGCTGCTGTGCTCAAGTTTTTTTTAATCTTTTCTTTAGTGGCTTTTATAAAATGCTATGATGGTGTTAAAAGAAATGAGAAGAATAGTTGTTTTGCGATAAAAAAAAGACTGCAACAAGGGCAGTCTTTTTTTAAATATTAATTGAGGATTATGCTTCTTTAAGATGACGGTTTATTTTTTTCACCAATGCCTGAATTTTAAATGGTTTGCTTATGAAATCATCTGCACCGTAATCAACATAACCACTTTCGCCAAGCACGTGCGCCGAACACAAAATAATCTTTATGTTCTTTGTTTTATTGTTCGATTTTAGTTCATAACAAATATCCCTGCCGTCGTGCTCGCTTAATTTAATATCGAGTAACATTACGTCTGGCTTAAATACATCCACGGTTTTAAAAGTAGTGCCGCCTCTTGACAGCGTTGCCACTTCAAAACCCTCTTTTTCCAGCAAATTTTTCAACGGAACGAGTACGTCTTCTTCGTCGTCAATTATCAAAATCCTGTGCATAGGTTGTGTTTTTGCAATCTTACCACTTTCCTTTTAAGTATCAATTTATGTTCATCATTTTTAAGCACTATTCAAGTGTTTTTTAAAGATTACGACAGATTTGTGTAGCAACTACACGCAGTAATAAAATAGCGTTTGTTAGTAAACCGGTATTGATTGTTTTTATGAGATCAGGTTCTGTAAAAAGTGTTTATCAGCAAGTATAAAACTCTATTAGAAGCCAGAGAAAATCATCAAAAAACTTTTGACATTCAACGGCTTTGTAGCCTACAATTTGTAATCAGCAACATTCATACATTTGCGCATGAACCGCATTGACCGTGTAACTGCTGTACTCATTCAACTGCAATCAAAAAAAATTGTAAAGGCACAAGATATTGCCGAGCGCTTCAACATTAGTTTACGCACAGTGTATCGTGATATAAAAACACTTGAAGAAGCAGGTGTGCCTGTAATTGGTGAGGCAGGAATGGGTTATTCCATTATGGATGGTTACAGGCTGCCGCCGGTGATGTTTACCAAAGAAGAAGCAACTGCATTTTTAACTGCCGAAAAACTGATTGAAAAATTTACTGACACATCAACGGAGAGAAGTTATAAATCTGCCATGTACAAAGTGCGTGCAGTTTTGCGCAGTACAGAAAAAGATATGCTTGAAAACATTGAAGAGCATATTGAAGTGTTGAGAAAGGTAATGCCTTTTAATGATACTTCAGTTAACAACACGTTGCAAACAATTTTAAAAAGCATTTCAGAAAAACGAGTACTGCATCTTAAATATGGAGCTTTTCATTCCGATGAAATAACGGAACGCGATATTGAACCCATCGGCATTTTTTATTCAAACGGCTATTGGCACACAATAGCATTTTGCCAGCTACGAAATGATTATCGCGATTTTAGAACTGACCGTATTTTGCAAATATCAACAACCGAAAAAATCTTCGATAAAGAACATCCGTCGCTTAAAACTTATCTTGAACAGATGGAGGAAAAACAAGAGATGCAAACAGTAATAATAAATGTAGATGCTTATGCGGCAAAATATTTAAACATGCAAAAATATTATTACGGTTTTGTGAAAGAAGAAAAGATTGGCGATTGTGTGCAGATGACTTTTCTCACACCTTACGATGACTTATTCGAACGCTGGCTTATTACTTTCGCAGACCACGCAGAAGTTGTTACTCCGGATTCTTTAAAACAGAAACTGAACGATTTAGTTTGCAGAATTCAAAAAAGAATTTCGTAGCCTATTGAAACTTTATCGGTTTTCTGACCCACAAAAATTCTCGACAAATATTGAGATATTTTGCTGACTTTGTTGGTCGCCCGACTAACAAAAAATTTCAATTAAAATTCAAGATATTTTTTTCTCTTGACACAAGGTTGTCATTCACTCATCGTTGCTTTGTATTGCAAACATGCAATATGACAAACACAACTTACTTAACAGACACGATGCAAACGGATATTGCATTTCTTATAAAAGATTTTGCCTTTATTATTCGCCTGACTAATCAACTTGTGCAAAGCTTAGTCAAAATTTTTTCAGATGTTTTTTATTGTTGACATACGCCTGTCACAAACACATTGTTACTTTACACTTATAAACATACAACTATGACTGAAACAATTCACATTGAAGAAACAACACAAATAAACCTTGCATTTCTCATAAAAGACTATGCAGCTTACAACGCATGGGCGAATAAACGTCTTGTAAACTGGTTAAGAACAAAACCTGAAGAATTACTTGCACAATCAATTGCGTCCAGTTTTCCGAGCATACGTTTAACCTTGTCCCACATTTGGGATGTTGAAAGGTCGTGGTTGGGCAAACTGTTACAGGTTCAAACAGAATCGAATTACGGTAAAGACTACGATGGCACTTTGGAAGAGTTATTCGAGGCCGTAATAAATCAGTCGGAAGCCATATTGGCTTATGTACAATCGCTATCAATGGAAGCCCTGCAGGAAGGCTGCAAGTTTATGGTTCCTGTGCGCTGGCCCGAATGGGATGAAGTTTCCCGTCCCCGTTTTCAGGTTATTCATCATTGTCTTACTCACAGTGTATATCATCGCGGGCAGGTGGTAACGATGGCAAGAAGTGCCGGATTAACGGATGCGCCCAACACTGACTACATGTTTTATTTGGTTGCCAGTTAAAGGTGATATTTTTATGGAGCCATCTGTATTGCTTTTTATAACTCTATTTTTTTGGCTACCAGCTAATCTTTTCATGGCATCTTCGTTGCGTCGCATTCCTTTCGTCACCTGTATTGCTATTAGGCTTTAGCGTTCAAGTTATTCAGCCGCTGATATGGATACATGAATTGAAACTACTATGATACTGTTGTTGTCCAAAGGTGAACATCCCGTCTTTAACGGAACACTTGTAACCTTATATCACAGTTCAACACTATATTCAACTTTAAAATTGAATATTCCATTATGACTATCAAAGACCTTCTCAAACTTCGTTTGCATAATCAACAAATCACACAACATGTATTCGATACTCCCGGTGATGTAGTGAAATGGTTTGGCGCTATGCAGGCACAGGATTATCTTAATTCATTATGGGCAATCGGTCTTCGGTTAAATAATGCAACAGAAGACACCATCGAAACGGCTATTGCAGATAAAACTATTGTTCGTACATGGCCCATGCGCGGCACATTGCATTTTGTAGTGCCAGAAGATGTTCGCTGGATGTTGAAATTGTTAACACCACGCATTATTGCACGTGCCGCAACCAACTACAGGAACGAAGGCCTTGATGAAAAAACTTTTAAAAAAAGCAGAAAGGTTTTTGAAAAAGTATTACAAGGAAAACAATTAACGCGTCTGCAATTATATGAAGCATTACAACAAAATAAAATTTCAACAACAGGTATTCGGGGACTGCATATAATCGGGAAACTTGCACAAGAGGGATTGATTTGCATTGCAACTCGTCAGGGCAAACAACACACATTCGCATTGCTCGACGAATGGATTCCAAACAGCAAAACGCTTACTTACGAAGAATCGCTTGCAGAGCTTGCGAAAAGATATTTCACCAGTCATGCGCCGGCAACCATTCAGGACTTTTCATGGTGGAGCGGATTAACACTAACCGAATCGAAGAAGGCAATTGAAATGGGGAGCTCTTATTTTCAAAAGGAAGTGATTGATGATGTTGCTTATTATATGCCGAAAGATATTCCTGCTGTAAAAACAAAATCGCAGTCTGTCTTTCTTTTACCAAATTTTGATGAGTATCTCGTTGCATACAAAGACAGAAGCGCAGCGCTTGATACAAAATATAATAAAGATGTAATCGGTGCTTCGGGTAATGGAATTTTTAGCGCCGTAATTATTATTGATGCAAAAGTTGCAGGCACATGGAAACGCACCTTGCAAAAAGAGAAAGTTGGGGTAAATATTAATTCCTTTATGCCGCTGACTGAAAGACAAAAAAGTTCCATCAACAAAACTGTAAGACATTATGGAAAATTTTTGAACATTAAAGCAACTGTTGAATTAAATAACCTTACAACTCATTATAAAACGTAAAGTACCACACCAACTCCATCATATTCACTTCACTTCCTTTTTGAGTTCTTAAATCAAAAATTTTATCCCTTTTAAAATATTTTCCAAAAAAAATTTGCGAAACCGATTAGTTGCGCATATATTTGCAACCAGTTGGTTTCGAAAATAAAAGTTTAAACAAAATGAGACGAGATATTTTTCAGGCAATAGCCGACCCCACAAGGCGGGCAATCATTGCCTTGATTGCATTGCAGGCAATGACACCTAACGCCATTGCTGAGAACTTCAACACCACCCGGCAAGCTATTTCAAAACACCTTCGCATTTTAACAGAGTGTGAATTGGTAAAACAGGAACAGCAAGGCAGGGAAATTTATTATTCACTCGAAATTGAAAAATTGAAAGAGATAGACAAATGGCTTAACCAATTCAGAAAAATTTGGGAAGCACGATTTAACCAACTTGACAAAGTATTATCAACAATTAAAAAACAGAAAAAATGACAAACAGTTTACTATTTGATTTTACCGTTGACAAAGCAGCAAAAAAGGTATTCATAACCAGAGAATTTGATGCTGAGCTTTCACTGGTATGGGATGCTTTTACCAAACAGGAACTTCTCGACCAGTGGTGGGCGCCTGAGCCCTACGTATCGAAAACAAAATTCATGGATTTCAAAGTTGGCGGGCGAAGGTTTTATGCAATGGTGAGCCCCGACGGACAAGAGGGCTGGTCAATTCAAAAATATACTTCTATCACCCCAAAAACTAATTTCAAATTCTTCAATGCTTTTGCAGATAAAGATGAAAACCCTCAATTGCCGGGTTCTGATTGGGATTTGAATTTCAGCGAACATAACGGAACAACAACGGTGCGTGTTACTATTTATAATGAATCTCTCGAGCGCATGGAGAGGATGATTGAAATGGGCTTCACCGAAGGATTTAAGATGACACTGAAACAACTGGAAGGTCTTCTTGCAACTTTATCACAACGGCAAAAGTCTAAATAAGCAACCCCCAATTTTATATTTACATGAACATACAGGAACAAATCAAAAAGTATATTGATGGCCAACCAGAACCAAAACGCAGTGACATGCAAGAGTTGCACAAGCTGATACTTCAGGCATTACCGGGATGCAAATTATGGTTCCTCGATGGTAAAGACAGCAAAGGTAAAACTATTTCTAACCCTAACATAGGATACGGATTTTACACCATGAGATATGCAGATGGAACAACGAGAGAGTTTTATCAAATTGGTTTGAGCGCAAACACAACCGGAATCTCGGTATATATCATGGGTATCGAAGACAAAACATACTTAGCCCAAACGTATGGAAAAAAACTGGGCAAGGCGAGTGTGACCGCGTATTGCATTAAGTTCAAAACGCTGAAAGATATAAACATGGATATACTTGAAGCGGCAATTCGATACGGGTTTAAGGCGCAGAATGGAAAAGATTAGCTGATGGAAATAAATTAAACCCTTGAAATATTCCTTCATTGATTGTAATAATTTCTTTTGGCAAGTAAAAGCAGTAATGATGCATAATATACTACGAGGGCTGCAGGCTCATTGGAAAATACGGCTAAAATGATAAGAGCAAAAATGTTGATCATTGCTAATAAACAAGATCATTTATTTAATCAAACCCTTTCCATAAAATTTGCCGGGATCACAAACGCAACATTGGTTGCTATGGATAACGATTTAGGTCATCTTATTTCCAATGAGAAAATTACAATTGAAGCGACACGACAGTTTTTATCGCAATAATTATTAACTATTGTAAATTTTAGGCAAAGCTTCGAACAAAAGTATTTGTAAAAGCAGTTGTCGTGCTCAGCCACTAAGATTGTCGCATTTGCACTGCAGGTGACAAGATATTGTTGCTGAACTTTGTATCGTAACAAAAGAAATAAAAAGAATAAGTTATAAAGGAGGTAAATACTATGAGAAAAATAATAGTCTTATCAATGATTACATTAGATGGAGTAATGCAAGCACCCGGCGGACCTAAGGAAGATACATCAGGTGGTTTTGAATATGGTGGTTGGGTGGCACCTTATAGTGATGAGGTTGAAAATAAAGTTTTTGAAAAACTGATGAAACCTGCAGATGTTCTTTTAGGGAGAAAAACATTTGAGATTTGGGAGGACTTCTGGCCACAGCATGAGCAAGGATGGCCGGGTATCAATGATGTCACAAAATATGTCTTGTCCACGACCAGGAAAAATTCGGATTGGAAAAACTCAGTTTTCTTCAATAGTCTGGCAGATATCGAAAAGCTCAAAAATTCAAATGGTTCTGATATTCAGGTTTGGGGCAGTAGTGAACTTATTCAACTGCTGCTTAAGAATGATCTGGTGGATGAACTCTGGCTCCTAATTTACCCGTTGACTCTTGGTAAAGGAAAAAAATTATTTAACGACGGCCCAATCCCGGCAGCATTTACGTTAGCAGAAAGTACAGTTACTCCAAGTGGAGTTATCATGGCCAATTACAAGCGAGCCGGAGAAGTGAAGACAGGCACCGTTGGCGAATAGAACGCGAAAACAATTGTTTCATCAGAGGGATGGAGGTTTAGTTAAATAAAATAATTACAACACTGTTGACATACTGTTGTCATTACACTGTTGTTGCTTTGTGATAGAAAATGAAATGATTGTAGCTCTTTGATAAAAGGTAGTGATGATTGAAATAATAATGACAATGTGGTAGCACAAAAGCGGAATATTATTTTGTTGCAGGATCTCCCTCTCCTTTGGAGAGGGATTAAGGGTGAGGTCTAACAAGTTCTTTAACCGTTCATAACAGTGATGAACAATCTTCAATGTATTTTGTTATTGACGATTCGCAACTCACGATTTACTAAATAATAATGAATGAACGACCATTCATTAATGACGAACGACGATTTATTGCTGATTAGCGTTCAGAATGTTGAAGTGAGTGACACAACGAAAGCATCATAGTAGTCATGCAGTTCGTCCCCAAAAAATTACCGTACATACAATTTAAAGTGACGAACAATAAGTTTACATACCATAAAAATTTTATTACTTACTTTTACAAATTCAAATTTTTTGGCTTATGAAAAATGGTTCAACAATTCCCGTAGTTGATTTATTGGCGTTTAAGCCCGGTGCAGATTTCATTATTAAAACTGCGGAGTGCCTTCAATTGCCTGTGCATATGTTGATGCCTCATCGCCACTCAGGATATGCAATTAATCTGTTGCTCGAAGGGGAAGTTGAATATTTTGCCGATTTTAAAAAGCATACTGTTGTTGCGCCTGCGCTCACGTTTCTTTCGCCCGATCAGGTTTATCAAAACGTTCGTGGCGTTATGTATAAGAAGGTGCACATTTCTTTCAATAAAGATTTTTTGGTTAACGAAGTACAGGGTATGCTTTCTTGTTGGGAATATATGTTTAGTCAGGAAGTGATTCCTATAAAAGATGAGGCTACGCTTGAAGAGTTGAAAACCTATGTGCATTTGATGCAGCAAGAATACAATGGTAATCGCCCTCAAAAAAATCTTGTGCTGCGTAATTTGCTCAACGCATTTATTATATGCGCTGCGCGGCTTATGACCTGCAAATGCAAAACGAATATTGTACAAATGGATTCTTCGCAAAATAAAGTTGTGCGTCAATTTAAATCGCTAACCGATGAACATTACCTTAACAGAACAAGGGTTGCCGAATATGCAGACATGCTGTACATAACACCCGGTCATTTAAACGATCTTATAAAATCTGTAACAGGCAAAACGGCAAAACAAATCATTGATGAGCGAAGAGTCGTTGAAGCGAAGCGTTTACTCTTCTGGGGCAAGCATTCGGTAAAGGAAATTGCAGGTCATCTTAACTTCGAAGACGACGCATATTTCAATCGCTTCTTCAAAAAGCATACGGGGCTAACACCGGCGCTCTTTCAAAAAAATAACCGTGAAAAGTACAATTAATCCCCGAATTTGGTAAATAGATTTCCCAATCCCGCATACTAATTTTGGGTGATGAAATTGTAAGTATCATAAGCTAATCTATGTAGTGTGCATGAGGTGTCTGCCCACTCGAAGAGTGTCTGACACCGCTTCGAAGCGATTAAAATTTTTTATGAGCCCGGCTGAGTTGCTACTATTGAACGTCAGTTGCGTCGCACACTTCAACGGTTAGAATTTTTTTGAGCAAGCGAAACACTATTTAATTATACTCCGGATAATAATTTAAGACATCAAGAGCAAGAATAGACTTACAAACATTTTGTCGTTCGGTGAACTTTAAAGTACTATAAAAATTTAGGTGAGACAAAAATAAATTAGAAGTCCTGTCCGGATTTTGAAAGCGGCATTGTTTTTATTTGGTGAAGTCAATTTTTTAAAATCATGAAACACAAATTTTTTTTAAAAATGTCCCTTTCATCAAAAAATATTCGTCAATATAAATCGTCAACCTGATTAAAGGTTTTTGTATGATCGCCGGAGGCGATAGAATAATTGTGCGAGGCGAGGACGCCTCGCACAGCAAATGAACACAAAATGAAAACTCCTGCACAACACGATTAACAAAACCCCTCTCCTTTGGAGAGGGCAGGGGTGAGGTCGCATTATTACCGCTAACGATTCATCTCGCCAGAGAAATAAAGATTACTAAACATTAAACTGATTAATGATGAAAACATTTTTGAATGTATTTTTTAAAGCGCCACTATTATTTATTTATCTCGGTGCCATAATAATAGTTGCATGTGGTTGCAACTCATCGGCAGCAGAAAACACCGGTGCCATGCCGCCACCACAACTACCGGTTATTTCAGTAACCACTGCACCGGCAACAACATATCAGGAATTTCCTGCATCACTTGAGGGCAAGGTGAATGTTGAAATTCGTCCGCAGGTAGAAGGTTACCTCGAAAAAATTTACGTTGACGAAGGCGCTTATGTAAAAGCAGGTCAGCTATTATTTAAAATAGACCCGCGTGTTTACACCGAACAACTCAATAATGCTAAATCAAATTTGCTTGCTGCACAGGCAAACGTAGAAAGAGCAAAAGTGGAAGTTGACAGGTTAACACCGCTTGTTGAAAACAATGTTATTTCCGATGTACAACTAAAAACGGCTAAGGCAAATTACGAGTCTGCAAAAGCAAGTGCAGAACAGGCGAAGGCTATGGTAGGCAATGCACAAATTAACGTAGGCTATACATATATTAAAGCCCCTGTAAATGGTTATATCGGACGTATTCCTTATAAAATAGGCAGCCTTGTAGGAAAGGGAGAAGATAATCCACTCACTATTTTATCGCAGGTAAATGAAATGTACGCTTACTTTTCAATGAGCGAACCTGATTTCATTGCCTTCAAAGATAAATATCAAGGGAATACTCTCGAAGAAAAACTAAAACATGTTCCTCCTGTTGAATTGATTCTTGCGGATGACAGCACTTATAGTCAAAAAGGAAAAATAGAATTGGTAGAAGGGCAGTTCGACAGAACTACAGGCGCCATTAATTTCCGCGCATCTTTCCCAAATCCATCACGCATACTTAGAACAGGTAATACAGGTAAAATAAGATTGCCTCAAATATTTAATTCTGTTCTTATTGTACCGCAGGAAGCAACTTTTGAAATACAGGATAAAACATTTGTATATGCAGTAGGCGATAGTAATAAGATAGTAACTAAACCTATTACAATCGGTGGCATAACTACCAATTATTATTATGTTTCAAGCGGCATACAGGCAGGAGAGAAAATTGTTTTATCCTCTCAATCTACAATGCTGATGGGTGGTTTGAGAGATGGAATGCCTATAACACCTCAACCTGTATCAACAGACAGTTTGTTTAAAGCAAAACCATTGTAGCCCCATCCTGACCTTCCCCAACGGGGAAGGAAAAGAGCAAAAAATAAAAAATAAGATGAAACATTAACAAGTTCCCCAACATCTCCCCCGTTGGGGGAGATTGAGAGGGGGCGGAAGTCGTAAAGTCAGTAGAGCCGAGCGATGAACTTTAAGACACTTAAGAACGGGCAAGTGCAATAGTGAGTTTAGACGAACTATGTGGTGATTTTTCTCTGCTGACTTCGACTTTCATCTCATCGCTTTAAAGAAATCCATTAATCAGTAATTCTGTTATACCCGCTGATAAAAGTGAAGCTTTTGTCAGTAACAAAATTTTACATCCATGCTAAAAAGATTTATAGAACGACCGGTATTATCAACGGTGATTTCAATCATCCTTCTTTTATTGGGAGGATTATCTCTATTCAATTTGCCCGTTACTTTGTTTCCGGATATTGCCCCACCAAGTGTACAGGTTACGGCCGTTTATCCCGGCGCCAATGCCGAAGTGGTAGCGCGAACAGTAGCTACGCCTATAGAAGAAGCTGTAAACGGTGTAGAAAATATGACTTACATGACTTCCAACTCCAGCAACGACGGAAGCATGAATCTTCTCGTATTTTTTAAGCAAGGTACAGACCCCGATATCGCGGCGGTAAACGTTCAAAACCGCGTATCAATCGCCAATAGCCAGCTTCCCCCCGAAGTAATACAGGCAGGTGTTTCCACACAAAAAGTACAAAACAGCTTTTTAATGTTTGTAGGATTGTATAGCGAGGATAGTTCAAAGTACGATGAGGTTTTTTTGGAAAATTATTTGAGGATAAATGTAATTCCGCAGTTACAGCGTATTCCCGGCGTGGCACAGGCGCAAGTGTTTAGTTCCAAAAACTACTCTATGCGTATTTGGCTAAAACCCGACCGGCTTACTGCCAATAATCTTTCACCACAAGAGGTTTTAAATGCTATCAAAGATCAGAATATAGAAGCCGCTCCCGGTCGCTTGGGTCAAGCCAGCCCGGAGTCGTTCGAATACATCATAAAATATAAGGGCAAGCTCAATAAGAACGAGGATTATGAAAATATGGTAGTGAAAGCCAACAGCGATGGCTCTGTTTTGCGTTTAAAAGACGTTGCACGGGTAGAATTTGGCGCCTACACTTATACTTCATCCAATAGATTGAATGGTTTACCTGCTGCCGGTTTTGGTGTTATACAAACTCCGGGTTCTAATGCCAATGAAATTATCACAGAATTGGAACGACAGTTAAACGAATTTTCTAAAGGGTTGCCTGCAGGCATGGCGTTTAAAGTAATGTACAACTCCAAAGAATTTTTGGATGCTTCCATCAGTCAGGTAAAAGAGACTTTACTGATAGCTTTTGTACTGGTGGCAATTGTGGTGTTTATTTTTCTGCAAGACCTGCGTTCAACACTTATCCCGGCTATCGCCGTTCCCGTGGCAATTGTTGGTACGTTCTTCTTTTTGCAATTATTCGGGTTCAGCATAAACCTGCTTACCTTATTTGCCTTGGTATTGGCAATAGGTATTGTGGTGGATGATGCTATTGTGGTGGTAGAAGCCGTGCATAGCAAAATGGAGCGAACCGGATTGCCTGCCCGGAAAGCTACTGTTCAAACCATGAATGAAATTTCGGGAGTAATCGTTTCAATTACACTGGTAATGGCGGCTGTGTTTATTCCCGTAAGCTTTATGCAAGGTCCGGCAGGTGTATTTTACCGGCAGTTCGCTATCACACTTGCCACAGCTATCGGTATTTCGGCTATTAATGCTTTAACGCTTAGCCCTGCTTTATGTGCTTTGTTTTTAAAGAATGTGCATGCAGAAGGAGAACATGGCAAAAAGAAAAGTTTCGGTGCCCGCTTCTTCACAGGGTTTAATGCAGCCTTCAAAGCAATAACACAACGTTATGTGGGCAGTGTTCGATTTTTAACGCGTCATAAATGGGTAGGAGTATTGGGATTGATATTGATTTCTCTTGGCGCATTTGCATTGGTAAAGAAAACACCAACAGGTTTTATTCCTGAAGAAGATCAGGGTTTTGTAATTGCTGTAACCCAAACACCGGGCGGCAGTTCGTTAAGCAGAACTGAGCATGCTACCGATGAAATAAGCAACATTGTTCGTCAGGATGGGGCGGCCAGTGATGTATGGAATGTAAACGGGATGAACTTTGTCACCTTTGCCTTTGCTTCGCCCAATGCAGCCGTTTTTTCACGCTTAAAACCTATAGATGAAAGAGGTGCCGAAACAAATCCCAACCAAATTGCCGGAAGGTTAATTGGTAAAACAAGCCAGGTACATGATGCACTTACCATATTTGTAAACTTCCCCACAGTACAAGGTTTTGGAAATGTAAGCGGTGTGGAAGTAACGCTGCAGGACAGGGCAAGTGGTCCGTTGGACAATTTAGCCGGCACGGCGTGGGGGTTTGTAGGTGCTTTAACTCAACGAAAAGAGGTAGCCTCAGCCTTCACCACTTTTAATACCAGTAATCCGCAATATTCGATTGAGGTAGATTATGAAAAGGCAAAACAATTAGGTGTAAGCGTTAGCGAACTCATGAACACGTTGCAAGTCTATTATGGCAGCGCCTTTGTTTCAGACTTCAATCGTTTTGGAAAATATTACCGTGTAATGGCGCAGGCAGATGTTCCTTACCGTACCGACGTAACTTCTTTAAATGGCATTTATGTAAAGAACAATACGGGTGAAATGGTTCCTGCATCCACTATTGCTAAGTTTAAGAGGACATACGGTCCCGAAACCGTTACCCGTAACAATCTGTACAATGCGGTTGTTATTAATGCCACTCCAAAACCGGGTTATAGTACCGGTGATGTGATTAAGGCAGTTCAGGAAACGGCTAAAGCTTCCTTGCCACGCGGCTTTGCTTACGAATGGACGGGTATTACACGTGAAGAAATAGCGGCGGGAAACCAGCAGTCATTCATCTTTTTGTTAAGCTTGGTGTTTGTATTCTTCTTATTGGCTGCCCAATACGAGAGCTATATTCTTCCTTTTGCAGTGATACTTACCATACCTACAGGGATACTGGGTGTATTTGCGTTTATAGGATTTGCAGGTCTTGACAATAATATTTATGTACAAATAGGATTGATTATGCTGATAGGTTTATTAGCAAAAAATGCCATTTTAATTGTGGAATACGCGGTACAACGCCGCCGTCATGGAATGGGGCTTATTGATTCTGTTCTTGAAGCTACGAACCTGCGTTTTCGCCCGATCTTGATGACATCTTTTGCCTTTATTGTAGGGATGCTTCCCCTGATTTTTGTACAAGGAGCATCTGCAAATGGTAATCACTCGATCGGATGGAGCGTTGTTGGAGGTATGCTTTTCGGAGTGTTGCTCGGCATATTCATTATACCGGTGCTGTTTGTAATCTTCCAGTATTTGCAAGAGAAAGTAACAGGCGCACCAAAAGCGAAAGAAACAGCGTTGGCTGAATAAGTGTGATATTAATTTTTATGAACCAGAGTGAAGAATATTAATTGAGCTTTCGTTGCGTCGCACTCTTATACGTTTAGTTCTTTGATGAGCAATGCGAAGATTAACCACATACGCACATAGAATCATAGGAACACAAAGAAAAAATCTATGTGAGGCTATGTGCCTATGTTTCTATGTGGTAAAAAAAAGATGATATAAATTCAGAATGCACAAGTGAGCCCCGCCGCGGCGGGGACAGGCGACGATAAGAATTACAATAGCTCGTACCATAAAAAATTACAACACAGACATTTTAAATATCAAACAATGCAAAAGAGATTTCAATTTTTTATAGCATTATTTTTTGTTGGGCTTGCGGCATGTACGGTAAGCAAAAATTATCAGCGACCCGATGTTGAAATACCGCAACAATTTGGCAACACAGCACCATCAGACACAAGTATTGGCGAAGTGAACTGGAAAAATTTCTTCGGCGATACAACGTTGGTACGGTTGATTGATCAAGCGCTTGCAGGCAATTACGATTTGCAAATAGCGAAGAAACGAATTGAAGAAGCCGAAGAATATGTAAAGCAGGCGAAGATGAATTATGTGCCTTCGCTCAATGCGCAGGCAAGCGCCTCAACAAGCACACCGTCAGACAATAGTTTGAACGGAAAAAGTTTGGAAAGTTTTATTGGTAAAGGTCATATAGAAGATTATACGTTAAGCTTGAACGCATCATGGGAAATTGATGTATGGGGAAAAATTAAACGGCAAAAAGAAGCCGCGCTTGCTAATTATCTGCAAACGTATGAAGGTTCAAGAGCAGTGCAAACATCACTAATTGCAAGCATTGCCAACAGTTACTTCAATTTGCTGATGCTCGATACACAACTTGATATTACACGCAAGAATCTTGCATTGAACGATACCACTGTTCAGATGATGGGTTTGCAAAAACAAGCCGGACAAGTAACAGAACTTGCCGTACAACAAACAGAAGTGCAAAGACAAACTGCAGCGTTGTTGATACCTCAATTAGAACAGCAAATTGCTATACAGGAAAACACCATTCGCATTTTATCCGGTGAATTGCCTGCGCCAATTACGCGCTCTGCAAAACTCATCAACATTCAGGTGTGGGATAGTTTACCAACAGGTGTTCCTGCCGAAATGTTGAGCCGCAGACCCGATGTACGTGCAAAAGAAATGGCACTTGTAGCAGCCAATGCAAATGTGGGAATTGCAAAAGCACAGATGTATCCATCATTCAATATCACTGCAAGTGGCGGATTGAATGCATTTAAAGCAAGCAAATGGTTTGTGATGCCTGCATCGCTTTTTGCAACGGCTGCAGGTACGATTACGCAGCCTGTTTTACAACATCGTCAGCTAAAAACCAATCTTGAAGTGGCGGAAATACAACGAGAAGAAGCAGTGATAGGCTTTCGTCAGACTGCATTGAATGCAACAGGCGAAGTGGTGAACGCGCTTGTACAGATTGATAAATTAAAATCACAAAGAGAAATTGCAGCAGCACAGGTTGATACGTTGCATAAAGCCATCAACAACGCATCACTGCTGTTCAAAGCAGGCATGGCAGATTATCTTGAAGTGATAACTGCACAGAGTAATTCTTTAAATGCAGAATTAAGTTTAGCAGATGTTCAGCGGCAACAGTTGGTTGCAATGGTTGAATTGTACCGTTCACTGGGCGGTGGATGGAAATAATTTGAGCCCCCTTCCCCTAAAGGGGGAGATTTAATCCGGGCAACCGCGCTCTCAAGTTTCCCTTTAGGGGATAGGGCATGAACTAAAACGTTATTCCAATGGCAGAATACGAAGAAAGAAAATCGTTCAATAAAAAACTCGAACGATATATCGAGAGCTTTACACAAATCTTGGGAAGAAGACCTGTAAAGGCAAAAGATGTAATGCCAAGACCGGGAAGCTCAATGATATTTGCATTCGAAAAATTGTTGTTCAACAAAGAAATATTTTTAAACAAAGCAGTTACAGGATTTCATACAGAGTCTTTCCACTTCGAATCTTTTTCTGATTATGCGGATTCATTTACTATAAAATTCTCGCCTTATGGTTTAAGCCGTTTTATTGATGTGCCTTTGGACACACTCAGCAATAAACTAACAGAAACAAGTGTGCTCTTTGGAAAAGACGTTGATGAGTTGTATCAAAATCTTGGGCAAACAAGTCTGTTTCCAAAACGCATTGCCTTAGTTGAAGAATATTTATTGAAGAGATTGAAAGACCCAACAGAAATTGAAAAAACAATTTTTGATTTTGCCGATGAAGTTAGACATGCGCAAGAATCAGTTTCATTGGATGAGCTCAGGAAAAATATTCCGTTAAGTAAACGCGAACTGGAGCGCAAGTTTAAAGCACTCATCGGCACAGACATTCATACTTTCATTCGTGTATCGCATAATAATATAAATGATGATTTATTTCATCATCATGAAACTTTATCGTTTGCAGATATTCATTATGAAGAAAATAATCAATCGCCCTTTTAAAAAATTGAAAATACGGAAGCAAAATTTTCTTTTTTTCCGCTAATAAATCCATCACGTTGCTTTTTATTGCTTTTATACAGTTTTGCCGAATACTGATAAAACACGTTTCGGTTCACAAAAGAAGAATGAATTAATGAAAAGGGAAGAATAGGTGTCAGACACTCTGCGAGTGTACAGACATTTTTTACAAATTTATGCAAGCACAGAATTGCTAACCAACTGCTTCACGTATTGCAATGAAATTTTTGTTGCATGGTCTATTTCTTCTATTCCTGCAATCTTATGATTTTTTATAACAGGCAAACAATATTCAGAAGTTAAGTACCCGTTGTAACCGACATTATGCAACTCTTCAATAAATGTTTGATAATTGATAAGCTCACCTGTAGAAGGAGAAGGCTCTTGCACAATTTCACCTTCACTTGATTCACTAAAGTTCCAAGCACCAAAATGTGTGTGAACAATATGCTTCCTGCATTTTTGAACTGCTTCGCGAACATATTCATCACTTTGCCTGTCGTAGAACAAAGGAACATCTAAACACAGCTTCACATTTTTACGGTCAACTTCCTGCAACATAGCAAGTGTATCTTCATAACCGGGTCTAAGAACTGGCGCATGATTTTGTAATGCAAGTGCTATTCCCATGTCTGCAGCTATATCTGCAATTTCACGAATGCCATTTACACAATGATGCCATTTGCGCAAATCAGCGGGAGATAAACGTTTATAATAAGCACCACGTTCGTATTGAGCATACATTGCAACTTCTTCTTCATCGTTGATAAGTCCGGGCCATGCTGCAAAAATTTTTACAAGCTCAACCCCGAGGTCTTTTGCAAGCTCAAGAACCATCTGCATCATTGCAAGATTGTTCTCTCTTT
>Ga0081539_10002641_pt1 | contig 24476 bp, 22 predicted proteins | sample TabmetS4T2R2_FD_71023 | JGI IMG/M metagenome (GOLD analysis project Ga0081539, IMG submission 71023) | Tabebuia heterophylla rhizosphere microbial communities from the University of Puerto Rico - S4T2R2 | ecosystem: Host-associated > Plants > Roots > Rhizosphere ...
CGACGCTACGATCCTCGCCCGCGCGCGCACCAACCTCGCCACGTTTCTGGACTGATCGCCGCCGCGTCGTGCTTTGCCCGATGCGGCTCACCTACGCCTGGATCCGCGCGAGTCGTCATGACGGCGAAGCCGCCGGACTTCGCGCGGCGATGCGCCTGGGAGGATTCGAACCTCCGACCCGCGGCTTAGAAGGCCGCCGCTCTGTCCACTGAGCTACAGGCGCGCGACCGAGAGGGTAGCGTCGGCCCAGGCCAGGAAAGTTGGCGGGGAGAGTTTGCCCCGCGAGCCGCGAGCCGGGGATTGCCGCGACTGCGGCGTGGTCTCGGGAGGAGTATCTCCGCAGAGTCCCACACTCTTGGCTCGCCACAGGCACCGATTAAAGCTAGCGCGCCTGACGCGGGGTAGAGCAGCAGCGGCGGTGATCAGCGAGAATTGGACTCGCCCGAACGAGTCGCCGTACAATTGTCTTAGGAGTTTCGCGTTGCGCCGTTCACGCCCACTGTGGCAGGTCTTTCTTCCGGCGACGCTTGCGTTCTTCGTGGCAGCCGGGTGTGGAAGCGGACCCGGAGGCGAACGGGCGGCATCGCCGCAGATCATCCGCACCAAAGCTGGCGACGCCACCGTCGTGAACGTCCTGCGCACGAAGTCTCTTGCCGGCGGCTACTATCACGCTCCGGCGGGTTCTACGATCCTAGTCGTCTATCTCCGACCACAAGTCAGGTCGCAGCGGCAGAGCCTAATCAATCTGCTTGGCCACTCGGCTGCGAGCGGCAAGGGCAAGATCTACGTCGTCGACTCGGCTGGCAAGCGCGCCAATATTGAGCTTGGCGGTCTACTCGAGGGACGACTGTTAATGGCTTTTGTGACTCCCCAGACCGAGCGCACTTTCAAGCTGTTCATGCCGGGTGAGCCTTCGCTGACGCTCACTGCCAAGTAGTAGATGTCACGGCTTCGGTGGCGGCTCAGCCGCGAGCCGACGCGGACGCCCCCGGCCGAAACCCATCGCTTTGCTGCCCGCTCCAGGCACCGGCCCAATTCCCTCAGCCCCCCACCTCGCCTCTCGAGCTTCCGACTCACGGTCCCGGGACAACCTTCCCCCTTCCGACCTCCCTAACCCGGTAGCGCCGGCCTATCTGCGGACGCCGAAGTCGGCGGTGACGATCGTCACCTCGAGGCCCCTGAAGACACCGGGCGCGGAGGGGACGTGCACAACCGCGAGGCCGATCTCGCGCCACTCGCCCTTCAGCAGGTTCGCGCGGTGCTCGGGGCTCGCCATCCACATCTTCAGGCTTCTGGCAGCGTCCACGTCGGGCGAGGCCCAGAGCAGGTTCTCGCCGACCGCCCAGTACCTCCGGCCGGTCGAGCCGTAGTAGTGCTGGACGCGGCGCCAGAAGGCTGACCCGTCGGCCGAGTCGTGGCTGAAGTAGCCGAGGCGGGCCATCTCCTGCGTGTGCTGCGTCGCCGCCGCCGAGAGCCTCGTCGAGACCCTGAGCGGGCTCAGGCCGTGCGCGCGGCGCAGGCGGTTGACGTCGATCACCATCTGGCTCGCGAGGGCTGCGTTGCTGGCGGAGGCGTGGTTCCCGCGCTCGACCCGAGCGCCGGCGGGCGCGGCGAGCGCCGCCGTCAGGGCAAGCGCCGCAGCGACCGGCGCGAGCAGCTTTCCGACCATGTGACAGAGATCGGCCGCACGCCGCACCGTTCGTCACTGGAAGGAGGGATCTTCGAGGCGGAGCGACCGCTTGAACGACCCGGCATCAGCCCCTACAGTCAAAAGCGGGGCAGGCCTTTGAGCGGACGGGTGACATTCAGGGGCGGAGCGGCGGCGCTCGCGGCCATTGCGGTCTGCGTGCTCGTAGGCGGCGCGGCCGGTGCCGGGCCGGAGCTCCCGAAGCCGGTGCTCCCCGCGATGCTGCTTGCGTCGTCGGACCTGGCACCGGGCGCCCCGCTCCGGACGGAGGGCTACCAGCCGGCCGCCCCACCGGCGGTGGGCGAGTACGAGCGCAGCTTCGGCCCCGGCCTCAAGCTCGGGGGATGGCCGCTCCTCGTCGCCGAGAGCCTGGTCCAGGACTTCGGCGACCTCGGCACCTCGACGCTCGTGTTCGACCAGATCCGGCACAACCTGAACACGCCCGCCGGCACCCGCGCCTTCGTGAAGGGAATCATCGCCGGGTTCCCGCGCGACGGGCGGCTCAGGATCTCGTCGATCGGCGTCACGCCGACGCTGTCGATGCCGGTCGCCCAGGACGCGATCCGCGTCACCGTCCGACTGCGCCTCAAGGCCGGCTCGCAGACGGCGCCCGTCGAGGTCGCGGTCGACTTCCTCCGGATGGACCGGGCGCTCGAGATCGTCGTCCTCGAGTCGTACCCGCGGAAGCACGTTCCCGGCAGGATCGCCGTTCTCGCCGCGCGGAAGGTGGCCGCCCACCTGAAGGCCGCGTTCACCGTCCGGAACCTGATGCGGCCGATCATCACCGGCGCCGCCGCTCAGGGGCAGACGCTGGGCGTCGTCCCTGGTACGTGGGACGGCGCGCCGAGCGCGTACACCTACCAGTGGCAGAAGTGCGACGCGTCCGGCGCGAGCTGCGCCCCGATTCCCGGCGCGGTCGCGGAGACGTACGTCGTCGGCACGGCAGACGTCGGAGCCCAAATCGCGGTCGCGGTGACCGGTGCTAACTCCGTGACGAGGGCCACCGCAGTCGCGACGCCCACGGCCGTCGCGCAGTAGGCCTACTCGGCTGCCGGCGCCGCCGGCTCCACGATCCGCTGCTTGCGGTTGCGGTTCCAGTCGACGATCAGCACCTGGATCGTGCCGGCGACCGGGATCGCGCCCAAAGCGCCGAGCACGCCCGCGAGCTCCGCGCCGATCAGCACCGCGATCAGCACCACGAGCGGCGAGAGCTGCACCGTCCGCCCGTAGACGATCGGCTGCAGCAGGTGGTTCTCGATCTGCTGGTACACGATGAAGAAGACGATCACGACGATCCCCGCGACGATCGAGTGCAGGAACGCGACGAGCCCGACGATGATCGCCGCGAGCGTCGCGCCGGCGAGCGGGATCAGGTCGAGGATCGCCACGATCAGGCCGAGCGCGACGGCGAACGGCACGCCGGTGGCGAGCAGCACGACCGTCGCCGCGGTGCCGGCGATCAGGCTGATCAAGAGGTTGCCGGTCACGTAGCCGCCGACGGTGCGGTAGATGTCGTTCCCGACGCGGCGCCAGCGCTCGCGCGACTGCGGCGGCGCGAGGCCGAGGAACCGCTCGACCCACGTCGGCCCCTCGAGCAGCATGAAGAAGGTCATGAACGCGATCGTCACCGTCGCGACGATCGCCGTGATCACGCTCTTGGTCACGGATACGGCCGTTCCCGACAGGCCGAGGAGCTTTTGCGCCCCGCCCTTGTGGAGGCCGCTCCGCACCTTGTCCACGACGTGGTACTTCGTCTGCAGGAAGCCGAGCTTCCCGCGCCCGCTCGTCAGGTCGTCGACGTAGTCAGGCACCTTGTCGACGAAGCTGTTCGTCTGGTGGACGAGCGTCGGGATGAAGAGCGCGCCGATCCCGGCGATCGCCACGAGGAGGATCAGGTACGACGCTCCGGTCGCGAGCCCGCGGCGGCGCAGGCCGTGGCGCTGGAGCAGCTCGACGAGCGGGTTCATCGCGAGCGCGAGGAAGAGCGAGATCAGGATCCACGTGATCACGTGGCGCGAGATCCAGATCACCTCGAGCGTCGCGCCGACCGCGATCACGATCGCGAGGACGACGAACACGGTCCGCGCCGGGAAGTGGACGAGCCGGAACCGGTCTGCCACGGCGCGAGCATAAGTTAGGAAACCGGCGCGGGCGGCTAAGCTCGCTCCCGAGTGAGCCTCCGGGGAGAGCCTTTCGAGCGGGTCGCCGACCTTCCTGACGGGAGACAGGTTCGGGTTCGCGTCGCCGTCCCGGACGACCCCTACGTCCCGAAGCGCCTGTCGGAGACGGTCGCGCTCGAGGTCTCGATCGGCGACGAGGTGGTCGCGACCGTGAACACGATCCTCGAGCCCGAGCAGGAGGACGAAGGACACGCCCTGGTGCGCGAGGTGGTCGAGCTCCTCGAGTCGGGCCGGGCCGAGCCGACGGCCTCGGCACTGGAGCGCTACGCGGACAGCCTCCCGTAGGATCGAGCCCGTGGCGACCGCGACCCTGCACACGAACCACGGCGCGATCGAGCTCGAGCTCTACCCCGACGACGTGCCCAAGACCGTCTCGAACTTCGAGAAGCTCGCCCGCGACGGCTTCTACGACGGCGTGATCTTCCACCGCGTGATCCCGGACTTCATGATCCAGGGCGGCGATCCGACGGGTACCGGCACCGGCGGGCCCGGCTACACGTTCGAGGACGAGCCGAGCTCCCATCGCGTGGAACGGGGCGCGCTCGCGATGGCGAACGCCGGGCCGAACACGAACGGCAGCCAGTTCTTCATCGTCACCGCCGAGAGCTGCCCGTGGCTCGACGGCAAGCACACCGTCTTCGGACGCGTTACCGACGGGATGGACGTCGTCGACGCGATCTCGCAGCTCCCGCGGGACGCCCGCGACAAGCCTCGCGACGACGCTCGGATCGAGCGCGTCGAGTTCTCGTAGCGGTCGAACCCTGGCATTCGTCCGGCGCATCGATGAAGATGCGCGCGAAAGCGAAGCGACGGCGGCGCGTCCGGGTTGAAAGCACCCTGACGGGTGGAGTCGGGCCTAGGTGCTGACTGACCCACCGACCAGGGACGGGCCGCGTTCCTAACGAAACAGCTCGCGCCTGAACGCAGCGCGGAACGGCTGCAGCAGCTCGAGCACGTACGTCCTGGACGCGTGGCCCCGGTCGATCGCGGTGATCGTCTGGTTGACGACCAGCGGGCAGAGCCAGCCGGCCGCCGAGCCGCGTGGGTGCGCGCAGAACCAGGGCCGCGTGTCGATGAACCCCGCGCCGTCGCGGCGGGCACTCGCGGCCACGAGCGCCTCGGTCTTCGCCTGGACGGCACTGCCTGCGGCCGTGCAGGTCTTCATCGTGGCGCCGGGCGCGAGCAGGCAGTCGGTCGGGTCGCGCGTCTGGTTCGGCGAGTCGCCGAGAACGATCACGCTCGCCGACGAGCGTCGGAGCGCGCGGCTCAGGTCGGCGACGGGCTTCACCGCGTCGAGCGGGTCGTGCGTGCCGGAGCGGCTCCCGACGATCAGCGTCACCGCCGGTCGTAGCGCCTGGGATCGGCGCCGCGCCCAGCGGAACCAGGCGGCGCAGTCGTCCGAGCCGACCCACGAGCGCGGGATGCAGCGCACCTTCACGAGCGGGATCACGACCCAGCCGTCGCGCTGGGCCATGGCCAGGATCGTCGGCATCCACATCTCCGCGTGCGAGTCTCCGAAGACGACGATCGTCTTCCGCCCGTTCGGGTCGCCGAGCCGGCAGATCCTGCTCGTCGTCCCGTAGCGCGACGGGGTGCAGCCGTCGGGGAAGAAGTAGAAGTCGTCGTGCAGACCGTCGACCGGCGGGGTGAGCGGCGACGGGAGCGGCGCGCCGCGCTCCGCGGCTCGAACGGCTGCGACGACCGCCGGGAGCGGCTTCGGCGGCGCCTGGGCCACGACGGCGGTCGGATCTACGAGCGGCACCGCCGCCGCAGCCACGCGGACTCGCGCGGCCGTCGCGCCAAGGGAGAGCGCGGTCGCGAGAACCACCGCCGCGCACGCCGGCCCGACCAGCGCGCCGACGCGCATCGGCAGCCGAACGCGGCGGATCGGGTCCTCCACGAGGCGGTAGCTCACGACCGAGAGCCCGAACGCGCCCGCGACGAGTGCGAGCTTCACGCCCGTGGCGAGCGGGCGGCCCGCGTACTCCGCGGCGATCGCGAGCACCGGCCAGTGCCAGAGGTAGAACGCATACGACCGGTCACCGATGTACCGCAAGGGGCCGGCGGAGAGCGGTCGGAGCCCGGCGGCGATGACGAGCGCGGCGCCCCCGGCCGGGAGGAGGGCCGCATACCCCGGGAACGGCGTCGCGCTCGAGAAGCCGACCGCTGCGGCAGCGATCGCGGCGAGCCCTATCCAGCCGGCGACGGCCGGAAGCCGCGGCGCCGCGATCGCCAGCACGGCGCCGAGCGCCAGCTCCCACGCCCTCGCGAACGTCGAGAAGTAGGCGGCGGTCGGCGTAGCCCGCGTCTCGTGGATCGACCAGGCCAGCGACGCGATCCCCGCACCCGCAGCCACGACGAGGACGGGGAGCCGGCGGCGTGACGCTCCGACGAAGACCGCCGCCAGGAGCGCCGGCCAGACGAGGTAGAACTGCTCCTCGACCGAGAGCGTCCAGAAGTGCAGGAGCGGCGACGGCGGCTGCGCTTGCGCGAAGTAGTTGCTCCCGATCCGCGCGAAGTGGACGTTCGCGCCGAAGGCCGCCGCCCAGAGGCTGACCGAGACCGCCTCCCGCGCCCGCACGAAGTTGAGCAGGTGGCGAGCGGCGAGGTCGGTCGCGAGCAGCGTCAGCGCGGCCGCGGGGAGGATCCGCCGCGCCCGCCGGACGTAGAAAGCCGGCGAGCGAGATCGACCTGCGCCGCTCCGCCTCGGCGAGCAGGATCCCGGTGATCAGGAATCCGGAGAGGACGAAGAACACGTCCACCCCGACGAAGCCGCCACCGAGGAAAGGCACGCCCGCGTGGCCGAGCGCGACGAGCAAGACCGCAACCGCCCGGAGACCCTGGATGTCGTCGCGACGCTCCACGTGCGCCTTTCGCGCCGACCGTACGAACCGCCGATGTGCGATTCCTGAGCGAGATGTTCGCGATCTGCGACGCAGAGATCAGGAAAGTGCTCGAAGCGGGCGGCGGGAATCGAACCCGCATAACTAGCTTGGAAGGCTAGGGCTCTACCATTGAGCTACGCCCGCCGGCCGCCCCAACGATAGCCGCGGAACGACGCCGCTTCCGCCGGAGCGCCCGGCCGGTAGCGTGACCGCGTGAGCCCGTACGCTTGGGGCGGAGACGCGGAGGCCGTCGTGCTCGTGCCGGGGTTGACGCTCGCGTACCTCGCGGCGACGCGCGGACATGCCTCGCGCGGCCGTGTCGCCGCCTTCCTCGCGGGCCAGGTCTTGATCCTCCTCGCCTTCGTCACGCCGCTTCAGGCCATGGCCCTGCACTACCTGCTGGCCGCGCATCTGCTCCAGAACGTCGTGCTCGCGGAGTGGGCGCCGGCGCTCTGCGTGCTCGGGCTTCCGCCGGTGCTCGCGGCCGCGCTCGCACGCGTGCGCGCGATCCGCGTCCTGACGAACCCGCTCGTCGCGCTTCCCCTCTGGCTCGCGACGTACTTCGCGTGGCACGTCCCGATCGCCTACGACACTGCGCTCGAGCACCCGACGTGGATGCTCCACCTCGAGCACCTCTGTTACTTCGTCACGGGCTGCCTGCTCTGGTGGCCGGTCGTCCACGCGGCGCCGCGCCGCCTGCCCGACGCCGCCAAGGCCGTGTACCTCTTCGCCGCGTTCGTCCTCGCGAGTCCGCTCGGCCTGCTGCTCGCGCTCCTCCCGCGGCCCGTGTTCGACTTCTACGCGCGCGCGCCCGAGCGACTTTGGGGCCTGTCGCGCCTCGCCGACCAGCAGCTGGCCGGGATCACGATGGCCGCGGAGCAGGCGGTCGTCTTCTTCGCCGTCTTCGCGTTCTTCTTTCTGCGCTTCCTGCGTGACGAGGAGCCGGCGCTCGACCTCCAGCGCGCCCGGAGCTAAGCTCGGCCCTTGCCGCGCGTCTACGCCCTCGTGGCGGGCTTGCTCCTCTCGACGCCGTCGGCGGCGCCGACGTTCGCGAACCAGCGGCAGTACGGGACGGCGGACGGTCCCGACTCGGTGGCGATCGCCGACCTCGACGGCGACGGAAGGCCCGAGATCGTCACCGCGAACGGCGCGGGCGGCGCGAGCGTGACGATCCTGCTGAACACCCGCCGCTCCCCGTTTCGAACCGAGGTCGACCTCCAGACGCGCGACCGGGCGTACGGGCTCTCCGTCGCGGACTTCGACCGGGACGGCCGGCCCGATCTCGCCGTCGCAGAGCCCGACGCCGACCGGGCGTCGGTGATCCTGCGGCCGCTCGACGCCAAGCCGATCGAGCGCGTGTACCGCGTCGGCGAAGAGCCGCTCGCGACGGCCGCCGCCGACGTGAACGGCGACGGGCTGGTCGACCTCGTCGTCGGGGAGAGCCATGGCCGGGTGGCGGTGCTGCGGGCCACGTCGCCGGGGAGGCTCGGGCCTCGCGTGGACTACGCAGCCGGCCGGCAGTCGGCGATCGTCGCGCTCGCCGACATGACCAGCGACGGGAAGCCCGACCTCGTGACTGCGAGCTACCCCGGGACGCTGTCCGTTCTCCGCAACGACGGGCGCGGCAGGTTCGGAGCGCGCCGCGACACACGGATCGGGAAGGCGCCGCTCTCGGTGGCGGTCGGCGACCTGAACCGCGACGATAGGCTCGACGTCGTCACCGACGACCGCGCGCGGCACACGTTCGACGTCCTGCTCGGCCGCGGCAACGGCACCTTCCGGCCCGTGGTCGTGTATCGGACCGGAAACGACCCGGTCGCCGTCGCGCTCGGCGACCTGAACGGCGACGGCAAGCTCGACGTCGTGACGGCGAACCGCGGTGCGAACAGCGTGTCCGTCTTCGTGGGGCGGGGCGACGGCACCTTCGCGCGTCGGCGGGACCACGGCGTCGGCCGAGGGCCCTACGGCGTCGCCGCCCGCGATCTGGACGGCGACGGAAGGCTCGACGTCGTGACCGCGAACACCGGCAACGGGACGGTCAGCGTCCTGCGGAACACGACGCGGTCCGGCTAGCCGCGCCGCCAGCCGTTCTCGAGCAGGTTCCGCACCTCCTCGACGCCCGCGCGCCAGATGCGCAGGACGTCTTCGTCCGGACGGGCGTAGAGCCCGCCGTACGAGCCGTCGCCGAGGCCGCGGCGGACGTCGGCCGGACCCGCCGCCTCGAACCCGGCCATGTCCACGGGCGACTTGGCCTCTTCCGGCAAGGCCACGCCGTCGAGCCGCGTCAGCGGGAAGTTCTCCATCCACGAGGCGTGGCCCGCTGCCGAGTCGATGTCCGCGACGACCGCCCACACCTTCGGCCCGTTGAACCAGCTGTGGAAGAGCGCCTGCGCGTCCGGGTGGTCGCCGACCCACTCCCGGACTGCAGCCCGCGCCGGCAGGTTTCCGCCATGGCCGTTCACGACCATGATCCGCCGGAATCCCTGGCGCCGCAGCGACTCGAGCAGATCCTGGACGACCGCGACCAGCGTCGCGAGACGGAGCGACGGGCTGCCCGGATACGCGGCAAACGTCGGCGTCAGGCCGTACGCGAGCACCGGCAGGACGGGCACGCCCAGCGGCTCGGCCGCCTCGACGGCCACGCCCTCCGCGAGCAGGTTGTCCGTCTCGAGCGAGAGGTACGCGTGCTGCTCGGTCGAGCCGATCGGCAGGACGATCCGGTCGTCGCGTGCGAGGTACGCCTCGAGCTGCATCCAGTTCAGGTCGCGGATCCTCACCCGCGCACCCGAAGCTGAAAGTCGTTCAAGGTCTGTCGTTAATCGACCTAGCCGCTGCCGGCACCGTCGCCGTTGCCGAACTCGGCCGCGACCTCGTACAGGTGCACGGCCGCGACCGTTCCTTGCGCGTGCTCCATCGCCTGCCGCCGCAACCCGGCCGCGGCGACCTCGCTCGCGCACATCAGGTCGTAGCTCTCCCAGAGCGTCACCGTCAGCGCCGCGCCGTCCTGCCGGTCGAGGAGCAGGAACCCGCCCCGCGTCCCCCTCAGCTCGGCCAGCGCCTTCGCCGCGTTCTCGAAGCCCTCGACGGCTGCGTCGAGCTGCTCCGGCTCCACCTCGTACCGCGCCACCCGCGCCCACATGTCCCCTGCCTCCTGTGTCGGCTTTGCCGGTCAGGCGTTCCCGCAGGCGGCGATTAGCAATCGGGACGGCCGGATTCGAACCGGCGGCCTCCGCGTCCCAAACGCGGCGCTCTAACCAGGCTGAGCTACGTCCCGTGAAGGGTCAGTTTAGGCGACGACGGCGTCGCCGAAAGCCGCGACCAGCGACTTCCCGACGATCGGATATCCCCCTTTTGGGGGGTTGACCGTCCGGTGCTGTCGTAAGAGTGTGCCGCGATGCGTTTGCCGGGAGGCCCAGTCCCAGCGCTCGTACTCCTCGTCGTGGTCGCTCTTATCGCCGTCTCGTCGGCATTCGCAGCGAGGCCCGCGCCGCAGTCCGAGGACGCGCTCCTCCGGGAGATGAACCTCGCGCGCACGAGCCGGGGGCTGCGCCCGCTCCGGTTCGACGCGAAGCTCCACTCGGCCGCACGGGCGCACTCGCGCCAGATGCTCCGGTACGGCTACTTCGGCCACGGCGCCTTCGGTCGGAGGCTGTCGTCGTTCGGCGTGCGCAGCGCGTGGGTCGGCGAGAACCTCGCGTGGGGTCGCGGCGTCTACGGCCGCGCGAGCGTCATCGTCCGCGAGTGGCTCCAGAGCCCGGAGCACCGCGCGAACCTGCTCCGGCCGGGCTTCCAGCGCGTCGGCGTCGGCTCGCTCACCGGCACCTTCGCCGGCCAGCCGAACGCGCTCGTCGTGACCGCGGACTTCGCCGGCAACTCCTAATCCACGAAGCAGTAGGAGTCCGACGAGGCGTCGCCGCCCTGGAGGCGCGTCTGGTGGACGCGCAGCCCGCGGAAGTCGTCGCCGTGCGGGAAGAACCGCGGGTCGACGGTCACGCCGCCGGACGAGGTGTCGGCGTCGATCCGCACCGCCCAGGCCCCGACGCCGTCCGGGTAGAAGATCTCGTCCCAGGCCGCGTAGAGCGAGTTCGTGGCGTAGACGCGCTTCCCGTCGCGACTGATCTCGACCATCTGCGGCCCGCCCGCGAGGCGTAGGTCGGGCTCAGCCGGATGCGCGGCGCGTCGCACGATCCCGCCGAGCGAGACCGACCCGGTCTCCCGCGGATGGTGCGGGTCGCTGACGTCGTACTGCTTGAGCTCGCCGGTCCCGAAGCACGAGACGTAGAGCCAGCGGTCGTCGACCGAGAGGTCGATGTCGGTCACGAGCGGCGGCACCGCCCCGAACGGCTGCAGCGCCGGCGGCAGCTCGGACGCGTCCGCGGGCTCGGCCGGGATCGTGATCGCCTTCTCGACCTGCCACGAGCCGTTCTCGCGGTGCCAGAGCCAGACCGATGCCGAGAGATCCGCGACGCTGATCACAACGCCGACGAACCCCCACGTCTGGCGCGGGTCGTGCGCGGGCCGGAGCTCGAGCACCATCTGATGCTCGTCGCCGAGGTCGACCCGCTCGACGAGCTTTCCCTCGGAGAGGCTCCAGAAGTTCAGGTGATGGCCGAAGCGCCGGCCGAGGAGGTCCTCCGGGTTCAGGCCGTTCTCGATCATCGACGGCGTCGCCCACTCCGAGGTGACGGCGACGTCCGCCTTCAGGTGCCACCAGACGTCGTAGCCGAACCACTGGTCGCCGCGGTCCTTCTCCCACGCGCCGACCACCTCGAACGTGTCGTGGTCGATCAGCGCGACGCCGCCCGGGCCGTCGCTCCCGTTCGCGCCGCCGAGGTTCGACATGAAGATCCCGCCCGGGCCGCAGTGGACGGTGTGCGGCCGGGAGTAGCCAGCCTTCTCGGCTAGCTCCTCGGGCTCGATCGTGCGCACGAGGCGAGGCGCGCGCGGCTCGGGCTTCGTGTCGAGGACATAGGTGCGCGACGAGCGCAGGCCCGGCACGACGAGGAAGCGCCGCTCGAGCTCGTGATGCGCGTGGCCCTCGTGGCAGAGGGCGCTCGAGCACGCGTTCCAGCCGAAGTGGTGGAGCTCGTTGCCCGCGTGCGGCAGCTCGGTCCAGCCGACGACGCGGCCGTAGGTCGCCGAGCCGGCGTCGCAGTCGACGACGGCCATCGCGTCGTTCCGAGCCATGGCCGGATCGAACGCGGCGACGTAGGCGAGCGTCTCCGGCGGCGCGGCGACGGCCTCGGCGGGTGAGCGATAGAAGGTCGTGTCCATCTAGGTCTCCTCCATCAGTGCACGAAGTTCCGACAGCTTCTCGTGCCGCAGCTCGTCCCGCTCCCCCCGGTCGACCCGCGCGATCACGTCCTCGACGAGCGGCGCCAGCTCGAGCGGGTTGAACGGCTTCGTCACGTAGTCGACGCCGCCGATGTCGAGCCCGCGCGCGCGGTCGCGGAACTCGGCCCGCGCGGTGAGGAAGATGATCGGGATGCCGTGCGTCGCCGGATCGAGAAGCAGCTGCTCGGCCACTCGCCACCCGTCGAGGCCCGGCATCATCACGTCGAGCAGGATCACGTCGGGCCGCTCGGTGCGCGCGTACTCGACGCCGGTCGGCCCGTCTGCGGCCTCGAGCACGTCCATCTCCTCCGCCTCGAGGTTGACCCGGCACAGGAGCCGGATCGGAGCCTCGTCGTCGATTACGAGCACCTTGGTCATGGCAGGAGGGGACCGCCGGCGGCGCGCGAGCCTGGGCGCGGTATACCCGCGGGCACCCGATTCACTCCACGCCCGCCGCGGTCGCGACGCGGCCCTTGGCCGCGGGAAGCGCGAATGAGAACCGCGAGCCCTCGCCCTCCTCCGAGTCGACGTCGATGTGGCCGCCCATTGCCTCGACGAGCCCGCGCGCGATGAAGAGCCCGAGCCCCGTCCCGCCGAGCGCCGGGTCCCGGCCGGGCGTCTCGGCCCGGTAGAACTTCCGGAAGATCCGCTCCCGCTCGGCGGGCGGGATCCCGATCCCCTCGTCGACGACCTCGAGCTCGACGGTGGCTCCGCGGCGGCGTGCGGCGACCGTGACGGTTCCACCGTCGGGCGAGTACTTGACGGCGTTGTCGACGAGCGCGCCGAGGATCTGGCGGAGCTTCTCCGCGTCGGCCTCGGCGGCGAGCGGCCGCTCGGGAACCTCGACCACGAAACGGTGCGCCTCGAGCGCGCCGTTCTCCTGCACGGTCGCCACGATCTCGTCGACGATCGCTCCGACCTCGGTCGGCGCCAGATTCACCTGGAGGTCGCCGGTGTCGAGCCGAGCCACGTTCAGCAGCGCGTCGACGATCGACGTCAGGCGGTCGGACTCGGACGCGATGTAGCCGAGGAACGTCCGCCGCGCCTCCTCGCCGAAGAGGACGTCCTGGCGCAGCAGCGTCTCGGCAAAGCCGTAGATCGAGGTGAGCGGCGTCCGCAGCTCGTGCGAGACGGCGGCGACGAACTCCGACTTCATCTGCTCGACGCTGCGGTCGGCCGAGATGTCGCGGAACGCGAAGATCCGGCCCGCGACGGCCCCGGCCGGGTCCCGCATCACCGCCTCCGTCAGGGAGAGCCAGACCTCCTCGCCGCCGCGGACGATCGAGACGAGCCGGTCGCCGGCCGGCGCGTCGCCCTGCGACTCGAGGCCGCGCTTCAGCACCTGCACCGGCGTCCGGCCGAGCACCTCCTCCTGCGGGACGCCCGTGATCTGCTCGGCGGCGCGGTTCCAGAGCACGACCTTCCCGTCGCGATCGACGGCGACGATCCCGTCGGCGATGTTCGCGAGGATCGCGAAGCTCCGCTCCTTCTCGAGCGCGACGCGCTGGTAGAGCTCGGCGTTCGAGAGCGCCGCGGAGGTGTTCGACGCGAGCGCGAGCAGCGCGTCGACTTCCTCCTCGCGCCACGCGCGCGGTCGGCGGCCGTAGACCGAGAGGACGCCGTGGAGCGCCCCTTCGGGCCCGACGAGCGGCACTCCGAGGTACGACGCGTAGCCGTGCGCGAGCAGCGCGTCCGCGGCCGCGAGGCGGGGATCGTCGCGCGCGTCCTCGACGGCGACCGGGCCGCGCGTCTGGACGACGTCCCCCGACAGCCGGCCGGTCGCGGGCGACTCCTCGCCGATCAGGTCGGCGACGCCGCCTCCTTCCGCCGCGCTGACGACGAGCTGGTCCTCCTCGAGGACGCGGATCACGCAGGCCTCGGCGCCGAGGAGCTCCGGCGCCTGCTGGACGACCTCGTCGAGGACGGCCGCGGGGTCGAGCTCGGTCGCGAGCAGGCCACCGGTGCGGGCGAGCTGCTGCGCTAGCGCGCGTGCGGTCCGCTCCGCCTCGAACAGGCCGCTGCGCTCGAGCGCGCCGCGCGCGGCGTCGCCGAGGTGGCGCGCCAGCTCGAGGTCGTCGTCGGCGAACGTCTTCGGCTCGTCGAAGCCGACGAGCACGAGGCAGCCGCCCTCGCCGCGCGGATCCTGGAGCGGGACAGCGAGCAGCGACGCGCAGCCGCAGGCCGTCAAGCGGCGGACCCACTCGTCGCCGAACCGGTCGTCGTCGGCGACCGTCGGGACCGCGACCAGCCGCCCTTCGGCGGCCGCGTCGTGGAGGACGGCGCTGTCGGATAGGCCCTCCCGCAGCCGGTCCGGAAGCCCGTGGGAGCCGACGAGCTCGAGCGCGCCGGCGAGCGGCATCAGCACCGCCGCCCAGCTCCCGCCGAGCGCCTCCGTCGCCGCGTGCGCGACTGCGGCGTACGTCGCCTCGAGCGAGACCGACTGACCGAGGATCGACGCGATCCGGTAGAAGCCCCGCTGGACCTGAGCCTGCTGCGTCCGCTCCGCGAACGTCTCGGCGTTTCGGAGCGCCAGCGAAGCGAGCCCGGCGAAGGTTTCGAGCACGTGCGCCTCGCCCGCCTCGAACGACCCGCCGGCGCGGCGGCCGACGCCGAGGACGCCGAGCGTCTCGCCGCCCCACGCCATCGGCGCCACAATCGCGGCCGAGAAATCGGCGTAGGCGGAGTGCGGCACGGGATCGATTACCTGCTCGTACTCCTCGGCGACGACTGGCCGCAGTCGGCGGAGTGCCTCGCCGGCCGCGCCCTTGTCGGTCGGGAACTCGAAGCCCACGAGGTCCGGGGGCAGGCCGTGGACGGCTGCGCAGCGGAGCGAGCCGCGGTCCCGGTCGAGCAGGTAGCAGTCGGCGGCGTCGGCGCGGAGGAGCTGCGCGACGAGGTCGACGAGCCGCTGGAGGACGACGTCGACGCGGAGCTCGCTCGCGAGCGCCTGCGCAGCGTCGAGGAGCCCCGTCTGCTGCGCGAGCCGGTGCTCGTTCTCGGCGAGGAGCCGAGCGACGTGGAGGCCGAGGCCGAGCTCGCGGGCGATCGCCTCGAGCAGCGCCTCGTCCGTGTTCGCCCACGGGACGGCGCGGCCGCGGTGCACGGAGATCACACCGACCGTCTCGCCGCCGACCGAGATCGGCGTCGCGAGCGCGGAGCGCGAGCCGAGCGCGAGCAGTGGCTCGCGCCCCCCGAGCGCGGCGTCGTCGAGCGTCGGGTCGGTCTCGACGTCGTCCACGGCGACGGTGCGCGAGTCGCGAAGCGCGAGGTTCGAGACCGCGAGCGCGTCCGCCACGCCCGCGATCGACTCGAGCCCCGGCTCGTACCACTCGGCCGCGACGGGCATCTCGCGGTCGTCCTCGCCGACCCGGACGAAGCAGCGGCTCGCCGCGAGGGCGGTGCCGGTCTCGGTCACGGCCACGTCCAGCACGGCCTTCACGTCGAGCTCGGAGCGGACCTTGCGCGCCACGCGCGCGATCAGCCGCTCGCGCTCGAGGGCTCGCTCGAGCTCCTCCGCCGAGCGCATCCGGTCGAGCGCGAGCGCGGCCTCGGCGGCGAGAGCCTGCATCAGCGCCAGCTCGTCGGGTTGGAAGGCTCGGAGCTCGCCTGTCGAGGCGACGACGAGGACGCCGATCACACGACCGTTCGAGATCAGCGGGATCCAGGCGCCGCTCCTCGCGCCGATCCGCTCGGCGAGCCTCTGGCTGACCCGCGTCGAGCCGGCGACGTCGTAGACGGTCACGGGCGCCGCTTCGAAGACCGCGCTCGCGATCCCCGACGGCTCTCGCCGAAGGTCGAGCCGAATCTCCCGCCACCAGTCGAGATCCTTCCCCTCGCCGCGAGCGAGCAGCCCGGTCGCCTCGCGCCCGTCCGGGCTGACCAGCGCGAGCGAGGCGAACTCGATCCCGAGCAGCTCCCCGACCTGGTCGAGCAGGACGCGCGCGGCCGCCTGGAGGTCGTCGGTGCGGGCGAGCGCGTTCGAGATCGCGGTCACCGCCTCGAGCTCGCGGTCGCGGATCGACGTCCGCTCCTCCGCCTCGCGCGCCCGGATGCTGCCGGCGGCGATCTGTCCGCGGTCGCGCCAGCGCAGGAGGAAGAGCCCGCCGGGAACGAGCGCGACCAGCGTCGCGGCGAACGAAGGCCAGAGGTGCCCGCCGATCGGCTCCCGGTCGACGAGGACGACCACCGCGTCGATCGTGGCGGCCACGGCGATGCACGGGAACACGGCCGCCACGGCCACGTCCAAGATGGACAACCGACGGCGCTCGCGCCAGAGCGTCGGCAGCAGCTCGACGGTGACGGCGAGGTACAGCGCGGCCAGAACGAACAGGGGCGCCGCGTTGAACACGACCGACTTCGTTGCGTCACTCACTGGGCGACTCGGATGATAGGGAGCCGCCGTGACGCTCCGAAAGGGCCGCCCTGGGAACCACGGCCCGTTTATGAGTTGCAAAGATGGGCCGTGTGGCCCATTGGCAGCTGCGCGGCGGCAGGATAGCTTCACGGCTACTGGGCGATGCGAGCCGCGGCGCGCGAACCTGGCCTTTGCAGGCCGCGGCGAGCACTCAGGGAGCGGCCCGCCGCACCGACCCCCCGAGCGGCGGGCCTCTCCCTGTCTGATCTGTCGTATCTGTAAAGAAATCGGTTCCCTCCGTAGCGCGCGGACCGGCCTGGCTACCATGCCCCGCGGTTTGGTGGAGCGAGTTCTCCTCGCCTCGCCGCGGGGGTACTGCGCCGGGGTAGAACGTGCCGTCGAGACGGTCGAGCGAGCGCTCGAGCGATTCGGGGCTCCCGTCTACGTCCGCAAGCAGATCGTCCACAACGGCCACGTGGTGCGAGAGCTCGAGGCGCGGGGCGCGATCTTCGTCGACGACGAGCGCGAGGTGCCGCCGGGCGGGACGGTCGTCTTCTCCGCGCACGGGGTCGCACCGTCCGTGCACGCCGCCGCGGCAGCGCGCCGGCTCGCGACGATCGACGCGACGTGCCCGCTCGTCACGAAGGTGCATGCCCAGGCGCGCCGGTACGCCGCGTCCGGCTACACGATCGTCCTGATCGGCCACGCGGGCCACGAGGAGGTCGTCGGCACGATGGGCGAGGCGCCCGCCTCGACCGTCCTCGTCGAGTCGGTGGAGGACGTGGAGGCGCTCGAGGTCGAGCCGGGGACGCCGCTCGCCTACATCACGCAGACGACGCTCTCGGTCGACGAGACGGCCGACATCGTCGCGGCGCTGCGCCGCCGCTTCCCCGCCGTCTACGCACCCGCGCGCGAGGACATCTGCTACGCGACCTCCAACCGCCAGTGGGCCGTGAAGGAGCTGCTGCCGCGGATCGACCTCCTGCTCGTGATCGGCTCCGCGAACAGCTCGAACTCGAACCGCCTGGTCGAGGTCGCCCGGGCCGGCGGCGTCGACGCGCACCTGATCGAGGACGAGCGCGCGATCGACGAGGGCTGGCTCGCCGGCCGGCGCGTCGTCGGGCTGACCTCGGGCGCGTCCGCTCCCGAGCGGCTCGTCACGCGCGTCTGCGAGTGGTTTCGCGCCCGCGGCGTCCGGATCTTCGAGGAGGCCGCGACCGTCCGCGAGGACGTCGCGTTCAAGCTCCCGGTCGAGCTCCGGCGGACGGCCGCGACGCACGCCGCCTAGGGAGGGACTAGCGAAACGTGACCTTGTGCCACTGGAACGCACTGCTCGCCCCTAGCCCCTCCTAGCTCGCGTGGCGGACTTCGCCGAGCTCCTCGCCGCTTACGACGCGCAGGTTCGGACGCACCTGCCCGAACCCCTGCCGCGCGGTGTGCAGGCCGAGCACGACGGCCCGCTCGTGCGCGTCTCCGGGCTGGCCGACCGCGGCTTCGTCCTCTACCGCGACCTCGACGGGATCGGCGGCGACGCCCTCGACGAGCTGATCGAGCGCCAGGTGCGGGTGTTCGAAGACCGCGGCGAGCGCTTCGAGTGGAAGCTGCACGGGCACGACCGACCGGAGGACCTGCCGCAGCGGCTCCGCGCCGCCGGCTTCGTGCCGGAGCCGGACGAGACCGTGGTCATCGCCCCGGTCGCCGAGATCGCCCACCCGCCGGCGCTTCCCGACGGCGTGGTTCTCCGCGAGGTGACGGGCCGGACCGACCTAGATCGCATCGAGACGCTGGGCGAGGCGGCCTTCGGCACGCGGCACGTCGGCATCGCGGAGATGCTCGAGTCCGAGCTCGAGGCGGATCCCGAAGCGCTCGCGGTCGTCGTCGCGGAGGCTGGTGACGCGGTCGTGTGCGCGGGCTGGGTCCGCTTCGAGCTCGGTACCGAGTTCGCGACGCTCTGGGGCGGCGGAACGCTGCCGGCCTGGCGCCGGCGCGGGATCTACCGCGCGGTGGTCGCGTACCGCGCGAACCTCGCGGCGGAACGCGGCTTCCGCTACCTGCAGGTCGACGCGTCGAGCGACAGCCGGCCGATCCTCCAGCGGCTCGGCTTCACCGCCGTGACCACGACGACGCCTTACGTCTGGTCGCCGCGCGCGGACTGACCGGCGGAAGCTCCTCCGTGTCGGCCTCCGCGCCGAGGAAGCGCGCGAGCCGCGTCGCTTCGTCGTCCGAGATCGACACGGCTCCCTCGACCACGCCGTTCTCGCTCCAGACGCTGAACCGGACGTGCTGGTCCTCGACGTAGCGTGAGACGCGGAGCGCCTTCCCGTGATCGACCTCGAGCGTCGCGGGGAAGAACTCGACGAGCTTTCGGCGAAGCGCGGCAGCGCACCACGGGCAGAAGCGGAACCTCGCCTCCAGCACCTCCCCGCACTGCGGACACTCCTGCACGGCGCCTCCTCGTGGGGAGACTAGCGCGCCTGCTACGCGCGCGCTATCCGCGGCTCCGCTGCGTCGCCGTCGAGGCGGATCTCCGTCGCGAGCACCTCGCGCCTGATCCAGTCGCCGTGCCGCTCGACGAGCTCGGCGAGCGACTGCGGCAGCGTGAGGACGATGCGGTCGGTCAGCTCGAGGCCCGCCTCCTTGCGCAGCGAGTTCACCTGCCGGATCAGGTCGTAGACGCGGCCCTCGAGGCGCAGCTCGTCGTCGAGCCGCGTGTCGAGGGCGACGGTCAGGCCGTCCGCCGACGCGACCGCGAAGCCCTCGCGGCCGCCGCGCTCGACCAGCACGTCCCCGGGATCGAGCTCGTGGCCTGCGGCGCGGAACCTGCCCTCGCCGAGCTCCTCGAACTCGCCCGCGGCGAGCGCCTGCTGCACCGTGCGGAGCTCACGACCGAGCCGCGGGCCGAGGACCGGGAGGTTCGGCTTCACGCGGAGCTCCGCCTCGACCGGCTCGAAGGCCACGTCCTTGACGCGCACCTCGGCCGCGATCTCGTCGCCGTGGCGGCCGGCGAGCCGCGCCCCGTCGACGACGAGCCGCCGCAGCGGCTGCCGGAGCTTGAGGCCCGAGGTCGCGCGCGCCTGGTGCGCGAGCGCGACGACGCGGCGGACGTCCGCGATCTCGTCGAGGAGCGCGCGGTCCGGCTCCGGCACCTCCGGCCAGCGCGCGAGGTGGACCGACGACGGCCCGTCCGGGACGAGGTTCCGCCACAGGTGGTCGGTCAGGAACGGCATGATCGGCGAGACCACCCGGAGCAGCTGCACGAGCGCGTACCAGAGCGTCTCGAGCGCGGCCCGCTCGGCCTCCCAGAAGCGAGGCCGCGACCGCCGGATGTACCAGTTCGAGAGGTCGTCGACGTAGGCCTGGTACGCACGCATGACCTCGACGGTCAGGAACGCCTCGTAGCCGGCCTCGGCCTCGCGGACGAGCTCGTGCGTCCGCTCGACCAGCCAGCGGTCGAGCGGCGCGAGCTCGCCGCGCGGCTCGAGCTGCGACCACGACGGCTGGAAGCCCTCGATGTTCGCGTACGAGACGAAGAACGAGACGGAGTTCCAGAGCGTCAGGAGCTCGCGCTTGATCTCGTTCGCCGGCCCGAAGCCGAAGAGGAGGTTGCGATCGGGCGGCTGCGCGCAGTACTGCCACCGCATCACGTCGGCGCCCATGCGCTCGAACGCGTCCACGGCGTCGATCATGTTCCCCCAGGAGCCGTGCATCTCGCGGCCCCGCTCGTCGAGCATCTTCTCGTAGCCGAGCACCCGCTCGAACGGCGCGCGACCGGTCAGCACGACCGACATGAAGAGCTGCGAGTAGAACCAGAGCCGGATCTGCTCGCGCATCTCCGAGACCCAGTGCGCCGGGAACCACTTCTCCCAGTACGCGTGGTCGGGCAGGTCCGCGTGCGTCAGGCCGTTCGCGGCGCCGGTCGCGTAGCCCTCGTCGATCCAGGTCGGGTTCCGCCAGCCGAGCGTCGAGAACGGGACGATCCCGGCGTCGAGCCAGACGTCGCCGACCTCTGCGATCCGCTCGACCGGCTCGCCGCACTCCTCGCAGCGGATCGGCACGCGGTCGATCCACGGCCGGCGAAGCTCCTCGAGCTGGTCGAACCCGGAGACCGCCCGCTCCTCGAGCTCGGCCTTCGAGCCGATCACGTTCAGGTGCCCGCACTCGCATGGATAGAAGGGCAGCGGCAGCCCGTAGTAGCGGCGGCGGGAGATGTTCCAGTCGCCCATGTTGTGGAGCCAGTCGTCCATGCGCTTGCCCATGTACTCGGGCGTCCAGTCGACGGCCGCGTTCGCGTCGAGCATCTGCTGCCGCAGGTCGCGCACGGAGATGAACCAGTCGTCGGCGATGCGGAAGATGAGCGGCGTGTGGCAGCGCCAGCACTCGGGGTAGCGGTGCTCGTACAGCCCGGACTCGAGGAGGATTCCCTTCTCCTCCAGGTTGCCGATGATCTGCTCGGCGGCCTCGACGGTGGAGAGGCCGTGCAGCCAGCCGTACTCGTCGTAGAAGCGCCCTGACTCGTCGACCGGCGTGAGGACCGGCAGGTCGTGGACGCGCGAGAGCTCGAAGTCCTCCGTGCCGGCGCCGGGCGCGATGTGGACGACGCCGGTGCCCTCGTCGAGCGAGACCTCGTCCCAGGGGATGACGCGGTGGTCGACCTTCGGCGCGAGCTCGTCGAACGGGCCGCGATAGCGCCAGCCGACGAGCTCCGAGCCCGGCTTCTGCTCGTCGAACGTCTCGTCCGGATAGCGGCCTGCCGCGACCCACTCGCCGTTCGAGCGCCGGCCGTACTGGGCGTCAGGATTTACGGCCGCTGCGACGTTGGCCGGCAACGTCCACGGCGTCGTAGTCCAGACGACGAGCGACTCCCCCGGCCGGTCGAGAAGCGGGAAGCGGACGAAGAGCGACGGGTCGGCGCGGTCGACGTAGGAGCCGATCAGCTCGTGCTGCGAGATCGACGTCCCGCAGCGCGGACACCACTCGGTCGAGCGGTGGCCCAGGTAGAGCCAGTCGCGCTCGTGCACGACCTTCAGCATCCGCCAGACGTACTCGATGTTCGTGTCGCTGAACGTGAAGTAGTCGTCGCCCCAGTCCATCCACTGGCCGAGCCGCTTCGAGCCCCGCCAGAGCTCCTCTACGTACCGGACGACGTACTCGCGGCACTTCCGCGCGAAGCGCTCGAGCCCGTACTCCTCGATCTCGCGCTTCGAGTTGAGGCCGAGCTCGCGCTCGACGCCGACCTCGATCCAGAGGCCCTGGCAGTCGAAGCCGTTCTGGTATCGCTGGTCGAAGCCGCGGAGCGCCTTGTAGCGCTGGAAGACGTCCTTGAGCGTCCGGCCCCACGCGGTGTGGACGCCGAGCGTCTTGTTCGCCGTGACGGGCCCGTCGACGAACGACCAGGGCTCGCCGCCACGGTTCTGCTCGCGGAGCCGCTCGAACGTCCCCTCGCGCTCCCAGATCTCGAGCAGCTCGAGCTCGAGCGCCGGATGGTCCGGCACGTGTGGGAGCGGCTGGAAGACCTCGTCCGGCACGACGGCGATCCTAGCGAGGGAAGATCGCCGTGGTTCAGGGCGTTTTGCACCGGGTATTGCGGGATTCCAAAGCGACGAAAGGACGAGATCGAATGGCCAACGACGTCACGGGAGAGACCTTCGACCAGGAGGTGCTCGAAAGCGACAAGCCGGTGCTGGTGGACTTCTGGGCCGAGTGGTGCGGGCCGTGTCACGCCGTCTCCCCGGTCCTCGAGCGGATCGTCGAGGAGCGCGGAGACGAGCTCAAGCTGGTGAAGGTGAACATCGACGAGGAGCAGGAGCTCGCCATGCGGTACGGCGTCCAGTCGATCCCGCTGATGATCCTCTTCAAGGACGGCCAGCCGGCCGCGCACGCCGTGGGCGCGATGCCGAAGGGGATGCTCGAACGCGAGCTCGGCCTCGTCGAGGCCGCAGCCTAAGGAGCGCGGAGGAACCCCTGGTTCCCCCGCGAGCCCCCTCCTCTAGGGCGTTTGTGCGCTTCGAGCGTCGGCGGAGCCGGCGGATGAACGCTCGATCCCGCGGTCGCCTCTCCGGAAGTTAGCCTCCCGCCGGGCCGAGCCTGGCTCCGGCGGCGGCGCGCTACGAACCCTCGGCGGCTTCTTTTTCGGGCTTTGGGGTCGGCGAGACGGCTCGGTCGGCAGGCTCTTGCACGAGGTTGAGGACGCGCATGCCGTGCACGAAGACGATCGAGCCTCCGAGCCAGCCGCCCAGCGTGAGGAGCCCGAAGCCGACGAGCGTGAGGACGAACTGGCCGGCGTGGACGTTGCCCTCCTTGAAGCTCCCGTGCCCGGTCAGCGCGGCGATCCCGAAGAAGACGGTCGCGGAGACCATGGCGGTCAGGTGGAGCGTCGCGGTCTTCCAGATCTCGGAGCCCCACTCGAGCGCGAGCCAATCTGCGAGGCCGGTGAGAGCGGTCGGCACGGTCACGATCAGGCCGGCGAGGAGCGCGAGCCACCAGCCGTGCGTCGCCGCGTTGTTCGAGATCCCGGTCACGTCGGCGAGCGCGGCGATCGTCGCGAAGGTGTAGATCCCGATCGTCGCGTCGGTGAGCGGCGGATGGAGCGGGTGCCCCGGTAGGCCGCGGATCAGGTAGCTGAGCTTCACGCGCGGCGGATGCTAAGGCATCGCGCCCCGCGGAGCGGCGCTTCTCGCCGGGCTAGTCCTCGGTCGAGTCGAGGAAGGCGAGGAAGGCGGCGTGCTTCGCGAGGTAGGCCTCGATCTCGGCCACTCCGGCGCCCGCCCAGTCCTCGAGCCACGTCTCGCTGAGGTCGTCTTCGATGTAGTGAAGACCGCGTTCGCTCATGCGTCGCATGATCGGCATGGAGGCGGACGTGCACCATGGGCCGAACGGCTCAACTTTTCGGGCTACTGGACCTATTAGTCTGAGCGGCCGGTGGGCGGCTTCCTGCTCGTGAACCCGCGCGCGGGAGCTGCGCGCCCGAGCCCGGAAGAGGTGGCCGACGCGGCCGCCGCGCACGGGATCGAGGTGCACGTCCTTCGGGAGGGCGACGACGCGGTCGCGATAGCTCGCGCCGCTCGGACCGACGCGCTCGGGGTCGCGGGCGGGGACGGCTCGCTTGCGCCGATCGCGGCAGTCGCGGTCGAGCGCGACCTCCCCTTCGTCTGCGTCCCGCTCGGCACGCGAAACCACTTCGCGCGCGATCTCGGGCTCGACCGCGACCACCCGCTCGCCGCGCTCGACGCCTTCTCTGGCCGCGAGCGCCGGATCGACCTCGGCCGCGCGGGCGACAGGCCGTTCCTCAACAACGTGTCGATCGGCCTGTACGCGCGGCTCGTCCACGGGCGCGAGCACCACCGCCGCCGGCGGAACACGCTCGCCCTCGCGCGCGCGGCCGTGGTCGTCCTCCGCGAGCGGCACCCGGCTCGGCTCAGCGTCGACGGCCGGCCGATCGAGGCGCCGGTCGTGCTCGTCGCGAACAACGCGTATCGGCTCGAGCTGCTCTCGATCGGCGAGCGCGAGCGGCTCGACGAGGGCCTGCTGCACCTGTACGCACCGACGGGGCTCGCGCGCCGCGAGTGGCGCGAGCGGAGCGGCGCGCGGGTCGTCGTCAGCGGCGATCGGCCGCAGACGTTTTTCGTCCAGTCAGAGGATGGTCGGCGTTTGAACGTGCGGCTCGGCTCCACCGGCCGCGAGCTGTCCGCCGAGTCGCTCGGCCACGGTTTGTTCCGCTTCGACTACGATCCACGGCGCGATGGATCGCTGACGCCGGCGGATGGCGAGTTGCGCGCGCGGTTGACGATCGACGGCCAGCACGCCGAACGCGAGCTGCGCGCCGTGACCCCGCTGCCGCACCCGCGCTGGTTCTGCGTCTCGCCCGACGGGACGTGGGCCGCAGTGCCGAGCGAAGAGACGGACGAGTTGATCGTGTTCGGCCCGGATCGGCGCTGGAACCGAATTCCGATGGGCGATGGCCCGGTGGATTGCGCATTTGCGCCCGACGGGCGCGTTTTGGTCACCCACCGTTACGAGGGCGCAGCAGCAGGCGCTCT
>Ga0081539_10002642_pt1 | contig 24471 bp, 18 predicted proteins | sample TabmetS4T2R2_FD_71023 | JGI IMG/M metagenome (GOLD analysis project Ga0081539, IMG submission 71023) | Tabebuia heterophylla rhizosphere microbial communities from the University of Puerto Rico - S4T2R2 | ecosystem: Host-associated > Plants > Roots > Rhizosphere ...
TCTGACGAGCTCGGCATCCAGCCCGGACCCGAACTGCGACGGCTGGAACAGGCCATCTTGTGTGAGGACCCGAGCCTGGACCTGCCGGCCATCGCGGCCGCTGGCCGCCCGCCCACCCCGGCGCTCCGCCCGCCCCACCAGATTCCCTCCGCGGTCGCTGACTTCACCGGCCGCCGCCAGCACCTGGACGAGCTGGACCGGCTCCTGAGCCCGGAGGCGGACACCACGGCGGTGGTGATCTCGGCGATCGCCGGCACTGCCGGAGTCGGCAAGACCGCCCTGGCCATCCAGTGGGCGCACCGGGTCCGCGACCGCTTCGGCGACGGACAACTGTATGCGGGCCTGCGCGGCTACGCCCCGACCCCGCCGATGCGCGCCATCGACGCCCTGGCCGGGTTCCTGCACGCCCTGGGCGTGCCCGCCGAGCAGGTGCCGCTGGACCTGGAGGAGGCGGCCGCGCTGTACCGCACGCTGCTGGCCGACAAGCGAATGCTGGTGGTGCTGGACAACGCCCGCAGCGCCGACCAGGTCCGCCCGCTGCTGCCGGGCAGCCCCGGCTGCCTGGTGCTGGTCACCAGCCGCGACCGGCTGGGAGGCCTGGTCGCCAAGGACGGGGCCAGGCGGCTGACCCTGGACGTGCTGACCTCAGAGGAAGCCAACCAGCTGCTGGCGCGGCTGCTGGGGCAGACCAGGGTCCACGCCGAGCCGGCCGCCGCTGCGGAGCTGGCCCACGCGTGCGCGCACCTCCCGCTGGCGCTGCGGATCGCCGCTGCCAACCTGGCCGACCAGCCTCAACGCAGCATCGCGGGCTACGTCGCGGAGCTCGGCCAGGGTGACCGGCTGGGAGCCCTTACGGTAGCCGGCGACGAGCAGGCTGCGGTGCGAGCCGCTTTCGACCTGTCCTACACCGCCCTACCCCCGGAGACGCGCCGGTTGTTCCGGCTGCTGGGCCTGGTCCCTGGCCCGGAGGTCGCCGCCGCAGCCGCCGCCGCCCTCATCGACACCCCACCCTCGCACACCGCCAAGCTGCTGGACCAGCTGGCCGCCGCCCACCTGATCGACCAACACGCCGCTGGCAGGTTCGCCTTCCATGACCTGCTGCGCCTGTATGCTGCCGAGCGTGCCCACCTCGAGGACACCGAGGAGGAGCGCACGGCCGCGATCGGACGGCTGCTCGACTGGTATCTGCACACCGTCGACACCGCCGCTCGCCTGCTCTACCCGGACAAGTTGCGGCTGCCCATCCCCCGGGCTGAGGCCCCACGGTCGCCGGCTCCGTTCCACGACCACAGTGGGGCGCTGGCGTGGCTGGACGCCGAGCGACCCAACCTGCTCGCGGCCGTGCGGTACGCCGCCGAGCACGGGCCGCGGCCGCTGGCCTGGCTGCTGGCCGATGCCTTACGCGGCTACCTGTGGCTGCGCATGCACACGGTGGACTGGCTCGCGGTTGCGCATGCTGGCCTGGCCGCCGCCCAGGCCGATCGGGACCTCCGCGCCCAGGCCGCCGCCCATCTCAGCATCGCCGACGTCTGCTGGCGGCAGAGCCGCGACCAGCAAGCCGTCGAGCACTACTCCCAGGCCCTGGCGCTCAACCGGGCCACCGGATGGCTGGAGGGGCAGGCGGCCGCCCTCGGCAACCTCGGCAACGTGTACTGGCGGTCGGGGAAACTCGAGCAGGCAACCAGCCAGTACCTGGAGGCGTTGGCGCTCAACCGGCAGATCGGGTGGCTCGAAGGCCAGGTGGTCAACCTCTCCAACCTCGCCATGGTGTGCTGGGAGCAGGGCCGGCTCCAGGAGGCGGCAGCCCACGCTACCGAGGCGCTTGCCCTGTACCGTCGAGTCGGTTCCCGCAGTGGCGAGGCGCTCGTGCTCAGTAACCTGGGTGAGATTCGCCACGCCCTGGGTCGGCTCGACCAGGCGCTCGACCATCTCAACCAGGGCCTCGCGCTGCACCGGGAGGTCGGGGACCGAGTTGGGGAAGCCGACGCGTTGCGTGGCCTGGCGGCCACCTATTGCGACACCGGTCGCCTGCGGCCAGCGCTTGAGCTGGCCGACGCCGCCTTGGCCCTGGCCCGCGAGGTCCGTGAGCGCCGGTTCCAGGCCGACGCCCTCAACGCCCTGGCTACCATCCAGCTGTCTCTGGGCCGGCAGCAGGCAGCAATTGACCACTCTCAGCAGGCGCTGCGGCTCGCCCGCGAGACCGACAACCACTACCCCGAGGTGGAGGCGCTGAACGGGTTGGCGGCCGCGCTCCGCGGGCTCGGCGACCTCGATCAGGCCGCCGCACATGCCCGCCAGGCGCTCGAACTGGGCCGCCTGGCCGGATACCGGCTGCTGGCAGGCCAAGCTCTCACCATCCTGGCCGACGTCCACCTTGGCCGAGACGATGCCGATCAGGCTGCGGACTACGCCCGGCAAGCACTCGCCCTACACCGCAAGACCGGCCATCGCTTGGGCGAAGCACGTACCCTACTGGTGCTCGGTCACTCGCAGCGCCACACTGGCCGAGACGATGCTGCTCTGCCCTGCTGGCAGCAAGCCCTCGCCCTGTTCACCGACATCGGCGCCCCCGACGCCGACCAGGTCCGTGCCCTGCTCCAAACCGACGCGCGGTGACGGTAGAGCTGATTCGGCCGACTCAGGTGAGACGCGGACCGTTCAGAACTCCAGGTGGAAGGTCAGCTCGACCTGGGGCTGCGTCGGCGTCGAGATGTCGCGAGAGACCACTTGTCCACCTGCGCCCTGGTACTGACCGGAGCCACCGGTGACCGGCAGCGTGAAGTTCAGCGACCTGTTGACGATCGTGCCTTGGGTTGTGATCTGGCCACCGGGGAGAATTGAGTAGGAGGTTCATGTGATGGCCTTACGGCCTGCCAAGGGTCGGCGACGGGTTGGTGGGCTAGCGCGGCTGGGCGGTGGCCGGGTCGCCGGGCAAGGCCCGGTCCAGCTGGGCGCGGGAGCTGATGTCCAGCTTGGTGAACACCTTGCCCAGGTGGTACTTGACCGTCCGCGGGCTGATGAACAGCCGGGCGCCGATCTCCTGATTGGAGAGGCCGGTCGTGGCAAGCCGGGCGATCTGCATCTCCTGCGCGGTGAGCTCGCGGTGCGTCTTGACGGAGCGTTTTCGCACCGTCTCGCCGGTGGCCTGCAACTCTCGACCGGCCCGCTCGGCGAACCCCTCCATGCCCATCGAGCTGTACAGCTGGTGGGCGATGCGCAGTTGCTCGCGGGCGTTCACGCGCCGACCTTGGCGGCGCAGCCATTCGCCGTAGAGCAGATGGGCGCGGGCGAGCGCCACACGGATGCGGGTGCGGCCGAGCCGCTCGATCGCTTCGAGGTAGAGGCGTTCGGCCGCTTCACCGTTGCTCAGCAACGCTCGCGAGCGTGCCTCAACCCCCAGCGTCCAGTCCGTGCCGGCGGCATGGCTGATCTCCTGGAGCCGGCGAAGGGGGCCGGCGGCTCGCTCGGGGTCGCCGCTCCGGACGGCGGCCTCGATGATCTCGGTCGGCACCCAGGTCGACACTCCCAGCTCGAGGGGGTCCTCGGCGGCCTTCTCGGCGGCCGAGAGGGCGTCCTCGTAGCGGCCGAGGCCATTGAGGAGCACCGCGCTGGCCCACTCGGTCGCGATCAGCCACAGCCCCTCGCCGCGGCGCTCCACTTCCTGCCGGCTGGCCTGGATCAGCGCGGAGGCCTCGGCTTCATGACCTCGCCAGGCGGCCAGCGCGATGGCACCCTGGGGCGCCAGCTGACTGCCGGTCGCCTCGACGACCGCCTCCGCCTCTGCCACCAGCGACGCCGCCGCATCCAGGTCGCCAACGAACAGCTGCACGCCAAAGCGTTCGATCAGGGCGATGGGGAGCAGGGAGAGCGCGCCGGCATTGCGGGCGAGCTGCACCTGGCGATCGGTGAGCTCATCCCAGCTCGCGTCGTCGCCCAAGGCCCGGGCGATGCGGCAGGCGAGCCAGAGCCAGCGGAGCGTCTCCTCCTCGGACATGGGCTCGTCCCGGAAGGCGCGAAGGGCCCGCTTCAGCGTCGTGGCCGCGGCGGCGTAGCCCTGCGTGGTCAGCATGGCCAGCCCGTCCAGCAAGAGATCGCAGGCGAGCGGGGACCGCCGGGAGGAGGCGCCCCAGTCTGCCGCGAGCACCGCATCGGCTACCTCGCGGACACCGCCGCCTCGAGCCAGGCGGCCGGCGAACAGCGCGGCGGAGAACGCGTCGAGGTAGGTCTCGCGCGCGAGGGTGGCGTCGATCGGCTCGAGCCGCTTGGCGGCCGCGAGCAGCATCGGGGGAGCAGCTCGGCCCCGGGTCACGGCGAACGTGATCTGGGCTCGGAGCAGTTCCGCACGCGCTTGCTGGAGCTCGTCGAGCGGTCCGGCCTGGGCCATCGCGAGCAGCTCCAGCGCCGTGTCGGGTGCCCCGGCCTGGTGCTTGCTCTGCGCGGCGGCCAGCTGGCGTCGAGCCCGGCGCGCCGGCTCGGGCGTGACCTCGGCAGCGCGCTGGAGGAACGCGGCGGCGGCGGCCAGGCCGCCGCGGGCCTGGGCGCGGCCGGCCGAGCGCTCCAGCTCGGCGGCGACCTCCTCGTCCGGCCCGGACGCGGCCTGGGCCCAGTGCCAGGCCCGGCGGTCGGGATCAAGCTCGGCATCGGTGGCCTCGGCCAGGGCCCCATGCACCGCCTGGCGCTGCGGCAGCGACGCCGACCGGTAGGCCGCCGAGCGCACCAGCGGATGGCGAAACAGGACCCGCGCGCCGAGCTCGAGCAGGCCGGCTTCGGCTGCCGGGCCCGCGGCCTGGGGGCCGATACCGAGGCGCTGGGCCGCCCGCCACACCAGCACCGGGTCGCCGACCGGCTCGGCCGCTGCCAGCTGCAGCAGCCGCCGGGTGTCGACAGGCAACGCGTCCAGTCGCCGCTGGAAGCTCTCTTCGATCCGCCCCGACAGCGGCATCGCGCCGGGGAGGGCGAACCCGCCGGCCAGCTCCGCCGGGGTCACGCCCCGGGGCAACTCCACCAGCGCCAGTGGGTTGCCCCGCGTCTCGGCCACGATCCGGTCGCGCACCCGCCCGTCCAGCGGCCCGGCGAGCACCGACTCAAGGAGTGCCCGCGCGTCGGGGTTGGCGAGCCCGTGGACCTGCAGCTCCGGTAGGCCCGCCAGGTCCAGTTCGTTGCCTGACTCGCGCACCGCGAAGACCACGGCGACCGACTCGGCCATCAGACGGCGGGACACGAAGGCAAGCGCCTGTGCCGAAGCCCGGTCGAGCCACTGGGCGTCGTCGACCACGCAGATCAGTGGGTGCTCCTCGGCGACGTCGGACAGGAGGCTCAGGACGGCCAGGCCGACAAGGAATCGATCTGGCGCTTCCCCCTCGTGCAGCCCGAACGCTGCGCCGAGCGCATCACCCTGCGGGCCCGGCAGACGCCCCAGGCGATGCAGCATCGGTGCGCAGAGCTGATGCAACCCGGCGAACGGGAGCTCCATCTCGGATTCGACCCCTGCCGCTCGTGCGATACGGCAGCCTGTCGCGTGCCCCTGCAGGTACTCCAGCAACGCGGTCTTGCCGACCCCCGCCTCGCCACGCAGGACAAGTGCCCGGCTCTGACCCGCCCGCACGTTCTCGACCAGCTGGTCCAGGGCCGCGCATTCGTCGTGCCGACCACGCAGCCGTGGCCTTGGAACCCTACTCGCCATTGTCACCGCCGAGGCGAGAACAGCCCACGGCGAGCTCCAGAGCCGCGCCGACGCGAGCGGGCAGCGCGGGCGCCGGCGGGAGTGCGGGCGACCCGAGTGTTCCATCCGCGTCGGAGGGCTCTGTCGCTGCCGTTGCGGCTGCTCTGCTTCTGTCGCTGCCAGTCTGCCCGCTCATGAGCCGACGTCAAGGGTAAGGAACCCCGCGATCCTCCTCGGCATCCACGGACGTCCAGGTTCGTGTGACCGGGGCGGCTACCCGGGAATCATCCAGGAGAGCAGGTTGGACTGCAGGAACACCAGCACGCCCATCAGGCAGCCGAGCCCGACCGCATGCCAGAAGCCGTAGCGCAGGATCTCGCCCTCGTTGCCTTGCTGCCCGGTCGCGACCCCCGCCACGACGATGCTCTGGGCGTCGATCATCTTGGCCATGACTCCGCCGCTGGAGTTGGCGGCCGTGGTGAGGACCGGCCTCAGCCCCGCCTGCTGGGCCGCGATCTGCTGGAGGTTGCCGAACAGCGCGTTGGACGAGGTGTCGCTGCCGGTCAGGGCCACCCCGAGCCAGCCGAGCAGGGGCGAGAAGAAGGCGAACAGCGCCCCGGTGGAGGCGAACGCCAGTCCCATGGAGGCGTCGAGCCCGGCGAAGCGACTGGTGTAGGCGATGGCCAGCATGGCGGCGATGGTCAACAGCGAGGTCTTCACCCGGTTCAGGGTGCCGAGGAGGATCCGCCCGACCTCGGCCGGCCGCACCCGCAGGTACAGCGCGCTGGCAATTGCGGTGAGCAGCAGCGCGGTCCCGGTCGCGGACAGCGGAGTCCAGGCGTACACGGCGGCGGTCGGCGAGGGTGTGGCAACCACCGGTGGGACCCTGACGACCTGCATGTCGAGTGCAGAGACGCTGATGCTGGCGCTGTAGATGTCGTTCAGGGAGCTCTTGGTCTGCGGCAGCCCCCAGAGGAAGACGATCAGGCCGAGCAGCATCCACGGCACCCAGGCCCGTCGCTTGTCCTGCCGGGTGGGGACGGGGGTATCCGCGGGGCTGTGGCGGGTGGCGGCGCCCGGGCCCTCCGGCCGCTGGGCGGCCGTCGGCAGGGCATTGTCGCGGTCGTGCTCGAAGCGCCAGATCGACCGCGGTCGCCAGAACCGGAGCAGCAGGAGCAGCGAGGCCATCGAGACCAGCGAGGCGAGGATGTCGGCGAGCTCCGGCCCGATGAAGTTGGAGACCAGGAACTGCACCAGCCCGAAGGAGACGCCGACGGTGAGCGCGGCCGGCCAGACCTCGAAGGTGGCCTTGCGCCCGGCTAGCGCCCAGACCAGCCAAAAGGGAATCAGCAGGGCGAAGAAGGGCAGTTGGCGGCCGACCATCGCGCTCAGGGTGCCGGCCGGCAGCCTGGTCACCCCGGCAAGGGTCAGGACCGGAGTGCCGATGGCCCCGAATGCCACCGGGGCGGTGTTGCCGATCAGCGACAGCCCGGCCGCGGGCAAGGGCCGGAACCCGAGCCCGATGAGCATGGCCGCGCTGATCGCGACCGGGGTGCCGAACCCGGCTGAGCCCTCGATGAAGGCGCCGAAACAGAACGCGATCAACAGGACCTGGATGCGGCGGTCGGACGCCATCCCGGCGATCGAGTCCTTGATCAGCTCGAACTGGCCGGTCTCGACGGTGAGGTCGTACACGAACATGGCCGTGAGCACGATCCAGCCGATCGGGAACAGCCCGAACAGCGCCCCGTTGGCCAGGGCCGCCGTCGCCATCGGTGCCGGCATCCCGTACACCAGCAGCGCGACCAGGAAGGCAGTGGCCAATCCGGCCAGCGCGGCGTAGTGAGCCCTGATCCGCAACAGCCCGAGCAGTCCGAGCAGGACGATGACCGGCAGCGCCGCCACGAGGGCCGACAAGGCGAGGTTGTCGGCGACTGGTTCGTATCGCTGGTTCCAGACCGCAAGCATCACGGCCGGCCGTCCTTTCGAAGCAGCGGTGTCCCCGCAGCCCAACTGGCTACCGCGGCGGCCTGGACATCGGCCACCGGTGGCCGCGAGGAGAGGGCGCTACACAGGTCCGGGACCACGCCCAATCCTTGGCGAAACGGAACGGTTCCGCCATCAACGTGGCCACGCTCGACGGGCACACTATCGTCTGGCGGTCGCCGCGTCTGCGGCCACCGCCCAGCCGCGCAGTCCGCCGGCCAGTCGGGCGCCCACCGGCCAACGACTGGCCAGTTGGACTGTCCAGTGGCCGATGCGAGCGCGGCCGGCACGACCGACCCTTAGCAGGCCGCGAGCACCGCGTCGACGCCCGCAGGGTGCATGGCGGTCGGACGATCAATCGGTTGTCCGTCGGTTCGCCCTCTGCGGCGATGGGAGGAAACGGCAATGACGGAGACGAGAACCTCCGCCCCGGGTCCCGCCGAGGGGGCCGCAGCGGCCGAGGACAGCGCGGTCCGCCCCTTCCAGGTCAGCTTCCCCGACGAGGACCTGGCCGACCTGCGCCGCCGTATCGATGCGACCAGGTGGCCCGAGCGCGAGACGGTCGACGACGACTCCCAGGGCGTGTCGCTCGCGACCATGCAGGAGCTCGCCCGCTACTGGGCGACCGAGCACGACTGGCGCCCGTGCGAGGCCAGGCTGAACGCCCTGCCTCAGTTCCTGACCGAGATCGACGGCCTCGACATTCACTTCCTCCACGTCCGCTCCCAGCATGCCGACGCCCTCCCGATCGTCGTCACCCACGGCTGGCCCGGCTCGATCATCGAGCAGCTGAAGATCATCGGGCCCCTCACCGATCCGACGTCACACGGCGGCAGCGAGGCGGACGCCTTCCATGTGGTGATCCCCTCGCTGCCGGGTCACGGGTTCTCGGCCAAGCCGACCGCCACCGGCTGGGACCCGGTGCGGATCGCGCGCGCCTGGGTCGTGCTGATGAACCGCCTCGGCTACAGCGAGTTCGTGGCCCAGGGCGGCGACTGGGGTGCGGCCGTCACCCAGGCCATGGGCATCCAGGCGGCGCCGGGGCTGCTCGGCATCCACTCCAACATGCCCGGCACCGCTCCCCCAGAGCTCGTCAAGGGCTTCGAGACCGGCGACCCGCCGCCGTCCGGCCTCTCCGACGAGGAGCGAACCGCCTACGAGCAGCTGCGCAGCTTCTACGCCAAGCACGTGGCCTATGCGAACATCATGGCCACGCGCCCCCAGACGATGTACGGGCTGGCCGACTCGCCGGTCGACCTCGCGGCCTTCACGCTCGACCACGGCGACGGGACCGGGCAGCCCGGCCTGGTCAAGCGGGTCCTCGAGGGGACGCTCCAGAGCGACCTCACCCGTGACGACCTCCTCGACAACATCACCCTCTACTGGCTGACCAACACCGGGGTCTCCGCCGCCCGCCTCTACTGGGAGAACAAGGCCGACTTCTTCGACGCCAAGCCCATCACCATCCCGTTCGCCATCAGCGTGTTCCCCGACGAGCTGTACCAGGCTCCCCGGAGCTGGGCCGAACGCGCCTACCCGGACAACCTCATCCACTACAACCGGCTCGACCGCGGCGGCCACTTCGCCGCCTGGGAGCAGCCGCAGCTGCTCGCCGAGGAGCTCCGCGCCGCCTTCCGGTCCCTGCGCTGAAAGGAGTGGGCATGTCCGAGGCAACCCACACCGCTCGATCCCCGACGGTCGTGCTGGTGCACGGCGCGTTTGCCGACGCCTCCAGCTGGACCGGCGTCATCAGGCGACTCCAGGCAGACGGCGTACAGGTCACGGCCGCGGTGAATCCGCTGCGCGGCGTGGCCGCCGACTCCGCCTACGTCGCCAGCGTGGTCAACCAGATCGACGGTTCCGTGCTGCTGGTTGGCCACTCCTACGGCGGCGCGGTGATCACGAATGCCGCGACCGAGGCCAAGAACGTCGTCGGCCTGGTCTTCGTTGCCGCCTTCGCCCCCGAAGAAGGCGAGCGCCTCGGCGAGGCCGAAGCGGCGTCGAAGGACAGCGTCCTCAACAGTGCGCTGGTCCCCCTCCATTACCCGGTGGCAGACGGTGGCGAGCCGGCCGTGGAGTTTGCGATCAATCCCGGGCGCTTCCACGACACCTTCGCGGCCGACCTACCCGCCGAGGAGGCGGCAGTGCTGGCCGCCACCCAACGGCCCGTTGCCGAGGTGGCGTTCTCCGAGCCGACGGGCGTGCCCGCTTGGAAGGCGCTGCCCTCCTGGGCCGTGGTGGCCACGGGCGACAAGGCGGCCGGCACCGATGTCATCCATTCGATGGCCAAGCGGGCCGGCGCCACGATCACCGAGGTCGAGGGTTCCCACGTGGTCATGATCTCCCAGCCTCAGGCCGTGACCGAGGTGATCCTGGAGGCCCTCGCCACCGTCGGCTGAGGCGCGGTCGGCGAAGCTCGGCGCGCGGCGTGCGCGACCCACAGCGTGAGGAGACCAGATGGCTCCGCCAACCTCTGCAGCGTCCTCCCCCGCCGCATCGGACACCGGATTCGGTGCCGTCAGGCAGATCGACGCCGGCCTCCTGAACGTCGGTTACGTCGATGCCGGTCCCGCCGATGGCCCGGTCGTCCTGCTCCTGCACGGCTGGCCGTACGACATTCACAGCTACGCCGAGGTGGTCCCGTTGCTGGCCGCGGCGGGTTACAGGGCGATCATCCCGTACCTCCGCGGCTTCGGGACGACGCGCTTCCTGTCGGGTACGACGTTCCGCAACGGCGAACAGGCGGCGCTCGCCGTCGACGTCATCGCCCTCATGGATGCCCTGGAGATCGAGAGCGCCATTCTGGCCGGCTTCGATTGGGGAGCGCGGACGGCCGACATCGTCGCCGCGCTCTGGCCGGACCGCTGCGGCGCGCTGGTCTCGGTGAGCGGGTATCTGATCGGGAGCCAGGAGGTCGGCAAGCTTCCGCTGCCGCCAGCGGCTGAGCTGCAATGGTGGTACCAGTACTACTTTGCCACCGAACGCGGCCGGGTCGGGTACGACAGGAATCGGCGCGACCTCGCCAAGCTCATCTGGCGAACCGCGTCGCCGAAGTGGAACTTCGACGACGCCACCTTCGATCGCAGCGCGGCGTCCTTCGACAACCCCGACCACGTCGAGATCGTGATTCACAACTACCGCTGGCGGCTGGGTCTGGCCGCAGGCGAGGCCGCGTATGACAGGCTGGAGGAGCGGCTCGCCCAAGCGCCGGTGATCGCCGTGCCGACCATCACCCTCGAAGGCGACGCCAATGGCGCCCCGCATCCGGACCCGAGTTCCTATGCCGGAAACTTCTCGGGCGAGTATTCCCACCGGACCATCGAGGGCGGCGTCGGTCACAACCTGCCCCAGGAGGCCCCGGACGCGTTCGCCGACGCCGTCCTCGAAGTAGGCGGTCGCGGGCGATGAGCCTGTTCGGCACGCGCCGGAGTCCCGGAACGGCCACGCTGCCCGTCGAGGGTTACCTGCCGGGGTTCGACGGTGCGACCGGGTGGCTCAACTCGCCGCCGCTGACCGCGGCCGAGCTGCGCGGCCGGGTGGTGCTGGTGCAGTTCTGGACCTTCACCTGCATCAACTGGCTGCGCACCCTGCCCTATGTTCGCGCCTGGGCCCACCGGTACCAGGATCACGGGCTGGTGGTGGTTGGCGTCCACACGCCCGAGTTCGACGTCGAGCACGACCTCGGCAACGTCCGCCGAGCCGTGACGGACCTGGAGGTCGAATATCCGGTCGCGGTCGACAACGACTACGCGGTCTGGACCGCCTTCGCCAACCACTACTGGCCGGCCCTGTACCTCATCGACGCCCAGGGGGACATCCGCCACCACCGCTTCGGCGAGGGTGACTACGACCGGTCCGAGCGGATCATCCAGCGGCTGCTGACCGACGCCGGAGTCGCTGGCGTCGGTCAGGACCTGGTGGCCGTCGAGGCCGCCGGGGTGGAAGCCGAGGCCGACTGGGACAGCCTGTGGTCCCCCGAGAACTACCTCGGCTACGAGCGCACCGAAAACTTCGCCTCGGCCAACGGCGTTGTCCTGGACACACCCCACCGCTACGCCGCCCCCACACAGTTACGGCTCAACCAGTGGGGCCTCTCGGGTGACTGGACCGTCAAGCGACAGGCCATCGTGCTCAATGCGCCAGAAGGGCGGATCGCGTACCGATTCCACGCTCGCGACCTGCACCTGGTCATGGCACCGGCGGCACCGGGCACCCCGGTGCGGTTCCGGGTGCTGCTCGACAGCCAGCCCCCAGAAGGCGCCCACGGCATCGACGTCGACGACCAGGGCGACGGCACCCTGACCGACCCGCGGCTCTACCAGCTCGTTCGCCAGCCCGGCCCGGTCGGCGAGCACACCTTCGAGATCACCTTCCTCGACCCTGGTGTCCAGGCCTACGCTTTCACCTTCGGCTAGACCACAAGGAGTCGCAACGATGAGCACCGTGTCACGCGGGTTCCGGGGCCGGCGGGAACGCCCCAGCGTCGAGCTGCCCCCAGGCCAGTACCTGGTCGAGGACTTCCCCGTCCTGTCGGCGGGGCCAACCCCCAGCATCGAGCTCGCCGACTGGGAGCTCGTCATCACCAGCGAGACCGACGAGCAGCGGCGCTGGGACTGGGACGGCTTCCGCGCCCTGCCCACCGAGACGGTCACCGTCGACCTCCACTGCGTCACCCACTGGTCCAAGCTGCAAACCGGCTGGGAGGGAGTGTCGCTGGACACCCTGCTGGAGGGCCTGGAGACCAGCGCTGGCTTCGCCCTGGTCACCTCCTACGGCGGCTACACCACCAACCTGCCGCTGGAGGACCTGACCGACCACAAGGCCTGGATCGCGTTTCGCTACGACGGCGAGGAGCTGGAGCCCGAGCATGGCGGCCCGGCGCGGCTGCTGGTGCCACATCTGTATCTGTGGAAGAGCGCCAAGTGGGTCCGCTGGATCCAGCTGCTGGACACCGACGAGCCAGGCTTCTGGGAGAGCCTCGGCTACCACAACTACGGCGACCCCTGGCAGGAGCAACGCTTCTGGGGCGACTGAGATGGAGGCGGCCATGACCAGCTCGAACCTGTCCGGCGACGGCAACGCGCTCGCCGGCCCCCTCCATGACCTGTTCCGGGTCGAGGTCACCACCGCCATCGGACGCTGCACGAACTGTGGGCGTGAAGGGCCGATGGCCGAGGCCCGGGTGTTCGACCACGCCCCCGGGGTGGTCGCCCGCTGCCCAGAGTGCGGTCAGGTCCTGCTACGGCTGGTCCAGGGCCCCGGACGCGCCTGGCTCGACCTGCGTGGCCTGGCGTATCTGCAGCTCCCCGTACCGGAGCAGGCCTGAATCGTGGACGGCGCACCGATCTCCAGCAGCACGACCTCAGCATCCCCGGCCACGAGGTCGTCCAGGCCCGCGTCGACATCGACCCGGAGGCCCCGTTCATCAAGCACACCCATCCCGGCGAAGAGATCATCTATGTCCTCGAAGGGTCCCTGGAGTATGAGATCGAGGGCCAGGCGCCGAAGACCTTCAATGCTGGCGACGCCCTGACCGTCCCGGCCGGAGCGGTCCACGCGGTGCGCAACGTCGGCACCGGCAACGCCGCCGAGCTCGCCACCTACGTCGTCGAGAAGGGCAAGCCCCTGATCACCCTGGCCGAGTGACCATCACCGGCCCTCCCGGAACAGCCATCCTCTAGGCGCGCGGCGCCGCGGATCGCCATCGGATGAGGAGCAGCCGTCCAGACGAGTACGCACTGCGCGGTCGCCGCTGGCAAGCCTGTCGGTGGTGACCCCCCCGGTGCTCGGCGGCCTCATGGCGCGGCCCCCGCGGCCGCGGGCCCGTCGGCGGCGGGCACCCGCTCCAGCAGGTAGTCGACCAGCCGGGCGTAGGCGTCGACCACGTCCCGGCCCGGCCCGGCATCCGTCGCCGGGTCGCCCACCAGCAGCCGCTGGGACACCAGCTCGTCCACCCCGACCCGGCGGGGCACCACCACCGGCAGCAGTCGCGCGCCGGTGACCCGGAAGTCGGCCAGGGCGTCGCGCACCTCGCGACCCACCTGGGTCGCCATCCGCCCCTGGGGGTCCAGGTCGGCCTGGGTGACCAGCACGCCCCAGACCGGCGCGGTGATGACGCGGCCGGCACGGAAGCTGGCCAGCCAGTCACGGAAGCCGCCCAGCCCGTGCAGGCCGGCCGCGCTGGCGGTGACCGGGATCACGATCGCGTCGGCGGCCGCCAGCGCCGCGACGGTCAGGCGGCCGAGGCTGGACGGCAGGTCCAGCACCATCGCGTCATAGCGGGGCCGCAGCCGCCCCAGCGCCCCGGCGATGAGGGTGCCGTCGGCGGCCAGGGCCCGGGAGATGCGGGCCAGCCGCCCGGTGGCCGGGACCGCGTCCAGCCCCGCCACCCGGGTGGGGTGCACCGCCGCGGCCGGGTCGGCGCCGCCGGCGACGATCGCCGCCAGGCCGGCGTCGTCCTGGTCAGCGCGGCCGAGGAGCCAGCGGGTCAGGTCCGCCTGGGGGTCGCAGTCGACCGCCAGGGTGCGGCGGCCGGCGCGGGCGAACCCCGCCGCCAGGTTGGCCACGGTGACCGTCTTGCCGGCACCACGCTTCTGGTTGGCGATGGCCAGGATCACCGTCACGGGCTCCCTCCCCCACCGACCGGGCGTATCGGCGATCGCAGCCCGCCGGGGCGGCGGGCAAGGTCAAGCCGCTCGGTGCAGCTCCCAAGGACGTTGTTGAGGAGCTCCATTTGGTCCTTCCGTCGAGGCCAGTATGGGGCCGGCGGCGGATGTGGTGGTCCAGCCAGCCAGCACGGTCAGATGGGCCTGGTTGCCGAGCGGGTAGCCTGTGACGACGCAGACCTGAGGAGGACGCCTCATGGCAGCGGACCTCACCCACCACCATCGCGTCACGCTCGAGAAGATCTTCAGCCACCCGTTGAGCGGCAACGTCGAATGGCGCCAGGTGCTGTCGCTTCTGGAGGCCGTCGGAACGACAACCCGGGAGCCCAACGGCAAGGTTAAGGTCGAGCTCGGCGGCGAGACCAAGGTCCTGCAACCGCCAGACGACAAGGACCTCGACCGGCAGCTGATCGTCGACCTGCGCCGCATGCTCACCAACGCCGGCCTCGAACCGAGCTAGCGGAGCCATCGCCACCTGCACCGCGGCCAACAGAAGGGGCCCGCGGTGCGGCATGCCAGCTTCGCGCTCCAGCCGCCGTCCCGATCGGCGCCGCGAGGCGCGACTGGCCATTCGCACTGGCCACCGGCAGATGCGAACGCCGGCCGACGGCAACGATGCTTCTAGTCGCCTACTGCGGGGACCACGGAGGGGACCCATGGACCTCGCCGCCTGGACGGTCGCCCACGCCCGGCTCGCCGTACTGGACGCCATCGACTCCCGAATCTACGCCGACGAGCTCGCCCAGCAAGGGAGGCGGCAATGAGCAGCACCAATGACCACACGGTCGACGACCTTCGTGAGGGCTACGCCGAGGTCGGCGACGTACGGTTGCATTACGTCGAAACCGGCGATGGGCCGCTGATCGTGCTGCTGCACGGCTTCCCCGAGTTCTGGTACGGCTGGCGGCTGCAGATCAAACCGCTCGCGGCGGCGGGATTCCGCGTCGTTGCACCCGACATGCGCGGCTACAACCTGTCATCGAAGCCGGACGGCGTCGCGGCCTACGACACCAACCGGCTGGCCGCCGACATCCGCGGTCTCATCAAGGAACGCGGCGCCGAGTCCGCGCGATTGGTCGGTCACGACTGGGGCGGAACCGTCGCCTGGGCCACCGCGATGAACCACCCCGAGGTCGTGGACCGGCTGGCCATCCTCAACGCGGCCCATCCGCGGAAGCTCTCGCAGGGACTGCACCACCCGGGCCAGCTCCGCAAGTCCTGGTACTTCTTCTTCTTCGCCCTCCCGGAGCTGCCCGAAAGCGTCGTGCACGCCAACCAATGGCATTTCTTCCGGAACTTTGTGGACGACGCCCGCCCGGCCTACACGCCCGAGGAGCTCGAACGCTACGTCGAGGCGTGGTCGCAGCCGGGGGCGGCGACCGGGATGATCAACTACTACCGGTCCTCGGTGCGAACCTCGCCCAAGCACGCCGAAGCGGCGCTTCGCCCGATCAGCACGCCCACGCTGGTCATCTGGGGACAACGCGATCGCTACCTCGGTGAGGAGCTGGCCGAGCCCGAACACGACGACGTGCCCAACCTCGACCGCGTCGAACGCCTGCCCGACGCGTCACACTGGGTCCATCACGACGAGCCTGAGCGAGTCACACAACTGCTCATCGACTTCTTCGCCCCCGCCCTGCCAACCGAGAACCGCTGATCGCGACCAGGTTAATCACTCGACCGAGCTGGCCGGTCATGCGTCCTCGGGCGCCTGGGCCGTCTGTGGCTGGTCGAACTGGTCGAGGGTCGCCGCCCAGCTGGCCAGGAGCTTGAGGCCGTCCTGGGAGGCGGACCCGGGCTCGGCGCCGTACACCACCAGCGACAGCCCTGGGTCGGCCGGCAGCTCCAGCACCTCATAGGTCAGCTCGAGGTCCCCGACAACAGGGTGATGCAGGCGCTTGCGGCCGGTCTGGTGCTGGCGGACGTTGTGGGCCGCCCAGCGGGTGCGGAACTCCTGGCTGCGGGTGGACAGCTCCCCCACCAGGTCCTGGAGCTCCCGGTCATAGGGGTTGCGGCCGGCCTCGGTGCGCAGGTTGGCCACCAGGTCGTTGGCCGAGCTCTCCCAGTCGACGAAGAACTCGCGGGCCCGGAGGCTGAGGAACAGGAACCGGGCCAGGTTGGCCGGCCGGACCGGGTCGGCGAACAGCTCGGAGTGGAGGGCGTAGCCGAGCCGGTTGGCGGCCAGGAGGTCGCGGCGGCCGTTGCGCACGTCCGCCGGTGCATCGGTGATCGCGTCCAGGATGCGCTGGATGCTCGGCCGGACGCGCTGTTGGGCCGGGCGCCGCCGCGGCCTGGCCGTGGTGTTGGCCGCCGACCGGGCCAGGTCGAACAGGTGCCCACGTTCGGCCTCGTCCAGCTGCAGGGCCCGGGCCACGGCGTCCAGCACGGTCTCGGAGACCCCGCCGAGGTTCCCTCGCTCCAGGCGGGTGTAGTAGTCGACGCTCACCCCGGCGAGCAGGGCGACCTCTTCGCGGCGGAGCCCGGGGACGCGCCGGTTGCCGCCGTAGGCGGGCAGGCCGGCCTGGTCGGGGGTGATCCTGGCCCGCCGGGAGGCCAGGAACTGGCGAATCTCGTCGCGGTTGTCCACGACCACGAGCCTACGTCCACGCCCGCCGCGGTGGGAGGCCCTGGCGATCCAGGTACTGACAGGGCCTCCCCTACCGGCGTCATCCGCTGTTTCTTGTTGTCGCCTGGCGGCCTGGAAGCAACCGCCGACGGTTGGGGTTCGGCCAGGGCCTTCTCAATCAGGAGGGGAGTCTCGTGCGAGCAACGGTGATGTACGGCGCCGGGGATGTGCGCGTGGAGCAGCGGCCCGACGCCACCGTGCGCCTTCCGACCGATGCCGTGGTCCGGGTGGTGCGCTCGGCCATCTGCGGCAGCGACCTCTGGGCCTACGGGTCGATGCCGCCCTCGGAGCCCGGCCGGCCCATGGGCCATGAGTTCCTGGGCGTCGTGGAGGACCTCGGCGCGGAGGTGACCGGCCTCAAGCGTGGTGACCTGGTGGTCACGCCCTTCGTGTGGGCCGACAACACCTGCGACTTCTGCGCCCAGGGCCTGCAGACCTCCTGCCGGCACGGCGGCCGCTACGGCCTGGACGGCGTGGACGGCGGCCAGGGCGAGGCCGTGGGCGTCCCGCAGGCCCAGGGCACCCTGGTCAAGCTGCCCGTCGACCAGGACTCGGCCCTGCTGGCGTCGCTGCTGACGCTGTCGGATGTGTTCTGCGTCGGCCACCACGCCTGCCGGACGGCCAGGGTCGGGCCGCGGACGGCGGTGACGGTGATCGGCGACGGCGCCGTCGGGCTGTCGGCGGTCCTGGCCGCCCGGCGGCTCGACGCCGAACCGATCATCCTGATGGGCCGGCACGGGGAGCGCACCAACTTGGGCGGGGAGTTCGGCGCCACCGACGTGGTGGCCGAGCGCGGGGCCGGGGGCATCGAACGGGTCCGGGAGCTGACCGGCGGCGACGGCACCCACGCGGTGCTGGAATGCGTCGGCAGCAAGCCGGCGCTGGAGATGGCGCTGGGCGTGGTCCGCGACGGCGGTGCGATCAGCCGGGTCGGCCTGCCCCAGTACAGCGAAGGGCCGCTCGGGGCCGACCTGGTCCTGCGCAACATCACCATCACCGGCGGCGCCGCCCCGGCCCGGGCCTACATCGAGGAGTTGCTCCCCGACGTGCTCGAGGGCAGGATCGAGCCCGGGCGGGTGTTCGACCGCACCGTCAGCCTGGACCAGGTCCCGGACGGGTACCGTGCCATGGCCGACCGCGAGGCGCTGAAGGTGCTCATCCAGCCCTGAGCGACCGCCCACGGCGACCCTGCTCGCCGTACCCACCGCTCTGCCAAGGAGTCGCCATGATCGGATGGACCAGCGAGGAGCTCACCAGGATCCCGAGGCGCGAGCCGCCACCATCGGGCTCGTTGCCCGCTGAACGAGGAGACCAGATGCAGCGGCGAACACTTGGCAACAGCGACCTGGTGGTGTCGGCGATCGGGCTGGGCTGCATGGGCCTCAGCTCCGGCCTCGGCCCGGCCACCGACCCACAGCAGGGCATCGCGGTGCTCCGGGGGGCGGTGGAGCGGGGCGTCAGCTTGTTCGACACCGCCGAGGTCTACGGCCCGTTCGTGAACGAGGAACTCGTCGGTCAGGCCCTCGCCCCCTTCCGCGACCAGGTGGTCATCGCCACCAAGTTCGGGTTCCGCTTCGACGCCCAGGGCCGCCAGACCGGCCTGTCCAGCCACCCCGAGCACATCCGCCAAGCCGTCGACGGCTCCCTCCAACGCCTCGGCGTGGACACCATCGACCTGCTCTACCAGCACCGCGTCGACCCCGAGGTGGCGATCGAGGACGTCGCCGGGGCGGTCAAGGACCTGATCGGGGCCGGGAAGGTGCGCCACTTCGGCCTGTCCGAGGCCGGCCCCCAGACCATCCGTCGCGCCCACGCCGTCCAGCCGGTCACCGCCCTGCAGAGCGAGTACTCGCTGTGGTGGCGCGAGCCCGAGGCCCAGATCCTCCCGACCCTTGCCGAGCTCGGGATCGGCCTGGTCGCCTTCAGCCCGCTCGGCAGAGGGTTCCTCACCGGCACGATCAACGCCGCGACCAGCTTCGACAGCTCCGACATCCGCAGCACCATCCCCCGCTTCACCCCCCAGGCCCGCACGGCCAACCAGGCCCTGGTCGACCTGCTCCGAACGATCGCCGCCCGCAAGGGTGCCACCCCGGCCCAGGTCGCCCTGGCCTGGCTGCTCGCCCAGCAACCCTGGATCGTGCCGATCCCCGGCACCCGCCGCGTGGAGCGCCTGGAGGAGAACCTCGCAGCCGCCACCCTCGAGCTGACCACCGACGACCTGGGCGAGATCGACCGGGCCGCCGCCCAGATCCAGATCCAGGGAGCCCGCTACCCCGACCACCTCCAGCGACTCATCGACCGCTGACCCAGCCTCGCGTCAAGCGCCGCCTGGCGCCGGCCCTCGAGGATGCCTGCGAAGATGGGGCCAATCATCCAACCGAGGTGGAACCGTGTCATTGGAGCTGACGAACTGGGCGGGCAGTCTCGCCTACCGTGCTGATTCCGTCCACTACCCCGCTTCCGTGGTTGAGGTGCAGGAGCTGGTCGGCCGACTGCCGCGGGTCAAGGCCCTCGGGACCCGCCACTCGTTCAACACCGTTGCCGATTCCCCGGGCGGTGCGCTCATCTCGTTGTCGGAGCTGGCGTCGGAGATCACCATCGATGCCGACGCGATGACCGTGTCGGTGACCGGTGGAACTCGCTACGGGGTCCTGGCTGCCGAGCTGCAGTCGCAAGGCTACGCACTGCACAACACCGGCTCCCTGCCACACATCTCGGTGGCCGGCGCGACCGCGACCGGGACCCATGGCTCCGGCGACCGCAACGCCATCCTGTCAGCGGCGGTGTCGGCCGTCGAGCTCGTGAAGGCCGACGGCTCGTTGGTGACCGTGGACCGCTCCAACCCCGATCTCAAGGCGCTCGCGGTCGGTCTCGGGGCCTTCGGCGTGATCACCCGATTGGTGCTTGACATTCAGCCCACCTATCTGGTTCGCCAGGACGTCTACCGCAACGCCCCGTGGGACACCGTGCTCGAGGCGTTCGATGAGGTGATGGCCAGCGCCTACAGCGTGAGCCTCCTCGGCGATTTCGGCAGCCCGGTGATCCGCGAGCTCTGGCAGAAGACCCGCGTCGAGTCGGTCGCGGACGGCCATCAGCAGCCGGAGCCCGTGCCGGAGACGCTGCACGGCGGCACGTGGTACGACGACGCCGACGAGCCGGCCGACCACAGCCTCACGGTGCGCGCCGGGATTCCAGGCCCCTGGTCTGAACGGCTGCCGCACTTCCGACTGGATGCGCCGCCCTCGGCCGGCGGCGACGAGCTCCAGACCGAATACTTCGTCGACCGCCGCCATGCCGTCAACGCCGTCCGGACGCTTCGCTCCCTCGGTGGCCGCATCTCGCCGCATCTGCATGCCACCGAGATCCGTACCGCCGCCGCCGACGATCTGTGGCTCAGCCCCGCCTACGCGCGCAACAGCCTGTGCATCGGCTTCACCTGGCGCAAGCATCCAACTGAGGTCATGGCCCTGCTGCCCGAGATCGAGGCCGCGCTCGCGCCCTACGAGCCCCGACCACACTGGGGCAAGCTGTTCACCTTCGATCATGAAGCCCTGGCGCGGCGCTTTCCCCGACTGCCAGACTTCCTCGACCTGACAACGACCTACGACCCAACGGCCAAGTTCACCAATGCCTTCATCGATTGGCGCCACGGACCGTCAAGGCCTTCCTGAGCCGGCTGTCAGTCACGGCAGGACCTCGACGTACCCGTCGGTTCCGTGCACGCGGATCCGCTGCCCATCGGGGATCAGCCGGGTGGCATCTACCACACCGACGACGGCCGGCAACCCGTACTCCCGTGCGATCACTGCGCCATGGGTCATCAGGCCTCCCACCTCCGTGACCAGGCCCGTGATCGTCACGAACAGCGGCGTCCAGCTGGGGTCCGTGGAGGCCGTGACCAGGATGTCGCCCGCTTCGAGATCGGCCTGCGCCATGTCCAGGATGACGCGGGCCCGCCCTTCGATGACCCCGGCGGAGACCGGTAGGCCGACCAGGGCACCGGCCGGCACGTCGTCGCGTCGGTACGCCCCGGTGATGACCTCGCCGTCCGATGTGAGCACCCGGGGCGGCGTGAGCGCTTGATACGAGCTGAACGCGTCCTTGCGCTCGCGGATGAGCTGGTCATCCACGTGGTGCGTGCGCGCGACGTCGTGGAGCTCCTGGAACGTGAGGTAGAAGATGTCTTCCTTGTCCCGAAGCACGTGGGCCTGCACGAGGCGCTCGGCCTCGTGCAGCAGGGCCTGCTTGTACACGAAGTAGCGGCTGACCATGCCGTACTTCGGGTACTCCCGGTACCCGATGAAGGTCCGCACCCGGTCGATCATCCGCTTGGCCTCTTCGGCCTTCCGCTCCCCGTCCGGCAGGGCCCGCAAGCGCTCCAGCACGTCCTGTTCCTTCGCCCATGCCTCCTGCCGCCCTTGCTCGAAGCGCCGCGCGGCGGCGCCCGGCTCGAAGTTCCTGATGTTGCCGAGGATCACGGGCACGAGCGTGGAGGGGCGCTCGCTCCAACGCGGCCGTGTGATGTCGATCTCGCCGACACAGCGCATGCCGTACCTCTCGAGCCACGCCTCGATGGCGTCTCGCGCTTCCCGCCCGCCCGAGAGCTTGGCCAGCTCGTCCAGGAAACCCTCGTCCTCGACGTGGTCCAGCAACGCCACCACGTCGGGATGCGGGCGGATCACGTCCGCGACGTCCAAGAGCGCCAGCCCCATCTCCGACGTGACGTTATGGGGAACGGACTGCGTGAGCGTGTCAGCCGCGTTCCTCTCGCCCAGCCACGCCTGCAGCTGATCGTTGAGCCACCACGCGGCCTCCATCGCCGACATGAACACCTGATGGCTCTGCGGGTCGAACAGGATCCGCTTCAGCTCCTGGACGTCCGCCTGGATGAAGTCGAGCAGCGCCGCTCCGGACTTCGTCCGGATGTCGCGTTCCGAGGCGGCGATCGATGCCTGGCTGCGCCCGATCAGCCCGGTGACGATGGCCGGATCGGTCTCGATCGGAGCTGGCGCGCCGCCAAACAGTGGCCCGGGGGGACCCTCGTCGGGGAGCGGCCGGATGAAGCCGTCGCGCTCGAGGATGGTCTGCAGCGCGTCCCCGGTCAGCGGATCGGATCTCCCCAGGGCCTCCAGGAGGCCGGCGCGGCTCGCCGGCGAGGCCAGCCGTTGGGTGACGTCGACGAACAGGCGGCCGCCGGCCTCGGCCATGGGCGCGGGGGTCGTCATCTGCCAGAAGGACAGCCCGAGGGGCTTCATGGGGTCGGTCATCATCTGCTGATGACCGACGGAGATGTAGACGTGGTTCTCCCGGTCGCCGGACTCGGGGATGGGGAACAGCGTGGTGATCGGCCGGCTCTGGACGATCTGGAAGCCGTCGTCGGACAGGCACCATTCGATGTCCTGGGGGCTGCCGAAGTGCGCTTCGATCCGCCGGCCGAGCTGCGCGAGCCGCACGACCTGCGCATCCGTCAGCGCAGGCTGGTCCTGCAGCTCCGGGTCGATCGCCTGTGCCCGCGTCCCGCCCGCCGGCGAGGCGTGGATGGCGAGCTGCTTGGTGCCGACCGCCTTGGCGACGACCTCGCCGTCGCGCACCTTGTAGACGTCCCCGTTCACCAGGCCGGTGACCAGGGCCTCACCGAGGCCGAAGCTGGCCTCTACGGAGGCGACCTTTCGGTTGGACGTGACGGGGTCGGCCGTGAACAGGATGCCGGCCGCCTGCGGGAAGACCATCTGCTGCACGACCACGGCCATGTGGACCGTACGGTGGTCGATGCCCCTCCGCTGGCGGTAGGTCACGGCCCGCTCGGTGAAGAGCGAGGCCCAGCACCGGCTGACGTGCCGGAGGATCGCGGCCGGGCCCACGACGTTCAGGTACGTGTCCTGCTGGCCGGCGAAGGAGGCGGTCGGCAGGTCCTCTGCCGTCGCGCTGGACCGGACGGCGTAGGCAGCCTGCTCGCCGAGCTGGGCGAGCGCGCGGATGATCGCCGCCGCGAGATCGCCAGGGATGGCGATCTCTCCGAGGGTCCGGCGGATCTCCGCGCTGAGCGTGCGGATCGCCTCCCGGTCGTCCGGGTTCAGGCGCGACAGCTGATCGAGCCGATCGTCGAGCGACGGCGCGTCCGCCATGATCCGTCGGAAGGCGTCCGTCGTCACGCAAAAGCCAGCCGGCACGCGGATGCCGTCGATCCGCGACAGTCCGCCCAGGTGCGCGCCCTTGCCGCCAACGACCGCGACCTGCATCTCGTCAACCTCTTCAAGACCCAACACGAACTGCTCGATCATCGCGATACCTCCGAGGCAGCCGCCCGGCCGCCGATGCTGCGGCCCGACTCGGGTCGTGCCGCACGCACGCCCCCCGGGCGCGCTCCACGTTACGAGTGGCAAGGGAGGATGTCCCATCGGCCGGCACCCAAGCGAACGCCCCACGCCACCCCGCCCCTGCTGGTCACTGCTGCATCCTGGGATCGTGCGTCGGGTCGGCGTACATGGGCGGGCAACCGTGATCGATGGCTTCGGGGCGCAGCTCGTAGTGCCAGGGTTCGTTGCGGTAGGTCTGGCACAGCCCGCGCTCGGCGCCGTGTTCGGACAGCCACGCCGTGGCATCGGCGTGCCCGATGTCGACCGCGTCCCCCGACACGTGAGCAGACGTGTCCGCGGTGGCCACCCAACGGGCAGCTTCCGCTTCTGAGCCGTACTTCGAGACCGCCTCACGGAGGAGTTGTTCCTGGTACTCCGGGGAACGCCAGCCACTGTCGACGAGGAGCTCGACCCCGTCGCCCGCGGCATCGGTCGCGGCCTGGCGGAGGGCACCGAGGAGCGCTGGATCGAGGTTGGCCACGGCCGGAAGCTCGTCATCGAAGACCGTCACGCCGTCAGGGACGACACCGTCAGCCTCGCCAAGTGCACCATGGCGGTCGCCGTGCAGACTGTCGTGCGGGCGGTGCGCGCGCGGCTCCGCGGCGATGGGTGATGTTGCCGACGAAGGCGAGACCGCCAGCGACTGGTAACCGAGGACACCGACAAGCGCCGCGCTGACGACGGCAAGGGCAGCGAGGATGGCCGATCGGGTACGGCGGGCTGCTGGACGTGCTGGTTTGCTGTAGGTCATGCCTCCAGTCAAGGCAGCGCGGTGTTGCCAGCACGTATGCGGTTTTCGATATGCCAACGATAAGCGCCGGCTCCTAGCATGGACGAGCATGCGGGTGTTGATCGTTGAGGACGAGCCCTATCTGGCAGAGGCCATCCGCGATGGCCTACGCCTGGAAGCGATCGCGGCCGACATCGCCGGTGACGGCGACACCGCGCTGGAGCTGCTCAGCAGCAACGCCTACGACATCGCCGTCCTCGACCGCGACATCCCCGGACCCTCCGGTGACGAGATCGCCAAACGCCTCGTCGACTCCGGCAGCGGCATGCCGATCCTCATGCTCACCGCTGCCGACCGGCTCGACGACAAGGCCACCGGGTTCGAGCTCGGCGCCGACGACTACCTCACCAACCCCTTCCAGCTCCGGGAGCTCGTGCTCCGGC